>JACCDL010340390.1_pt1 | contig 21350 bp, 19 predicted proteins | sample 7441931 | NCBI WGS metagenome assembly JACCDL01 (sample SAMN15323437, study PRJNA562643) | freshwater metagenome | isolation source: river surface water | place: USA:Blue River Watershed | collected 2017-08-16 | reverse complement strand
GCCATCAATATTTTACCTGCCGAAGAACTCTCTCCTCCTTGCTTTTCCGCTTCAATAAATGGCAATAAATAGGCAACTGCCTTTTTCATGACGCGGGCAGACTTGACTACTTGAGGCAAAAACATTTTACCCTCCCCGAACAAATCACCCACCACATTCATACCATCCATTAATGGACCTTCGATTACCTGAATAGGTTTGTCCACTTGCTGGCGTGCTTCCTCCACGTCCTCATCAATAAACTCAGTTAAGCCTTTGATAAGAGCATGCTCTAAACGCTTCTTTACCGGTAATTGACGCCATGCATCATCTACAACTGCCTCCTTACCGACCGATTTAACAGTCTCTGCAAAATGCACCAATTTCTCAGTAGCCTCTGGACTACGATTCAATAATACATCTTCACACAAGTCACGAAGAGGTTGATCAATTTGATCATATACGCCCAATTGGCTGGCATTCACAATGCCCATATCCATACCTGCTTTGATAGCATGATACAGGAAAACGGTATGCATGGCCTCACGGACCGGCTCATTGCCGCGGAAAGAAAACGAAATATTCGAAACACCACCCGAGACTTTGGCGTGCGGTAAATTTTCTTTAATCCAGCGCGTGGCCTTAATGAAATCATTGGCATAGTTATTATGCTCTTCGATTCCCGTGGCAACTGTTAAGATATTGGGATCAAAAATAATGTCTTGTGCAGGGAATTTAACTTGATCAACTAAAATGCGGTAAGCACGCGTACAAATCTCAATCCGTCGCTCATATGAATCTGCTTGACCTTCTTCATCAAAAGCCATAATCACCACAGAAGCACCGTATTGCTTAACTTTATTGGCTAATTCAATAAAACGCTCCTCCCCTTCTTTCAGGGAAATTGAGTTGACCACCGATTTACCTTGAACGCATTTCAAACCAGCCTCAATGACTTCCCACTTGGAGGAGTCAATCATAATCGGCAAACGCGCGATATCAGGCTCAGCCATTAACAAATTCAAGAATTGAGGCATCATTTTGACTCCATCAATCATCCCCTCGTCCATGTTGACATCCAAAATCTGTGCCCCTCCATCTACCTGTTCACGCGCAACAGCAATGGCTTCCTCAAAATTCTCCTCGCGAATTAAACGGGCAAATTTCTTAGATCCTGTTACATTGCAACGCTCACCAATATTAACAAAATTGGTCAATTCCGTGATTTCAAGTGGTTCTAAACCTGAAAGCTTCTGATTTAACGAATCAGCGGGAATAACATGTGGCTTATATTTTGCTGCAATTTCAGCGATTGCTTGAATGTGAGCCGGAGTCGTCCCGCAACATCCACCAATAATATTGACAAAACCATGTTGTAAAAAATCTTCAATCACCTCGGCCATCTGCTCAGGTGATTGATCGTATTCTCCCATTTCGTTTGGCAATCCGGCATTGGGATGTGCTGAAACTAAAAAAGGAGATTTATCATGCAAAGTCTTTACATACGGACGCATTAAATCGGCACCCAACGCGCAGTTTAATCCGACAGACATTAAAGGCATGTGGGAAATGGACGTTAAGAATGCTTCTGTTGTTTGACCTGAAAGTGTACGGCCTGAAGCATCTGTAATCGTCCCCGATACCATGACCGGCAAATAGGGTTTCGATGGATTATTTTTAAAATATTGATCAATCGCAAAAAGCGCGGCTTTGGCATTTAGGGTATCGAATACCGTTTCCACCAATAATACATCAGCTCCGCCGTCCACTAACCCGCGAACTTGCTCCGTATATGCTTCCACTAATTCGTCAAATGTTACTGCACGAAAACCAGGATCATTCACATCAGGCGAAAGAGACAACGTTCGGTTCGTTGGCCCGATGGAACCAGCCACATAACGTGGTTTAGCTGGATTTTGAGCTGTAAATTCATCCGCTACTTCACGAGCAATCTTTGCCGATTGGAAATTTAATTCATAGACCAAATCCTCCATATGGTAATCTGCCATCGCAATGGAAGTACCTGAGAATGTGTTTGTTTCTGCAATATCTGCACCGGCCGTAAAATATTTAGCGTGAATTTCCTTGATGACATCCGGACGTGTAATCGACAATAAGTCATTATTGCCCTTTACCTCATGGGGGAAATCCTTGAATCTTTCGCCGCGGTAATCGGCATCCGATAATTTATATTCTTGAATTAAACAACCCATTGCACCGTCCAGGACAAGAATCCGGTGGCGCAACTGTTCGTAAATAGACGGCTTCTGCATAATCTTGCAAAGATACCAAAATCAAGGGAAATGAGGCAAGAATTAAGCGCCTAGTAGGCCCATTTTTTTGATTTTTTCCAAATCAGCCGGACTATCTATCCCAATCGTTTCATATTCGGTTTGAATCGTTTGAATGACATAGCCTTTTTCTAGCCAGCGTAATTGTTCCAACGACTCCGCTAGCTCAAGTGCTGAAGGATTTAACAAGCTTAATTCACGTAGCGTATCTGCCCGATAGGCGTACAATCCTATGTGTTTAAAAAAGGAATGTTGCTGCAACCATTCTTCCTGTGCCACCCCGCGTAAATAGGGAATCGTTTGGCGTGAAAAATACAAGGCGTGACCTTGTTCATTGATAACCACTTTAGGGGTGTTGATCGAAAACAAGGTATTTTCGTCTTCCACACGTTTAATCAAAGTCAAAATAGGGGCATTGGTTGTAAATCCAGCGGCTAATTCTATGAGCTGAGCTGGCTCAATAAAGGGCTCATCCCCTTGGATATTTACGATGTAATCAACGGGCTCCCCTACTTTTTCCATCACCTCTGCACAGCGATCAGTTCCTGAAACATGATCTGCTCGCGTCATACATACCTCCGCACCAAAAGCCAAGGCAGCTTGTTGGATCCTTACATCATCCGTAGCTATAATGATACGATCCCATCCTGACACTGCGGAAACCCGCTCGTAGGTCCGTTGGATCATCGATTTACCACCAATATCCACCAAAGGCTTGCCTGGAAAGCGCGTAGATGCGTAACGGGCAGGAATCACAGCTATAACTTTTTTACCTTGCATCATGGGAATAGAACCGTTTATGCTAAAAATTTCACCAAATTTGCACATAATTTACGGGGAATCCGTGGGGCAAAGGTGGAAAAAAAATATACACATACTTTTTCGGGTAATATTTGGAGCACAGGGTACTTCGGCGACAAGGAACATCCAAAATGCTGGATTGAGACGCGTACGGAGAACCATACAGCCTGGCATCAATTGGATTTAACGACTTTTGAAAGTCAACCAATTCCATTTCCGGAAGTAGCCAATAAACCAAAGAGTTGGCTCATTGGCATTGAAAACATAGCCGTATTTATTTGCTTACATACCGGAAAAAATCCGGGAATCGAAGCCATTGAAGGATATGATTTAGGATCAGGAAAAAGAATATACAGGGTCGAATTGACTAGTTGGTTATCCATAGAAGGAATATTTTTACAAACCGCAAAGGGAGCCATTAATTTAAAGACTGGGGTATATGAACCCGTTGAAAAAACAACTTGGCAAGGCATTACATTCGAATCCCCCCAACATTTTGAAGAAAGCCAACCGGGCTTAGAGGCATTTCAGACACTTTTTAAGCAAAAATTTGGCGAAAATATTGTGAAAGGATTGGATTACTGGGAAGGTACGGATAAGCTAATATTTTCTTATTATCTTTACGACAATGGCTGGAAAAATCGACTACGAATTTGTTCGTTTGATTTCCAGGTACTCCACGAGGAAACGTTAGCGGAGGGTGAAAAAATTGGATTCCATACTTTTCAAATTGTCCATGGACATTTAGTGTATATTCGAGAAAAAAATGAATTAGTTATCTATGCGCACATTTAACCTGATCTTTTTACTGGTTTTTGGCCTAGCACTTGCGACAAAAGCCTCTTCATTGGATTCGTTAGGTCTCAAGAAAGAGAATAACAAAACCTATATTGTGTACAAAGTAGGTTCCAAACAAACGTTGTTTTCTATTCTAAAAAAGTACAACCTTTCGTTGACTGAGTTCAAACAAATAAATCCCGAAATAAACATTCCTGTAAGTTCCGGAGAAATCATTTTCATCCCTGCGCGGTACTTAGACGAAAGTACAAGCACCTTACTTACAGTTGCCAAAACACCCGAAAAAGCACCAATTCCTGAATCTTCAAATTCATCGGGAATCCACATCGTAGCAGCGAAACAAAGTTTATTGACGGTTGCTAACATGTATAAAGTTACCATGGCAGAATTACGCAAGTGGAATAACTTAACTACGGACGTATTAAAAGAAGGACAACGCCTTCAAATTACGGCGCCAGCAAATGTGGATAAATCTACCCTTTTACCTAGCAAATCTACCGATGCGGTTAAGGTAGATGAAAATATTGCCAACAATGAAGGGCTACGTAAAACGATAGAAACAGGTATTGCTGAATTAATCGATGTACCCGATAACTCAGGTAAATATTTGGCTTTGCATAAATCTGCTCCAATCGGAACTTTGGTTTTAGTAAAAAACTTAGCCAATAACCAGAGCATTTGGGTGAAGGTGATTGGCCGATTGCCAAGTACAGATGGAAAATTAATCATCAAATTATCCCCTAAGGCATTTGAAAGATTAAATGCAGTGGATAAACGCATTCGTGCTGAAATTAGTTATTTGATTCAATAATGGCCAAACGTAAAAGACCAATTACTGCTGGAACGGTAGCATTTGAGATATTATTTATCCTTTCCTACCCATTCATCGCAGCATTTTCAGCCACGGTAACTGTATTAGTTTGGGTATTATCTCTCCCCTCGCGCATCATGGCGTTTTTCGGAAATAAATAAGTTCAATGGAACCAAATATCCAACAGCTTTTGGATTCCAAATATGCATTCTTCAATCATCCTCGATTCATTGAGCATGATCCAATTCAAATCCCACATGCGTTTAGTCAAAAACAAGACATCGAAATCATGGGATTTTGGGTGGCGATCATGGCCTGGGGACAGCGAAAAACAATTATTTCTAAGGCGAATGAATTAATCAACTTGCTGGATGGGGCACCTTTTGAATTTATCATGGGACATCAACCATCTGATTTGAAACGATTTGAAACTTTTAAGCACCGAACATTTAATTACACAGACACCTTATATTTTATCCAATTTTTCAATCGGCATTTTTCAACAAACACAAGCCTTGAAACCGCCTTTAGTACGCAATATAATGCAGCAGAAACAACTGTCGAAGCTGCTATCAATCGCTTTTACACACATTTTTTTGCCGATGAATTTGCCCCTAAACGAACTCAAAAGCATATTTCCGCACCCTTCAAAAAATCAGCCTGTAAGCGAATTTGCATGTTTTTGAGGTGGATGGTACGGAAAGATGCCTTGGGCGTTGATTTTGGTTTGTGGAACAATATAAGACCATCGCAACTCGTTTGTCCGTTGGACGTGCATGCGCAACGCACAGCCGAGGAATTACTGTTGGTTGCCCCAGGTGCTGCAAACTGGAATAAAGCTTTGGAACTGACGGAAGCCTTACGAAAATTTGATCCCCTGGATCCTGTAAAATACGATTTTGCTCTGTATGGAATGGGCATTGAAGAAAAAACAATTTGGCAATGATCATTGAAAAAAATGAAAATCAAATAGCACTTGTAAATCCGCAGAATCAGTCACGGGTGGACATAAACTTGCGCGCGGGAGGATTACTCACGCGATTTGACGTGGCGATTGAAAATGAGCTACTTAATATACTAAAACTACCCTTTTCCGAGCAATACCCCTTAGAATCTAATCCATACCATCCATCGGCCGTTTTAACACCATGGGTTAATCGCGTCCGAAATGGGAATTATTCCTTTGAGGGCCGGAATTACCAGTTGCCCATCAATGAACCCAATTTAGGAAATGCCATTCATGGATTATTGGCACACGCACCTTTTGTCGTTACAGAATCGCATGCAACGGAAGAAACTGCGCACATTCGAATTAGCCACACGTATGCAGGTGATGAAAAAGGATTTCCATTCCCCTTTACCTTTTCGATTGACTATACCCTTGAAAAAAAAGGAGGGTTACTAGTTAGCTTCCATGCAGTAAATACAGGAGCTTCGAATATGCCTTTTGCCTGCGGTTGGCACCCTTATTTTGGCTTTCCTGGAACAAAATTAGATGAACTGAAAATAAGTTTTTCCGCTCAATCACGCTTCTTATCGGACTCCCAAATGATTCCCTTGCAAGAAGAAGCATTCGACCGAACAGAACCCATTGACCTAGGAAATGAAAAACTAGACCATGTATTTTTATTAAAACCACAAGCTGACCATGTAACTGAATTGCACGATACACGCCGAAATATCAGTTTTTACCTGAGGCAATCGAGCATCCAATTTCCCTACTTAGTTGTATTTGCACCCGACGACCAGGAAGCGGTAGCCATTGAACCGATGACGGCAAACACAGATGCATTCAACACAGCTGAGGGTCTTCACGTACTAGCTCCGGGAGCCCAATTCAAGGGAGAAGTTTATTTATGGGTAGGAAAAGGAAACTCGAAAAGGTGCTAGGACCAATCATTTTTGTACATTTGTGACGATGAAATCAATCATTACATTCATTTTTTGCTTTACGGTGTCGTCGGTCAATCTGTTCGGAATGGCTGAGGCGGACAGTTTAGTACAACAATGGAAGAAAGATTTCAATACGGGAATCAATATAAATCAATCCAGTTTTAGTGAAAACTGGAAAGGAGGAGGTAGCAATACCTTCGCGATCGGATGGTTTCTAAACCATTCCGCCAAAGTGGTCAATAATAATTGGCGCTTAAATAGTGATTTAAACCTTCAGGTGGGTTTTTTGCAAAATAAAACGCAATCCCTTCGTAAGAATGTAGACCGTATTTTTTATGAGTTTAAAGCTGGTTACCGCATAAGTCCTAAGTGGGATTTTTATGGCTCTACCAACTTCCAATCCCAATTTTTCAAGGGTATTGAATACAATAAAAAGAACAAACTAGGAATCCCCATAGACTCCCTAGTCTCAAATATTTTTGCTCCAGCCTATTTAACGACGTCGATGGGTTTAGAGTATCATCCTCAGAAATCCTTCTACACACGTATTGGTATCGGTAGTCTTCGCCAAACCTTTGTTTTTGATGAACGTATTTCTCGGGCGGGACTTTATGGATTGGAACGACCAGGGGATAATATCCGGAATCAATTTGTGTTTCAGTACTTAATGAATATTGAAAAAGATATTTTTCAAAATATCAATATGAAGGCACGGTATTCTGCGCTTATAGATTATTTCAGAATAGGACAAACGGATGGCATTGTACATCGCTTGGATGCTAACTTCACGATGAAAGTGAATAAATACGTATCAACAAATCTACAGGCGGTTCTTTTCCGTGATTATGACCAAGACCCCAATTGGCAATTTTCGCAAATTCTTGCGATGGGTGTATTATACCGGTTAGGAAATTAACTAGTGGCTTTTCGGCGCGCCTGCATGCGTTCGTGCAGCATTTGAATAATGCCGTCTTTTAAGCCCAAATCAGGAACAAATATAGTCTCACATCCAGCTAAATCCATTGCAGTTAAATAGATTGAAGCAGCAGGAACGATAACATCCGCTCGGTCAGTATTAAGTCGTAATTTATTTACACGCTCTTCGTAGGTAAACGATCCAACAAAATCTGCTACCCGCTTTAATTCCGTAAAATCCATTGTTTTTTGCTCGTCGACCTGTGTGGACAAGTTATACAACTTACTTATGTTTCCACCGGTACCTACTGCATGAACAGGTCCTTTAATCAAACTTTTTTGTTGGCTTATCCAATTCTGCATCTTGTCCCAATCTCCTGCTTTCTCCTTCCCTTCAAGTAAACGGACAGATCCTATTTTAAATGATTTGGTCGCGAATTTTTCTTGATTTCGGTAAAAATTGAGCTCAGTAGAACCACCACCCACGTCTATGTGGAGGTAATTTTTTTTAGGATTGAGCGACTTAACAACAACATCATTAATCAATTCTGCCTCACGTGTCCCATCAATCAAATGAATTTTCATATCCAAAATCTTGTGTACGCGGGTAATAATTTCAGAGGAATTTGAGGCTTCACGCATCGCAGAGGTTGCGCAAATCGAGTAATCTTGTACCTCGTGCAAATCCATCAATAACTTATAGGCGTGCATTAATTTAAAAATACGAACTTCTGATTCAGGACTAATAGATCCATCTGTAAATACATCATGGCCTAAACGCAAGGCAAAACGTACATACTCAACACGCTTAAAACTGATCATCCCCTCATTATCAAGGACAGATGAAATTTGAAGACGGGCGGCATTAGATCCTATATCGATGGCGGCGAATTTCATTCCTTAGCTTTCGGTTTATGCAAATGAAATCCGTTAGCCCCGGGATCAAAATCTATCTCGGTACCAACTACGAATAGCATTTGTCGTTTGTCGATGACCACAGGAATTTCAGCAATCTCATATTGGTCATCAAATTCAGTTTTCTGGTCAAATCCCAACACATACGTTCCACCACAAGCACCACCCCGCATCCCTACACGTACAAATGGTTCCGGCATGGAACCTTGTTCGATGATATTGCGTAAATTTTCGCGTGCTGACTCCGTAAATGAAACGGGTGAATTATTTGACATACAAAAAACGATTGCCTGCGCAAAAATAGTTAAATTTAGCCTGCTATTTTACGAATTAGGCGTTAACAAAAATTAATTTTTGTGTGCACAATAATTCGGGCAGAACTAAGTTTAGGTTAAAAACGCAACGATGATTTATTCCATTCTTTGGGCAGACGACGAAATCGACTTACTTACACCCTACATTATTTTCCTCGAAAATAAAGGATATCAAGTTACCACAGCTAATTCAGGTGCAGATGCGCTCGATTTAGTCAATACGCAAAAGTTCGATGTGCTGTTTTTAGATGAAAATATGCCGGGTATGTCGGGCTTAGAAGTCCTCATTTCCATCAAACAAATTCGTCCAAATCTTCCCGTGATCATGATTACCAAATCTGAGGAAGAAGAATTAATGGAAGACGCCATTGGATCAAAAATTGCCGATTACCTCATTAAACCACTAAATCCAAACCAGTTGCTTTTGTCCGTAAAAAGGATTTTTGATAAGAAGCGTTTGGAGGAGGAGAAGACGAATTTAAATTACCAGCAGGAATTTAGGGAGCTATCAATGCGGTATCAAGACCGCTTAAATGCACAAGAATGGGCGGATATATACAAAAAGCTAACCTATTGGGAATTAGAGATTGATCAGACAGAAAACAAGTCAATGTCTGAGGTCTTAATCAATCAGAAATCGGAGGCTAATGTCCACTTCTCTAAATTTATAGAAAATTCATATGAGAATTGGTTGCAACATCCAGACGCTGATACGCCAGTTTTATCCCATTTGATGATGCGTAAATTTGTGTTTCCTCGTCTCAATGATAAGTCGCCTCTTTTCTTTATTTTGATTGACAATCTCCGGTATGATCAATGGAAAACATTGGAGTTATTTATCCAGGAATACTTCCAAATGGAGGAGGAGAAGACCTATTATTCTATTTTACCAACGACAACGGCCTATGCGCGCAATTCCATTTTTGCAGGAATGATGCCTGCCGAAATCCATAAAAACTATCCGGATAAATGGGTTTTTGATTTAGGGGATTCGGAAGATGAAGAAGGTTATAATAAACATGAGGAATTCTATTTAAATGAGCAATTGAAGCGATTGCGCATTCCAGCTAAAGCATCTTACCACAAGATTATCCATCAATACCAAGGTAAGCAGTTGGTAGACAACTTCAACAAACTTCTCACAAACCAGTTAAACGTTGTTGTTTATAACTTCGTGGACATGCTTTCCCATGCCCGGACAGACATGGCGATGATCAAAGAATTAGCCCCAGATGAATCAGCTTACCGCAGTTTGACGGCTAGCTGGTTCCAGCATTCTCCCCTTTTTGATTTATTGAAGCGCATATCCGAGAAAAAAGGACGGGTAGTTATCACGACGGACCATGGCATGATCCGGGTTCAAAATCCGATAAAAATCATTGGAGACCGGAGTACAAACACGAATTTACGGTACAAACAAGGAAAGAATTTGAATTGGGATCCTTCGAATAAAATGTTTGTCAGTCGTAAACCAGAGCAATTGTTTTTGCCAAAACCGAATATGTCCACGACCTATGTATTCGCGAAAGATGATTATATGTTCGCGTATCCAAACAATTACAACCAATATGTAAACCATTACCGAAATACATTCCAGCATGGAGGTATTTCGCTAGAGGAATGTATTATTCCGGTCGCTTATTTAGTAGGAAAATAACTTAGATTGCTGCGGTAGGTTCGATTTTACCACCTTCACATTTTAGGAATTTACCAGGTACCTGGCGCATGGTGTTGTAATCGTGACTGGCCATGATGATGGCTGTACCCTGTGCGGTTAATTCTTTAAATAATTGCATGATTTCCAAAGAAACCTCAGGATCTAAATGGCCGGTAGGCTCATCTGCCAACAGCAACAACGGATTGTTTAAGATAGCTCGTGCGATGCAAATGCGCTGTTGTTCTCCACCTGATAATTTGTGAACACGCTTATGTATCGCGTTTGACATGCCTACGCGTGCAAGAACAGCCTCAATTCGTGATTTAATTTCAGCTTGATCTGTATGCCCCGTAGCCTCGAGGACAAATGATAAATTCTTTTCTACGTTACGGTCAGTCAACAATTGAAAATCTTGAAAAACGAAGCCTAACTTACGCCGTAAATATGGAATTTCTTTGCGCTTGATTGTTGACAAATCATACCCCACCACCTGTGCTTGACCTTCGTCAATGGGTAATTCGGCAAAAATTGATTTGAAGAACGTGCTTTTTCCGCTACCTGTCCGACCAATCAAATAATAAAAATCACCTGCCTCAACTGAAAGATTGATATCCGTTAAGGTTGGAATTCCTTCTTGGGAAATACTTACGTGTTCAAAAGACAAGATTGACATAGACTTATGAATTTGCTTTGGCGTGATCAGCTAAGAAAGTGGCTAGACCAGAATCAGTCAATGGATGTTTAGAAAGTGCTAAAATAGCTGAAAGAGGCCCCGTCATAACATCGGCTGCTGCTTCAGCACATTTAATGATGTGCATAGGGTGGCGAACGGATGCTGCTAAAATCTGCGTATCAAATTCATAGTTATCATAGATCAATCGGATTTGCTCGATCAACTCGATGCCGTCGAATGAAATATCATCCAAACGTCCGATGAACGGTGAAACATAAGTTGCGCCCGCTTTGGCAGCTAAAAGGGCTTGACCAGCTGAGAATACTAAGGTACAATTCGTTTTGATTCCACGATCTGAGAAATACTTGAGGGCTTTGATGCCGTCTTTAATCATGGGAATTTTAACTACAATTTTTTCGTCTAATTCGGCTAATTCTTCACCTTCGCGAATCATTCCCTCGAAATCGGTGGCAATTACTTCGGCTGAAACATCACCGTCGACGATATCACAAATAGCCTTATAGTGGCGTAACACATTATCTTTTCCACTAATACCTTCTTTCGCCATTAATGAGGGATTCGTTGTTACCCCATCCAAAACCCCAAGATCTTGGGCTTCCTTAATTTGTGCCAAATTTGCAGTATCAATAAAAAATTTCATGTTGGTACGATTTAGATGTACAAAAAAATGGCAAATTCACCGCTACGACCTACCTACCCTTGCTTCGATCAAGACCTGGGGGATTCAGAGGGAGCTGGTAATTTGCCACTGCAAAGATGCGACAATCACCGCTTTTTTCAAAATAAATGCCAATAATTTCCAATTTGACCGTAACTTTAAACACTATTCAAAAAACATGCGATTTACTTACATTATCTTATTTTGTCTCCTTTCTATCTCCTGCTCCTCAGATGCCGATTCATGGCTTGAAGAGGCCAAAAAACGCCTAAAAGCAGGTGAAACTGTTTCCGCCAAAGAAGCAATTCAGAAAGCCATAGCAAAAAATCCAGGTTTGGCGGAAGCCTACAACCTACAGGGGGTTATCCTTTTCCAAGAAAAAGATTTAGCTGGAGCTGAGGCACAATACAGAAAAGCGATTGAATTAAAGCCATCGCTCGTACAGGCCCAACTTAACCTAGGCGCGTTGTTGATGGAAAATGGAAAGTGGCAGGAAGCTTTCAAGCCGACTAACCAAGCCGTCATCTTACAACCTGATTCGAGTGCTGGATATCTTCAGCGCGGCATCGTGCTAGCTGCCTTAGGAAAGCCTGCAGAGGCTAAAGCTGATTTTACAGCCTGTTTGAAGATTGCCCCGAATGATAAAAATGCGCATTATAATCGCGGAAATATCTTTTTTCAAGAATTGAACTACCCAGAAGCGATTCGAGATTTCGAGGCAAGTGTGGGTGTTGACTCAGAATTTGCGAAAGGTTACTATGCCCTAGGTCTTTCCTATTATTATTTTAAAGAAAAAGAGAAGGCTTGTTTGGCGCTCCAACAAGCAAAAAAATTAAAATATCCAGGAGCTGCACAAGCGGTTAAAAGCTTGTGTAACGAATAAAAAGAAGATGAAACAAACCTTATTTATTTCCGGCATTCTGTTTACGGTCATTTTTACCTTATTTTCCTATTGGCAATTAAATGACCCAGATCCCATTTTATGGGTTCCAGTATATGGATCTGCCGTATATGTATCTATACAGGCTATTCGGGGTAAAGTAAATCGCGAGTTGATTAGTATCTTATTCATCTTAAGTCTGATGGCAGGTATTCAAATATGGTCTGAAATGACGGCTTGGGAGGGATTTATGACAGATGGCCTAGCCATGAAAACAATGAACCAGGAATTAGCCCGTGAGGCGGTAGGTCTTTGGATTTGCTCGGCTGCAATGGCTTTATTTTATAGCTTAGAAAAACTGAAATAACATGCTTGATCTCGGAATAAACTCGGCAATTTTACCCAACTTAACATTAGAACAAGTTCTCGATTATGCAAATCGAGCACAATTTGCCTGTGTCGAAGTGATGTGTTGGCCTTCCACAAATGAAGACACAAGACGCTATGCTGGTGTTTCACACATTGCCGTGGACCAATTGGATTCCTTAGGACTTTTGAATCTCAAGACTTACCTCAAACAGCATCCAGTTAAGATCTCCGCATTAGGCTATTACCCGAATCCGATGGATCCGAATGAACAACAAGCGGCCTTTTACAGAGAGCACATCAAAAAGGTCATTCAAGCTGCTTCCATCCTTGAAATCCCTGTGGTCAATACCTTTATTGGCCGCGACTACACGAAAAACATTGCCTATAACATCGCAAAGTTTACAGAGGTATGGCCTGAAATTATTGCTTTAGCTGATTCGCTCAATATCAAAATTGGTATTGAAAATTGTCCTATGTTTTTCACAGATGATGAATGGCCAGGAGGAAAAAACTTAATGACTACGCCTAAGATTTGGGATCAACTCTTTACCATTATTCCATCCGCAAACTTTGGATTGAATTATGATCCTTCTCACATGGTATGGCAACAAATGGATTATTTATTTCCGATTCATCACTATGCGGAGCGACTGCATCACATTCATTTAAAAGATGTCAAGGTCTATACAGATAAATTAAATCGTGTTGGGATTTTAGCCAATCCACTTGAATACCATGCACCTAAAATACCTGGGCTTGGAGATATCCATTGGGGCAAATTCATTTCAGCATTACACGATGTGCGCTACCGAGGACCCATTGTCATCGAGGTGGAGGACAAAGCTTTCGAAGGTTCTCCTGAAGATATTCATAAGGCAATTCATGCGGCAAGAAACCACATAAACACATTTCTACCGTAATAAAAAAGGGAGCTCTTAGCTCCCTTTTTTGATTTTACTTACTTGGCTTTTTAAATAAGCTTGGATCTACTGGGACATTCAGTTCGACAGATGTTGTATCCACTTGCATCATGCCACCCATTGGGCTAGCTGCCTCCACGGTAAATGGAAAATACAAACCATCCACAGCTTTATAATTAGAATAATTTACTTCTGTATCTACAGATTGACCATTTGTTTGAACCTTGGAAATACTCTTTATGATGTAATAGGTTGAGGCTGAAACATATACTTGCGACTCTTCACCACCTGCCTTAGACACTTTAAATAAGTACGCATCTGCACCATCTAATTTTTCTTTGCTAACAAGCTCAATGCTCGCACCCGCTTTTTGCGCTAAGATTAAAGCAGACCCCAAATTCTTTTGTGTTGCCGCTAACTTTACTTGCTCACCCGGCATATCCTCAGGTTCTCCCGTTCCACCCATCATGGCTGGCCGGATCATCCAACCCGAATTTTCATCTACAACGGTGATGATTTTATTTCCCATAACCTCTACCTCGGTACGAAATGCTTTGCCTACAGCCATCGAAGTTTTTGACTCGATGTCCATGCCTTGCACACTAAACTTATTTTTTACAATTGCGGATTTAATGGCAGCCCATTTTTCAGGACTTCCCATCGCAGTTTGATGCTTTGCTAAAATCTCCTCGGTACTTTGTCCAAAGGCAAGTGCAGAACTCAAAAGCAATAAGCCTGCAAAGATGTGTGTAGAAATTCTTTTCATGTGTATGTTTTTTTTTGAAAGGTAATTAAATATCGAATTGGTACCCAAAAATGAACAAAAAATATCAGTTTACTGATTTGCTTTCGGAATTGAGCGCATGATGATTCCCCAGGCTAGAAAGCCAACTACCCCAGCCGCAAAAAATGCAGCACCCGGAAAATTGTGTTCTTTTGTTGTGAAATAAGCAAATAAATTAGAGGCTAATAGCGGCCCTAAAATCGTTGTAATCGACTGGAGACTTGTTAATCCGCCCTGAAGTTCTCCCTGTTCATTAGCTCCTACTTGCTGCGTAATTAAACTTTGAAGCGCCGGTCCAGCTAATCCGCCCAACCCAAATGGAATCATAAAAGCATACATCATCCACGATTCAGTCGCAAAAGCAAATAATAGAAAGCCTAATGCCCAAAGGAATAAACCATAGGAAATTGCCCTGCGCTCCCCAATCTTAGGCGTAATTACCCGCGTCAATCCCCCTTGGACTACGGCTACAATTAGGCCCACAAACGCAAGTGAATAACCTACCTCATCGGGAGACCAATCAAATACTTTCATCGTAAAGTAGGACCACGTACTCGGATGTGCTTGACTGGCTAATTGAACACAAAAATAACCACCCACTAAGCCTAAAACCATGGGATGATACTTGGACATGTGCTTCAGTGACCCTAGCGGGTTAGCTCTTTTCCAATCAAATGGCCTACGATTTTCCAGGGATAATGATTCTGGTAAGACAAAATACCCATACATCGCATTCAGTAGCGTCAAACCAGCCGAAGCATAAAATGGAAGATGAACATCAATATTTCCTAATACCCCTCCAATCGCAGGACCTACAATAAATCCTAAACCGAATGCAGCACCGACCATACCAAAGTTTTTAGCCCGATTTTCATCTGTAGATACATCCGCAATATATGCTTGTGCCGTCGTGAAACTAGCACCGGTAATGCCCGCTAATATGCGGCCCACAAACAACCAGGTGATGTTGGGAGCATTTGCGAGCAATAAATAATCCAATGAAAACCCAAAAAGAGATGCTAGAATCACAGGCCTACGCCCAAACTGATCAGAAAGTCCACCCAAAATAGGGGAAAAAACAAATTGCATAATGGCGTATGAAGCCATTAACCAACCGGAATATTGAGAAGCGGTACTTAAATCACCACCCGTAAATCCGCGAATCAAGGTAGGCATCATCGGAACAATTATTCCTATGCCCATGACATCTATCAATAAGGTAACAAATATAAATCCAATCGCCGCGCTGCGTTTCTTTTGTGACATGCAAATTAATTTGTTCGCAATTTACTAAAATTGATAGGCTTTTTTAGCCAGTAGAAAATCTTTGCTGATCTGTGCGCATTGCTTGGGCGTCTTTGCTTTATCAGGTACACCATCTAATTCAACAATTGCCCAGCCAGCAAATTTAATTTTATCAAGTGCTGCGAATACACCCACTAAATCTACATTTCCTTGACCTAACTCCACAAATTTATAGGATTTAGGATTTGAATTACCGACGATCGGACACTCTACATCTTTCACGTGCAAGCTATGCAAAACCTTTTTGTACTTAATAACTGCCTCAGCTGGCTTTCCGCCACCTTGGTGGTAATGAGCCACATCTAACAATAATCGAACATAGTTTGGATCCATGGCTTGAACCAACGCATCCACTTCCTCAGGTGTCTCGCCATATTGGTTCATATGGTTATGATACGTTGCCTGAATACCAATCTCCTTCGTCAATTTACCAATTTCATTCATCGCTGCTCCCAGACGAGTTAATTCATCAGCCGTAGGTGGAACATTATTCTTACGTAAACTATTTGTTAATTGAATTGATGTTCCTCCCAATGCCTTCACAAATCGGGCATGATTTAAATGCATCGCTGCATTCGCTTCTTTCTTAGCTGGATCAATTTCCACATTGCCACTTGAAAACATAACTAGTGACAATCCTTTCGCATCTAATAATGCTTTGATTTCAGCGGGATTATCCTTGTATTTCGCATAGGTATTAGCACGTAACTGAATCCCTTTGTAACCTAATTCTGACAATTCTTCAATCGCCTGCTCATCTTTCCCACCCCAAGTAATTGCGGAATAACCCATGCGATAGGTTTTTGATTTGACAGAAGGAACAAAGGCAGCTAATGCCAAAAGAGAATTTTGCGCAATAAATCGACGACGTGAAAGCATGATGATAGCGTTAAGAGGTTAGAAGTAATAGTTAAGAGGTTTGTTCAAAACAACGAAAAAAAATAGATAAATAAAAACGGAACAGTGATTAGTCGCTAGTCGTCAGTCACTAGTCGCTAGACACGCGTGATATCAAAAAATCAATTACCTATATACTATTCCAAATTTGATTACTGAAAAACCTTATTCACATACCTAACTGACCACTGATCACTGATCGCTGACTACTAATGACGACTCGCCTTCAAATACCCCGCCAAATCAGCCAAATGATCCGTCCCAATGTAATCAACACCTAAATCCAGTAAAGTTTGATATGCCATGATCGTATCTGGTGTAGCCCACAACCGAAGCTTACGACCCGCACCATGCACACGATCGACATAGGCTTGTAATTTTTCACGCAATGCTGGGGCCATGGGAACATTTCCGCTCCACACCCCAAATTTATAAAACGCTTCACTCTCCAGCTCGACATGCGCAGCTAAGAAGGAAGGAACCGGCTCATTTGACCGACCGTCAAACGTGATCCAGGACGGATATTTGACATAATCAGCCACCTTAGGGCGATTCCCTGAAATCACAATCCGCAATTTATTTTTGATTATCAAATCCTTATGTGGCTCCAAGGCCTGAATAATCAACGGCAGCGTAGAATCCGCAGAGGTCTTGCAATCGATCAAAAACTGATGAAAATTACCCGCATTCCCCGCCTTCAATACCTGAATGATCGGATCCAAATACAAATTTTGCAAGGTCCGTGAAGCCTTCAAATCCTTCACATCATGCGCCACCAACAACTGACCATTGACCGCATATACATCCGATTCAATCGAACCAAAACCCAAACGAAAGGCCTCGTAAAAAGGCCTCTCATGTTCGTAATCGTTATGTGCATGTGCTTTTGAAACAATCGTTTGTGCCCACATACCCGTGGAACAAAAAAGCAAAAACAAAATCGCTACTTTTTTCATGTTATGGTTTCATGTAGTCACCCGAAGCAATTCGCGTCTTCGGATCTGTCGGACGGTTATAGATATACGCATATGAGGTAATAGCCTCACCTTTCAGTTTCACCTCTACCTGTTCACGAACAAACAAACTTTTTTCTGGATGATCTGTTTCATATTCCTCATATTCATCCAGTACATTTAACAACTTAACTGTGTTCGATAACAAGTATAATTCACCTATCACCTGATCAGCTGGATTAGCTGAAGGAACAATTCCAGGATATTCAGCTACTTGGAACATCTGACCCTGATACGTTGCCATGCCCACATAATCCGAATTACGCGCAATCAAACGATGCAAGTCATTTCCACAATCCCGGCGAAGCGTACCATACACAAAAATGTATTCCTCCACATCTGGCTCCGGTAATTTGGCTTCTTCCAAGGTTAACACCAGATCTTCTTGCTCTACAACCGTACCTTCATTCAAGACAACATTACCAATTATACCCTCAAAAGGAGCCGAAACGATTGACTCCATTTTCATCGCCTCTATGATGTAAAGCGGTGCATTTTTCTTTACCTCCTCACCCGGCTTAACTAAAATCCGGCTCAATCGACCCTGTAATGGCGCTCCAATGTCCCCTTTGGCAGTCGCTTTCACATGCTGTGCACGTTCAACTTTAATATTCTTATCTAAGATTTTCAAGCGACGCGCCTGACCATTCAATTCAAAAGTAATGTTACGTAAGCCAGATTCATCTGGATCCGACATATATAAGTACTTGACAATGATCGTTTTACCTGGCTCAATCGTAATCATAATCTCCTCATCTTGCTTCAATCCATAGAAGAAAGCCGGCGTAGGCATCATCGTCAAATCCCCATAAAGCGCTTGATTCTTGTAGAAATCTGCATATACTTTTGGATACATTTTGTACGATAAATAATCGTAAAACCCGTCCTCATGATCAGGGAAATTCGAGGCAAAATCAGCATAATCCTGATCAAAATCTATAGGTGCCAATTGGTCATTTGGCCGTCCCTCGAATGGTTTCTCACCCTTCAATACAATCTCTTGCAACTGCTTAGGGAAGCCCTGATATGGCTGGCCTAATCCACCTTTGAAAAAGTCTTTAACGGACTCTGGGAAAGACAAAGTTGAACCTTTAGCATATACATCCTCTGCCGTTAAGCTATTTGCCGTCATGAAAATAGCCATATCTCCCACCACTTTCGATGAAGGAGTCACTTTAACTATATCACCAAATAAGTTATTCGCCTCCGAATAATTAGCCTTCAATAACTCAAATTTATCTCCCACACCCAGCGAGATTGCCTGACCTCGCAAGTTGGTGTACTGCCCACCCGGAATCTCATTGTTATATACCTCTGCCGTTCCTGCCTTTAATTCAGACTCAAATGGAAAGTACATCGCACGTACCGCCTCCCAATAATTCGAATAGGCATTCAGTTGATCCAAATTTAAGTGAGGATCCTTTTCATGTCCTTGCAACATCGCTACAAGGGAATTTAAATTAGGCTGGGAAGTTAGTCCAGACATCGCACCTATGGCTACGTCCAATACATCTACACCCGCATCAATCGCCTTTAAATAAGTAGCAGATTGAACGGAAGAAGTATCATGTGAGTGTAAGTGAATGGGAATATCGACAGCCTTTTTTAATTCAGTCACCAACTTCTCCGCTTGGAAGGGACGTAATAAACCCGCCATATCCTTAATGCAAAGAATGTGAGCTCCCACATCCTCCAACTGGCGCGCCATGTCTACATAATACTGAAGATTATATTTCTCATTTGTAAATACATCGCCTGTGTAGCAAATCGAAGCTTCGGCAATACCTGGCGTGCGCTCGCGGACAGCCTTGATCGAGACCTTCATCGCTTCGATCCAGTTTAAGGAATCGAAAATACGGAAGATATCAACTCCTGCTTCAGAGGATTTCTCCACAAATTTCTCAATCAAATTATCGGGATATGCTGAATACCCTACGGCATTCGAACCTCTGAATAACATTTGTAAAAGCATATTCGGCATAGCCTCCCGAAAAGCTTCCAAGCGCTTCCAAGGTGATTCTTGCAAGAAGCGCATCGCTACATCAAACGTCGCACCACCCCAAACTTCCATCGAGAATAAATTCGGGAAAGCTTTGGCGTAACCTGCGGCTACGGCCATCATATCTTGCGTTCGAACGCGCGTGGCCAATAAAGACTGGTGTCCATCGCGGAAGGTTGTATCCGTAAATAATACTTGTTTCGTATCTCGAATATGCTTCGCAAATTTCTCTGGACCAAGCTCCATTAATAGCTGCTTGTTTCCTACCGGGTATTCGGCTGCATCTGAGACAATGGGAACTACTGGCTGACGGAATGGTGCACTTGGCTTAACCTTCACATCTGGATTCCCGTTGACAATTACCTCTCCCAAATACCGGAGGGCTTTTGTAGACCGGTCCCGCGTAGGCTTGAAATTAAAAAGCTCCGGATGATTCGCAATAAATGGAACGGTACAATGTCCCTCTTGAAAAACCGGGTGCGTAATTACATTGCGCAAAAATGGAATATTTGTCTTGACACCCCGAATACGGAATTCCGTTAATGCTCGGTTCAAACGCTCGGCTGCTCCACGAAGTGTCCGGCCTTTGGCAGAAATCTTCACGAGCATGGAGTCAAAATAAGGAGATATTTTTACTCCCGGATACGACGATCCCTCATCTAAACGAATACCAAAACCGGCCGCATTTCGATACGCAATAATCGTTCCGAAATCTGGTTTAAAGCCGTTGGCCGGATCCTCCGTCGTAATCCGACACTGAATTGCATAGCCATTCAAAGGAATTTTTTCTTGCGACTGGATAAATATACCCGGATCTGACAATTTATAATTTTGGGCAATCAAAATCTGCGTACGCACGATATCAATCCCCGTCACCTCTTCTGTAATGGTATGCTCCACCTGAATACGTGGATTCACCTCAATGAAGTAAATATTTTCATCCTTGTCTACCAAGAACTCAACTGTACCAGCATTGTAATAATTGACCGCCTTTCCGATTGATAAGGCGTATTGATATAACTTTTGCTTCGTTTCTTCCTTTAAGCCAAACGATGGTGCGACCTCCACCACCTTCTGAAAACGCCGCTGGACCGAACAGTCCCGCTCATACAAATGAACCAAGTTGCCATGTTGGTCCCCCAACAACTGCACCTCGATATGCTTGGGCTCATTAATAAATTTCTCAATAAATAAAGTATCGTCACCAAAGGCATTTTTAGCCTCATTTTTAGCCTCTGAGTGGGCTTTTTCTAATTCTGCTTCTGTGTAAACAACCCGCATGCCACGACCACCACCCCCAGCAACTGCCTTGACCATGACTGGAAAAGTAATACGACGGGCTTCAGAAAGGGCATTTTCGTACACCGACATATCTCCTTTAGAATCTAGAATCATCGGAACATTCGCTTTTAGGGCAGCAACTTTGGCAGCAACTTTATCACCGAGCGCATCCATGG
>JACCDL010476577.1_pt1 | contig 21381 bp, 21 predicted proteins | sample 7441931 | NCBI WGS metagenome assembly JACCDL01 (sample SAMN15323437, study PRJNA562643) | freshwater metagenome | isolation source: river surface water | place: USA:Blue River Watershed | collected 2017-08-16 | reverse complement strand
TCACAATCGGGATATTTAAAGATCCTTGATGGTTTCATCACTTCCCTAATTAACTCTTCATACAATCCCTCATTCTCCTTTCTCATAACATCATAATCCAATTCAAAAATAGCAGGATTCGAATATAACTGATACCAATCAACCTTATCCTGATTTTTCGATAATAATTCAATAGCACACGGGTTCAAAGACAGCCAATACCAATCAATCTTATTTTGATTAGCCTCGAGCAACTTGATTGCATTTGGATTTTTCGATAATACTCTCCAATCAATCTTATCCTGATTTTTCTCGAGAAGTTTAATCGCATTAGGATTTTCAGATAATGATATCCAATCAATTTTCTCAGGGTTCTTCATTAACAATTCAATCGCAGCTGGATTCGCGGATAACATATTCCAATTAATTCTATCTGGATTAGCCTCAAGAAGTTCAATGGCTGCAGGATTAAGCGATAAACCATGCCAATTAACCCCCCTATCAGGATCCTTACTAACCAACAATTTAAGAATATTAATCGCTTTTGGATTTGTCGACAAACCAAACGCACAAATCTTCTTTGGAAGTGGAATCTTTTTAAGCAATTTAATAGCATTTGGATTCGATGATAATTGAGACCAATTAATTTTACTCGGATTTTTCTCAAGAAGCTTGATTGCATTTGGGTTAGATGATAACATAGACCAATCAATCTTATCGGGATTTGCTTCAAGTAAATCGATAGCAGCAGAATTTTTTGACAGAAAATGCCAATCAATCATAGACGGGTTCTCTTTGAGAAAACCCACTGCGTTCGGGTTAAGTGACAATCTCGCAACACTTGTTTTATTCAAATCAATCCAATCACGCAATTTCAACAGAGGCTTATTTAGACTCATCGGTTAGATGGATAATTATTATTACAAAAGGCCAAAATCATTTTTTTATAAGCAATCGAAAAAATGAATAAATATTTATAATTCTGAATAAATTAAAAATGTGCAACTATCACGAATCTTGGAATGAGTTATTTGATGATTATAACTTCAACATCGATAGATTATATTCCGGTAAAGATACCATTTATCCAAAAAAAGAAGACTTATTTAAGGTCTTTACGATGGATGTGAAAGATATTCGTGTATTGCTATTAGGTCAAGACCCTTATCACGGCGAGGGTCAAGCACACGGATTAAGTTTCTCTGTTCCTGATGGTATTTCAATTCCACCATCTCTATTAAATATTTTCAAAGAACTTAAGGATGAGTATCCTGAGCGTAATTATAAATTTACTTCTGGAAATTTAGAAAAATGGTTTCAAAGAGAAAAGATATTTCTATTAAACTCATCCTTATCAGTAATTAAAGGTTGTGCAGGTAGTCAAATGAAGATATGGGAGGAATTTACGAATGATGTTATTCGATTCGTAGGTGAAAAAAATTCTAAATGTGTATTTCTATTATTTGGAAATTTCGCAAAAGCAAAAGAAGTTTTTATTGAAGACAAAAATAGGATAGTTAAATGCACTCATCCGTCTCCTATGGCGTCCAGATATGGCTTCTTTGGTTCAGGTGTATTTAAGAAGGTTGAAAAGGTTTTAAAAGAGGAGATTGATTGGTCTAACTAAATTTTTATCCTTGTTATTATTAAAATGTCTTCAACATCGATAGATAAAATTACAAAATATAATCAAACATTGAATACATTAATTGCAACCTATAAACCTCAAATCACTATTTTAACAGAAAATTATGATCATCCTATTGGAAGCTTTATAATTGAGATTGAAAAATTAATCAAAACTGTTAATTCAAAACGAGAAGATGGATTGTATACCAATATGTTTTTAATTAAATCGTTTTTATGTTTATTATTACAATTTTATGAATATGAAACCATTGATAATGGTAAATTATTGGGTAATTCATCTAATTGTAAATTTACAGTCGCAAATGTAAGGTCTAATCATGGAGGAACCCCTTATAAATTATTTGTAAAGGTAATTGATTATTCAACACAACAAATGGGTTCTCGTATTGATTTATCTATTTATGATGTATTAACATCGATTATATTTGATAAAATCTTTTCCATTGAAAAGTATAAAAAATTTAAGGATTTTATTCCTGAGTATAAAGGAGATTGTTTAAGTTATATTAAAGGTAATAGAGGCGATACATATTGGGATTTTAATGAAATTAAAAGGACGACGGAAACAGATTTAACTTATTATAATGGTCGAACCTTAGAATTAAATTCAAGTCCATTATATAAATATCCAGCAGTTTTGGTTATGTTTGAAGCAATTAACAATCCAATAACAGTAAATGATGTGTTTAAATTCTTTAGTGATGAAATGTCAGATGATAGTATTAATTTAGTGATAGGTGTTTTATCAAATGCGTATGATATATATAATTTTCTTGAAACTGTAGGAAGTGACTATGGATTTATGCATAATGACCTTCATTTTAGTAATATTATTTATGACCAAACAAAAAATAAACTTGTTATTATTGATTTTGGTCGTTGTGTTTTTTCTAAATTTAAGGATGAATTAGATTCAGAAATAAATAATAAAATATTAACTGAATTTAAAAAGCTTAATTATAATATATCACTAGATAAATTGTATTTGACTGATTCTATTACTCCAAATAAAGTGGAGCGTTTATATAAAAGGGATATATTTAGATATCATATTTCAATTATTGGAAATAATACAAATCATAAATATTTTGGAGTTATCTATGATTTGATTACATATTCATTGAATATGTATATTCGCTTTTTATATTATCTACGTAAAACAGATACTGTAAATGCTGATAACGTTGAATATTATTATAGTTTATTAATTAAAGTTAATTATCGTAGTCTCGAGGATTTAGTAAATCAGAGAGTAAGATTAGAGGTTCCATCTGTAACTATCAGACAATTAATAATGAATAATTATTTAAAAATTAAATCAGATTTCATTGATAAAACATATGATGAAGATGCGAGAAATTATTTTATAATGTTATTAAATGGATTATTTTATACAGCTCTCTTACTTCATTTTACTGGTAAGAATTATGCTATGATTTATACATTTTTTCAAGTGAAAGCCGTAAGTTTACCAGAATTTTATAAATTTATAGAAGATGAAATTTTTTCTAATAAAGATTATTTAAATATTCTAAAAAATGATTTATTCTTAATGCAATTTTTACAAGAACCTCAAGTAACAACAGGTGGATTTGTATCCACTATTTATCCACAACCGATTGTTGAGGTTAATAAAGCAAAATCCAAGTCGAAATCAAAACCAACGAATATGTCAAATCTTTATCGATTATTCTCAAAAGAAAATATTAGGGAAAATACAAAAATCGTTTCACTACAAGAAACTTGTGATGCCTATAAAAAAATTTATGATGATAAGGAAATATTTGATTTGATACCACCACCAATAAAACAAAAAGGAGGAGGTAAAAAATTAAAAAACTACAGTCAAAAATAGCTCTTCAAATATAATTATAATTTTTATATTTGTCTATACAATCTCTCAATTTCCAAATAGGTTTATTCAAACTCATTTGTTTTTATAATCCATAAAACAAAAATCAATTTTTAATTATAGAAGAAGGATGGATAAATATGAAATTATTAATGGTAAGAAATATAAGATGTGTAAGGATAATCAAATAAGAAATTTAAAAACAATGAGATGCAATAAAGAATGTCCTCCTAAACAAATTAAAAACCCAAAGACAAATAGATGTGTATCTATTAATGGTAAAATTGGAAAACAATTATTAACAATTATACCATCATCTCCTAAGAAGATTGATAAAAATAAGGCAGCTATGCTTATCCAAAGAAAAATGAAGAGGTTCTTATATCCCTTTATAAATCGAGTGACAGCTCATATTTATGATAGAATTGTTTATTATAAAAACTTAATTAGAAATGTAAAGTTGAATCCCAAGAGAGATAATTATTGCGTCAAGTTTTATAAAATGAATAAAGACAAAAAACCCATATTTAGAATAGGTAATAATATCATTCTTAAAAAAAGGATTGGTAGTAGCAGTTCTCACGGATTGGTTTATTTAAGTACTTTTAGGGATAAAAATAAGCGATTGTTTAAATATGCAGTTAAAATCATTCCTGTTACCTATAAATCATTAATTGAAGTTAAAATTATTACTGCTCTAAATGAAGCCGTAATTAAAAATAAATGTCCACATTTCCCCATTTCTTATGGAAATGCCAAATGTTTGATGAATAATAAAGAAAACAGTTCTTTTTCAGGGACTAATGAAAAACCTGAAACTTCAATACAACTACCCTTAAAAGCTGATAATTATCTTGTATATTTAACTGAACTGGCAAATGGAGATTTGGAAACATTCCTAAAGGATGTTAAAGACCAATCACTTACCGATAACGCAATCACACAGATATATCTATCTTTATTATTTTATTATAAAGAGATTGGAACCTATCATTGTGATGCTCATTCAGGTAACTTCTTATATCATAAGATTAAACCTAGAGGTTATTTTTATTATAAAATAGGAGGGGTTGATTATTATCTTAAAAATGAGGGTTATTTGTGGGTTATTTGGGATTTCGAGCAATCAGTTCCACTAACATCAAAGCTAAGTAATCATAATGTTCCATTGACAATGGGATATGACTTTAGAACAGTAACCGGTTATTTCTTAAATGAAAATTATCGTAAATATTTAAATTCCTCTTCGATAAATAAGACTGTTTATTCAAGAAGTGATTATAATAAGTTTTTCAATTTTATTATAACTATCTTAGTTAGTAAAATTGGTGCCTTGGTTTCAAATATTAGTCCCAAAGACATCATTATAAATAAACACCCTTTTGTTTTATAAGAAGGGTCATTAGGAAATAAGCTGCAAATGTATATATGACAAAACCCCAGATAGTATCCATAATGGCTACATAAACATCATAATTCTTAAAAATTCCCATATTCGAGGTATTAAAAACGCCATAAATACAAAGACCCAATACTCCTCCATATAACATCGATAATAGTAGAAGAGATTGATTTTTATTTTTTTTATATTCATTTTTAATCATAGGAATACTGAATAAGAATAAGGCTGTCATTATAAATACATATGAAATCGCACCACTAATAAAATTTAATTGAATATTGGTGCCCTGAACTTTTCTCACTAAATAATTATAACTATTTCTATTTAGATATATCCAAATGAAATCAATTATAAGCACAACTATAACAGTTAATATATATGGATACATTCTACAAAAGATAAATAAAAAAACCAAAAAAATGATTATTGTTTTTTTTAAGTACGAATCACCACCAAAATGAATGAAGCATTGGCTGAGATTATGAATTACTATGGGTCAGGAGGAACTGATACTTATACAGTTGCCTTTTCTTTATATCAATTTAACCCTGACAATGATTTCTCAGCACTTATTTCTGATATCGCAAGGAAGATTGATGGTAAAATTGATTCTGAGGGTCAAGGAACGATTATCAATAAGGATGATATATATATCTCTGTTGAATATGATGATATGAATACTATTTATCTTTGTGGTGCTGATAACATCAATACTCATCTTGCTCCATTTCCTTTCCCACCACTGGATCCAGCATTTGACTATGATTCGGATGACTTTGATTATTAAATTGTAGTAATTTTCTTCTATAAAAAAAAGAAAATGATTTTTTTTATATTAATTATCACCATTAAAATGATGAGCATTTCAAAGAAAGATTTTATCGCACCAATTAACGAGGAGGCAAATATTATCGAAAGTTGGGGTGACCATCTCATCTTTCAGATAGTCAGTGATAATAGTTATTTAGTTGTTATTGACCGTGGTGCCAATTACCTTTGTGAAACCTTTAAGAGTTATGATAAGGCTGACAATTTCATTTATGGTATTCTTGTTTAGGTGGTTGTAATAGTTGTTATAAAAAAAACAAAAAATGATTTTTGTTTTTACTTTGATTATCATCAAAAAATGAAATTGAAATCTTGGGTTGACATTAATAAACTCAGCATTCCCTTATTATCCACAAATCCAAATGCTATTAAGATTCTCGAAGAGAACCGGGATAAGATTAATTGGGGTTTATTGTCATCCAATCCAAATGCTATTAATATTCTCAAAGAAAATTGGGATAAGATTGATATTACTTGTATTATGGGAAATCCTAATGCTGTTGATGAAATCATCAGTAAAATGGATACAATCAATTGGACTATCTTATCAGCTAACACAGGAGCAATGAAGCTTCTTGAAAACAATCAAGATAAGATTAATTGGAGAGTTTTATCGTCCAATCCAGCTGCTATTCATCTGATTGAAAGTAATTTGGATAAGATTGATTGGAATGAATTGTCTCGTAATCCAGCTGCTATTCATCTTCTTGAAAGTAATCAGGATAAGATTAATTGGGAGGACTTATCGAGTAATCCAGCTGCTATTCATCTGATTGAAAATAATTTGGATAAAATAGATTGGTCTTTATTATCAACGAATCCGGCAGCTATAAGTATTTTGGAAGAGAATCGGGATAGAATTGATTGGTTCTATCTAATGGAAAATCCGGCAGCTATTAACATCATAGAAAGAAATCAGGATAAGATTCATTGGTATCGTTTATGTGAAAATCCGGCAATCTTTGAATCATAAAAATTGATTTTTGTTTTATTTATCAATAGTAATGATAATAATGATTCAAGATATTGTTATTCCTTATGCTGTTAAATATAACGGTCTTATGTTGGAGTACGCTTCGCCTGAAATGAAAGATGATGTTGAAATTGTAAGTATTGCTATGGGTAATAATCCCTATTCCTTTAAATTTGCGTCACCTCGTTTACAGTCAGATTATTCCGTTGCCTTATCAGCAATTATGAATACGTGTGACCATAAACTGATGTCTCACGTAGGTACGAATTTATGTGACAACTTTACTTTTATGTCAAATGCGGTGAAATATGATGCTTATTGTTTGAAATATGCGTCAGCAAGATTAAAGGATAATTATTCGATTGCTTATGAATCCATTATTGTGAACCCTTATGTAATTGAATTTGTATCTGAAAATCTTAAAGATAATTACATCATTGCTTTTACAGCTATGTTATTGAATAATAATGTTTATGATTTCATTTCTGAAAGATTGAAGAATAGTAAGGATTTCATTGTGGATTTAATAAAAGAAAATAAATTCATATTCAAATATCTTCCTGATAAGATTAAAAATAGAGATGATATTGTTGAAGAAATAATTAAAATCGATGGAAGGTTATTTGCTGATGCAAGTCAACGTCTTAAAGAATCAAAGGAGTTGGCAATAAAGGCACTTCAAAATAATCCTTATGTATTTGAGGATTTACCTTTAGAATTAAAGGATAATGAAGAAGTCGTACTTACAGGTATTAGAAAAAACTCGTATGTATTTAAATTTGCGAGTGAAAGGATTAGGGATAATCGTGATATTGCGTTAGAGGCAATTAAACTTGGAAGTGGTTTTAATTTAAAACACGTATCTTTAAGACTTAAAGATGATTTGGAATTGGTGAAAGAAGCTATCAATAAGTCACCATTAGCATTTGAATATGCGTCTATGGATATTAAAAGGAATAAAGAAGTAATTCTTCAAGTAATCAAAGTGAATATCTATATCATGGAATATGTTCCATTGGATTTAAAGAGGGACTTTGAATTTGTAAAGGAGATTATTAAGATGAATGAAAAGGGTATTATTTACGTGGATAGAAGTATAAAAATCGATAATAATAAGATGTTTGAATTATATAAGATTAATAATAAGGTTTTAAAATACTGCAGAAGTAAGTTTCTCGAAGATATTCAAAATATTGAAAATAATTTATATTTAAACTTCAATCTGATATATCTCTATGTGGATTATATACATCTTTTATCGAATAGAGTTAATATAATAGACCATCTTTATAATAATGAGGATTATGAATTTATTATTCATACAAAGACAATATTTGATTGTATTTGTGCGAATCTTGATAAATATAATAAACTTATTCAATACATCATTAATATAGAAGATTATCAATTGATTTATAATAATGAAGTTTTATCGAATTATATCAAGGATAATTATAAAATTATCATTATGAATATAAATGATATAAATACAGATTATAATGAAGGGGATTTAAAGAAATCATTGGAAAATACATTTGATTTATATAAAATCATTTGGATATAAAAATTGATTTTTGGTTTTTATCAATTTTATCCAATCATTCAGAAAATGAATAATACAACAATGATGATGAATGCGACGGTTGTTACAGGTGAGGTTAATCAAATCGCATTTCTTTTTATGGGAGGTCTGCTGATATCAATTCCGGTTTTATGTTGTATTTGTTGTTTTATGTCCGTAGTGAATAAATATATCTATAATTATGGTGAATATACTGATAATGCTATTAATGATACAGAAAAACAATCAAAAATCAGAGGAATTTATGAAAGCCTTTTCGGCTCCATTTCATCCCCTAAGTTGACAAAAATAATTGTTGTAACAATCGCATTTGAAAATCAAAATCCTATTCCTTAATACTTCGTAGATAGAAGTTGATTTTTCTGGATTTAACAAAACTTCTGTATTTATCAGTCCAAATGACATCCCATTTTCCATCTTTTTTATAATTACTCATTTTTAATAAGTAATTGGATGATGATAAATAAGGTCTTCGCATTCCAATCGAACTAAAATAACCCATACTATAGATATTAGGAATCATCACCCAATCATAAGCATCAATACTCACAACCTCCATAAACCATTTATAGATATCTGAGGGTCTTATTTCAGTTAATATGAAGAAATTAAGAAATACCATCAATCGTACGATATGATGGGCATATCCATAAGTGATTACTTTTTTTATTTCATTATCTAAAATTAGGATCCCGGTGGTACCCGAATACCACGACTTATCAATTGTTTTATTATTATGATGATTATTCGATTTTATTAATTCATCATATTTATACAAATAAAGATATCTCATATATTCACGCCAACCTATCAATTGTCGAATAAATCCCTCATAAGCTGTCAATGGAACTTTATCTATATATTTCCTGTAAATATCCACTAATTTGAGAGGATTTAAGAGACCTATATTTAACATAGGACTTATGAGAGCGTGATAATTAAAGGGATTATTATCTCTGATTACATCTTGAAATAATCCAAAATTGGAAAGATTTTTATTGAGGAAATAATGGAAGGCATCATAGGCATCTTTTGAATTTATTGGATAGTATTTCATTGCTTCTAATGAAGCATTACCTATATGAGATTTAAAAAGATTGGAATTGGCATAATCAATGGCCTCTTTATAATAAGATTGATTTGTGTTTATGTAACTTTGATGATTATTCATATCAATAGTTTCACGAGGATTGGAGCGATTATAGGCATCTTGATTTTTAACTCCTTCTAATAATCCCAATTTCTTTTTTGAAAATTCATAAAAACTTGCGTGTGTCGGACTTTTCGTTTTTTTATTATAAACATCCAAATCAGCTCGTTTCATTATAAACATAGGCGTTTCAATTTCATTCAACTCTGGAAGTTTCAATGATTTATATCTTTCTCTCAACTTAAAATCATTTAAGTCATAACAATAACAATCATCTTTCTTCATAAAGGAATAGCCAGAGGGTTTTGTTAAATCACTGAAATTTATATAAGTAATCTTAAAACCTTCTTTTTTTAATTTATCATAATAAAACCTCATACAAGCCCTCATATACGCAATCTTAATCTTATTGGGTTTGATTTCCGCTGTTGAAAAATAATGAGGCTCTTCTATGATAAATAACTCATCATAAGCTTTTAGAGGTTTAACATCTTCAAATAGTTGATTAGGTAAAATTAAAAAAATCATTGCTATATTTACTATTATTAATGATTTTTTAATATCGACTCAAAATCTTCTGCAGTAATAATAATAACACCTTTTTCTTCTGCCTTTTTAACCTTTTCAGTTATTTTTGATTTATCTTTAATGATTAGATAATTGGTGTTTTTACTTATAGTTCCATCTATAAATCCACCATTATTCTTAATAGCCTCTTCAAAATCCTTATTTCTAAATCCAGTGAAAACGAAATGTTTATTTTCAAGTTTCTTATTTACCTTTCCTTTAATAACAACCACCTCTTCTTTCTTTAATTCCATTCCTATTTCCTCATAAAAGTCATAGAATTTATTCAAATTTTCAATGAATTGTTTAGCTGAAACCTCACCCATACCACTGATTTCCTTTATTTGATTTTCGGTTAATTCCAATGCCTTCTTCTTATCTTCACATACAAATGGGTATTTACTTAAGATTAAATGTAGCTTTTTCTCTCCAAAACCTCTTCCTAAGAGATTGGAAGCAACCATAATATCCCTACAACCTTTCTTTTTTATCTCACTTAAAGCCTCTATGAGATTTTTAGCACTTTTTTCTTTAAATCCATCAATTTTAAGAACATCTTCCATTTGAATATGAATGATTTTTGTGAGAGTATCATAAGAATTATCATATAACTTCGTTATAATGCCTTCACCCACACCCTTGATATTCAATGATTTCATAAAGAAACTGAAACTACTGATATCGTGTTCCCTATTTTTACTGTCTAAATCGGCAACTATATCTATCTTTGTTTTATTCCACTTATAAGCAATCTTGGGCATAATAGGTTCATCATTATCAGCTGGTTTAAGAACACTTATGATATCAGGAATTACATTTCCAGACCTTTGGATTTTAATAATAGCTCCTAAACCAATCTTATTTTTAACAATGAAATCAGCATTAAAACCAGTTGCTTGTTTAATGACAACTCCATCAAGATTTATGGGATTAAATTTAACAATTGGCTTTAAATACTTATCCTTACTAATATTCCATTCAACATCTATTACCCTAACTTCCACCTCATCTAAAATCGTATTGGATTTAAAAGCAAAGGAATAATTGGGATTCTTTTTATCGATAATTTTATAAGGAGCATTATGTGTCACCACAATTCCATCAATTTCATAATCACTATTTTGTTTAAATCTCTTTAATAAGTCTAGTAATTTATCATTATTTAAAGCTTCACGTAAAAGAAGATGATTTACTACCTTGAAACCCATTAATGAAATCTTCTTGAGAGCTTCATTATTTTCAATTCTTTCACTCAAGAGGTCATAAGCTACGAAATCGATATAAGGAAGGATAGTGGTATTAATTGTCTTACTATTGATAACTCCTGATACCAAGTTTCGAGCATTTGCGCCATAGTGTTTTACCTTATCCCAATTACTTTTCGATAATAATAACTCACCTCTCACAGCAAATCCTTGAGGTATTGATTTTGGAATAGTTTTTATATAATCCTTAATTTTAGTAATTTCAATTCCATAAGTACCATCACCGCGAGTATAAATCTTAACCCCATTCTCATCACTTGTAATTAAACAGGAGATACCATCCAACTTTTCAGAAATCACGTACTCAAGAGGTTTATGATATTTGGCTATCCAAGAATTCAATTCTTTTTTATCATTTTCATATTTAATCTTATCTTGACTACCTAAAAAATAAGGAAGTTTTACCTTTAGCTTTTCAGGTGGTTTAAATCCCACGTGTTTAAAATAGGGGTTTTTAGGAGCCTTTTCTTTTAAATAGTCCTTGAGATGGTCATATTCAGCGTCAGTCATAGTAATTTCTCCTTTATTAAAATAGGCCTCATCAGCCTTCTTTAAAAGCTTTACTATTTCTGTAGTTTTCAGTTTCTTATAACTTTCATCCATTTTTATGTATGTGCCTATCTATTAATAATAATCATATCATTTTTTTAATTCAATTCAAGGTCTAAGGAACTTAATGTTGGAGGTGATATGATACCATTTACTCCTCGATATTTATCCAATTTCTTAATTCCATTTATAAATAATGGCAAGGTTTTTTTCTCGGCATATTCCATTCTTATTTTCTTGAGAATTTTTGGTGGAAATGAAAAATTAATATTCTCAATGATATTATCATAATTCGTAATAACTATATCAATGAAATCTACGGAGATATCCTCAGTATATTTTCTTTTTTCGATAAGATTATATAATTTGATAAATTTATCTCTATTTATCTTTAATATCTCGCATTTTTCATTGATTTTAAGATAATTACTGAGAGACACTAATAACATCGTGGTAACATTTAGGAAAATATTCGCATTCTTGATTATAAACATTTCGGTAACAGTTGAATTTAAAATAGTCATAATTACATTTATGAATATAATCGGAAATTCAAAAAAAAATTTAAGATTATAATAATAATTATATGTCTCGTTACAAATGATTTCATATATATAAATCATATCAATATAATCATCCAATATAATCTTAATGTCCAATTTAGTCATTTCTTCCTTTAAACTATATAAAGATTAGATTGAATAATAAAAATAAGTCCTGTTAGCTCAGTAGGCAGAGCGCCAGGCTTTTAACCTGGTGGTCGTGGGTTCGAGCCCCACACAGGATGCTTTTTTTTCTTTATTTATGATAATTCATAAATGAACTTATTAAAGTCAGTTAAATCTGGCTTTTGATAATTATGAAATTGAAATATGAATAATTCAAATGTTTCATTAACCACCTTTCGAATACATTTCAATTGAATACCATAATTCAATAAGAATTCGTGTTCCTTTTCACTGGTAATATTGGAAAGATTTATGATATCAATTTTGGAATAGCAATTATTCGCCTTTATATATGAATATTTGAAATTTTTGAATTTATATTTAGGTACCTCAATTTTCCACAAGACCTTTCGATGACCCCTACAAAACCTTTCAGCAACCTTCTTATTAATTGACGAGGAAATAATGGATGGAATTGTAATTATCTTATTTTTTTCAAAAGTGCAATCTATCAATTTCATAAGAGGTTTATAACCTTCATAATTGAAACCTGTGTATAATTCCAGTTTTCTTATATCAGGATTTGGAACAATTTTCAAATAAGAATGAAATGATATGAAATTGGAATGATAAATATGAATAAGTCTATTTAAAGAACTTCGGGTATTTTCCAATAATAACTTAAATTTATCCATATCTCCTTTTAGATATTCAATAAGACCATTAATATAATAAGATGATTGGTAGTTAGTATTATTATTTATATGTAACATAAATAAGGAAATGATGAATTTATAATTGATTCGATAAGAGTTATCAAACATTTCAACATAATCATCATAATCAGTATCAAATGCCCATTGATTGATATCATTAATTACCTTAATTCTTGCTTCATCCTTTTCAAAATGGTTGTATGAAGCTAACTTTAGTATCATTTTTAAAGATAATGATAAAAAGAAATGTCAATTTTTATTCTATCGGAAACTCACCTACACTTATTATTTCTTGATAAAGGTCTCTATATTCCTTTGTGTCTGGATTCATAGATAGTAGTTTTTCCATTTGTTCGAGAACAGTTCCTTTATAATAGATGTCATTTTTAAAAATCTTATGTAATTCTTCATTTGTAGTGATTAATTTATATAATTTATTCTTGTTTTCCAATGTTGGATATGTAATTTTATTTGTCAATGGATATAATAATGGTTTTAATAAAGAGATTTCATAATTTGATATTACTAAATTCATTTTATAATCAATTTCATTCATTAAATAATCTAAACATTCATCGCGTAAGAAATCGTTGGATTGTAGATAATGGTGGTGATACCATAAAATACTATATGATAGATATAAATTTGATAAGATATCGGACATATTTCCGGAAATCATTTGTTTCGATTTAATTTTACCTCCCATTAAAGCAATGAAGTTGGATAGTAAACTAAATTTAAGGGTTGCTGTATTTAATCTCGTGTTTTTATAGAAAAGCAACTGGCAATAATTCTTGATTATATTTGATATTAAATTATTAATATTTTCTTTAAAATCATTTAGATTATTATCTTGAATATTCTGAAAAATGGGGAATATATATGGATGACTCTTATTTAATCCTTGACCAAAGATAATAAGACCTCGTGTAAGGGTATTTGAACCTTCAACTGTTATTCCAATAGGTGAGGAATTATAAAATTTGGTGAAAAAGTTATTCTTACCAATACAAATGCCACTACCTGAATAAATATCCATTCCGTGATTTAAAACAATTCTTGCTCTTTCAGTTGTTTGTTGTTTCATAATTGCTGTTATTACTGATGGTGTCGAACCACTGTCTAAAATATGATTCGTAAAATTTACAGAGGTATGGATAATCCAAGTATTTAAATACATATCTATGAATTTTTCTTTTACCGCCTCCATATTCCCAATATTCATATTAAACTGTTTTCTTATCATTATATAATTCATAATGGCCTGTGTTATAAATTTAGATGACCCATTTGCAGTCGCTGGTAAACTTACACCTCGTCCAACAGCAAGACATTCCATTAACATTTTCCAACCATCACCTATTCTATCTTCACCACCAATAATTTGATTTGTATTTATAAACACAACCCCTTTAATTGTTCCATTTGGAAATCCTGCATTATTTGGATTATGATAAGTGTTTTGTAATAATCCTTCTTGAGAACTTTCTACTAAAGCAAGTGATATACCTGTTTTTTTATTAGATAATAAACCATCAGGGTCTTCTAATTTAAATGCTATACCTATTAAATTCGAAATAGGTGCCAAAGTGATATATCTTTTATTTAATGTTATTTTAATTTTAATAGTACCATTTACAGATACCACCATCCCTTTATCTATTTCACCTACAGCATCACTTCCATTATTGGGTCCCGTAAGACCAAAACAAGGTATCATCGTGCCGTTCGCCAATTTTGGTAAAAAATAATTTTTTTGTTCTTCTGTTCCATAATGTTGCAATAACTCTGAGGGACCGAGAGAATTTGGAACCATTGTCGTTACTGCCAATGATGGATTATAAGATGAAAATTTAGAGAGAATTTTAGACTGAGAAGAGATTGGCAATCGATTCCCATTATATTTCTTGTCTATAATCATACTTAAAAATCCATAATTTCCCAGTTTTTTCATTATAGATGAGTGAATGTTTTTATTTGGATAAATATTATCAGTACCTATGTTACTTAAAACCTCATTTGTTTCAATACTCATATCATCATTTTGCTGTTTTAGAAAAGGTTTGTATAATTTAGAATAATTAACTTTACCTCTGAATATTTCTCTGTCTATGGATACCCCGCCTGATTTTAATGCAATAATTTCTGTTTCTGAAATTTTAGGTATTATAGCTTTCACAAAATGAAATAATTTGGAATATGGCAAAAACATTGTATGTATATAATTATTTTTATTATCTTTAATTCAAAAAAAATGATAGTTAGCTATTATCATTATTAATATAATGAGTGAAACAGAAGAAAGAATAGACCATTATCTTAAGATAGTGGCTATCAATAAAATAAAAGCAGTAATTAAAACAAAATTAGTGAAAGTCTTCCCTGAATATGATGAAGAGGTGGATGATTATCTTAGAATAGCAAAAGAGAGATATATTGAAGAATTCGTAGGTGTTTGGGTTTAATTGCTAAACAACTCATTGAGGTAAGAAAGACCCCCATATTTGAAAACTCGCGAAGGTTCCATTACTTGTGCCAAGAGTTCCTGTTCCAACCATTGACTCTTTTGTTTCATAGCACCATAATCCAATTCAAAGATATTTGGGTTTTCATATAAATGTTTTCGCATAAAATCATCTTTTTTCAATTCGTCTTTATATACATCCATCAATAACTTGAAAGCATCAGGGTTCTTATTGGTAACGAGATAGTAGAATGGTGGCTTTACTGGACAATGATATCTTAACAATTCAATAGCTTCAGGATGTTCATTTGATGCTAAAGATTGCCAATCAACATCAGTCATATAATCCAGATTATCCTTAATGATATCAATGGCGAATGGGTTTGGTGCTATATGAAACATCTTATCTCTGCGATAAATATGAATATTACTCATTATCAATGGAATAGCTTCCTCTGAATGATTCGACCCAATATATTTACCGAATTGCCTTTTCATTTTTTTTGATAACTTCTTAATCAAAGGGACTGCCTTAGGATTTCTGTAAAGCTCATAAATATTAATCTTATCCATATTTTTTTCAAGAAGTTCAACGGCATTTGGATTTGCAGATAAATAAGGCCAATAGATTTTATCTTGATTTTTCATAAGAAGTTCATAAGCACGAGGATTGTGATTATCAGAAATACCGTTCCAACTAATCTTGTCAAAATTTTCCATCTGAAACTCAAAGGCGCTTGGGTTTACTGAAACATTATACCAATTGATACGTTTATCATCATTAACATCACGAAGAATTTCGATTGCTCGTGGATGAGTATTTTTTGATAACCAATTGAATGAATAATCATCGCTGATAGAATCTTTCAATTTCCAAATTGGCTGGATCGCACACATTATTGTGGATGTTTTTTTATAATTAACAATAAAATTCATTTTTTAATATCAATACTTGTAATTTTATGAATAAATATCTATCTATGGATATTACTACAGGTCTCGATAAGTTTTACACAATCCCATCTATCGCTGAAAAATGTTTAGAAAGTATTGGTTTTCGTTATAACTGGTCTGATTGGGGACTTGTGATAGAACCAAGTGTTGGCAATGGTAGTTTCTTCACAAGAATTCCTACTGATAAGAAAATTGGAATTGATATATTACCAGAACATAAAGATATCATAAAACAAGATTTCTTTACTTATAATCCTCCAGATGATGTTGGTAAAATTTTAGTTGTTGGAAATCCTCCATTTGGAAAAGTAAGTTCTCTTGCCATTAAATTCTTCAATCATTCCTCAAAATGGGCTGATGTGATCGCCTTTATTATTCCACGAACATTTCGCCGAGTAAGTGTTCAAAATAAATTAAATAGCAATTTTCATCTTATTTATGACGAAGATATTCCGATGTCACCTTGTTCATTCACACCTCCTATGATGGCAAAATGTTGTTTTCAAATTTGGGAGAAAAAGAAAAATAATCGTCCCATTATTAAACTTTCACTTTTATATCAAGATTGGGAGTTCTTAGCATTTGGTTCTAATGATGATAAGGGACAGCCAACACCTCCTATAGGAGCTGACTTTACAATTCGTGCTTATGGTGGGAAATGTGGTGAAATAATCGACAGTCAACTTGAAAAATTACGTCCTAAAAGTTGGCATTGGATTAAATCAAATATAAATAAAACCACTCTCATGGAAAGATTTAAAACTCTTGATTATACCATAAGTCTTGATACAGCTCGACAAAACTCCATTGGAAGAGGTGAATTAGTAAAACTTTATAGTGATAAGTATGATAATTAAAACTTTTTTTATATTTAAGATTTTATTATTATTATTTATAGATGCAACTTTCAATTATTATTGATAATAGAGAAACCAAGTTATATTCAAATATAATAGAGAGAGACCTCGATGTATATAAAGACAAGATTTCTATAGAAAAAACTCAATTGGATATTGGAGATATTCATATTAAATTCAATGATATCATCTATGTATATGAAAGAAAGACTGTTAGTGATTTACTTTCATCTATTAAAGATGGTAGATATAAAGAACAAAAACATCGTTTATTATCATCAGGAGTAGCAACGATTAATTATATCATTGAAGGCGATTCTATAACTTCTCATAAGAATTTTAATAATCAAAAGCTTTTGACAAGTATTTATCTTAATTCCACTTACAGAGATAAGATAAATGTATTTTTTACTTCTAATATAGATGATACCTCTACTTTTATATTACTGCTGGCAACAAAAATTATAGATAAACCCGAAAATTTCATCAGTACTCCTGATAATAATCAGGATTATATAGATGTTTGTAAAATTAAAACAAAGAAATGCTCAAATATTGATAAGGATACTTGTTACTTACTACAATTATCACAAATACCGACAATTTCAAAAGAAATAGCAAAGAAAATTAAGGAAGTTTATTCAACTATGCCAATCCTTATACAAACCTTAGAATCTAAAAGTGATATAAAGGAAAAAATAAAGCTTCTTTCATCGATAGATGGAATAGGAAGTAAAAAAGCAACAACTATAATTGACTATTTATCTTAAGGAAATAATTTTGAATATTTACTGATAGCTTCAGTGATACCAATACGTTCCAATGGATTTGGTTCCAACATTTCTCTTAATAATTGAAAAATACCAAGTGGTATTTTCTTTATTTCATTTGGATTATAAATAGTTATCATAGCTATAATTAATTCATAAATAACAATTCCAATTTGATAGATATCAAACTTTTTGGCTATAGTTAAAGTTATTTCATCCATATTAAATAAAGAAATGGTTTCTTTATTATAAGTGGCTTTGAAATAACTATTATAAGCAGTGGATTTAGCAAAAAGATAGCTGTTTAACCTTTCAATTTCTCTTAAATACTCAGGGGTTTGATTAAATTTATTTTTATAGCTTTTAATAAAATAAGCCACTAAATTTAAGAAACTATGAATTAATGGAGTAGTGGTATCTGATAACTCCCTTTTTAATAATAATCCAGCTAATAAAACAATTTCACTTGGATAATGGAAAGTTTTATTATCCAATTCATAATATAATTTTAAATTATTACCTTTATAGACATCTTCAATGGTAGTTAATAATCCAAAATCAATAAGAATAATTTTTTCACCGTTATAAAGAATATTATCCATTTTTATGTCTCGATGAACTAATCCATTCTTTAAAAGTACATCAAGACCTTTTAATATTTCAATTACTTTCTTTAAGAACTCATAAATATTTAAATTTGGGTAAGCTGATATGATATGACTTTCAATAAATAATTTATGTAAGTCCATACCACCATATTCATAAACAATTTGATAAATCTTTTGTTGGTTTTCAATAATTTTGCAATTATTGATGTCAGTAACATTTGAATTTATATAAGCAGGAGTTATTTGACAATTTGAAATCATTTTTAATGTAAATTTATTATTCTTATCAAGAAGAGCAACTTTCCTATTAATTTCAACTTCTTCCTTATAAGCCATTTCCTCAGAAAATAGTTTTGATATTGATTTATCTACAACTTCGTTAGTAGCGGAACAAGAAAATCCCGGTTTTATCGCACATCCATAAGACCCACTTCCAATATAATTACTTTTAGTAGTAGCCATTATATATAAATAATAAAAATATATAAATATTTATGGCTACTGATAGAAATACAAGTTATGTTTCAACTGAGATAATGGGTGGTTTAGGAAATCAATTATTTCAAATTGCTAATGTAATTACTTATAAGACTCTTATTGATGAAAATAAAGAGATTGTTTTTAAATATGAGGAGGATTTATATAATAATTTTAATTTGCCGAGAAAAACGTTTTGGCATTCCTTATTTAAAAATCAATTCAATGTTTTAAAAGCAGATGAATATAATCAAATTAATTTCATCCCTTCTTATGAAAGAATATTATATAAAAATCTTATGAGTTCATATATAAAAGTTCCATTTAACATTCAATTTAATGGATATTATCAGTCCTTTCGTTCATATAATAATGACATTCGAAATATTATGAGACGTCATATTTATAGTAATGATGAGTTAGTAACAAAAGCCAAGGTGTTATATGAGGAAATTAAAAGGTCATTGAATTCAAATGATGACGATTTAATTTCTGTTCATATTAGAAGAACTGATTATATTTTAAGTAGTGACCATCATTATAATCTTCAACTTGATTATTATAAAAAGGCACTTGAAACAGCAAATATTAAAAAGGTAGTGGTTTTCTCTGATGATATTCAATGGTGTAAGGATAATATTAATAGAGAGATATATAATTATGATGATATTTATTTTATAGATATTAATGATGTAGCAGTTGAGTTTTTATTGATGAGTTTATTTAAAAATAACATCATAGCGAATTCTACTTTTAGTCTATGGGCATCCTATATTAGTGATTATGAAAACAAAATAATCATTGCCCCAAAAAAATGGGTGGGTATAAAGGTAAATGCAGATTATAGCGAAATATATCACGAGTATATCACTAATATCATATAAAAACAAGAGTACAAATTTATAGATAAATGAACTATTTTCATAGATATATAATTGGTTCTGGTATATTAAATACTGTCTTATTTAATTATAATATGATAAATGTTGATGTTATAAGAAATAATAAAAAAACAAAGTTATTGCCAAGTGAAAGAATCATATATTCAGGTTGTGCCTTTACGTATGGATTTATAAAACTACCTATTTATATTGATTATGCTTACGCGCGATTATTAAAAGAAAACCCTGAAAATTATGGTTTTACACCATTTCCTAAAAAGGAAATAGATTATTCGAATATTTTTAAATATATCTAATCTTGATATAAAAATTAGAAATAAAACTAAACCTAATGAGTGAAAAAATCATTAATCAAAAGGTTATTATATGTGGAGTGGTTAAGAATGTAGCAGACAAGATTTTAACGAGCATAAATTTATGTATAAATATTGGAAAACTCTTCGATGATTACAAGATTATTATTTATGAAAATAATTCTACCGATAATACAAAAGAGGTTCTAAAAGGACTAAATAAAGATAAAATTAAAATCATAAGTGAAACCATTGATTACGATGAAATTAAAAAAAATAGTAAGATATGGGCTTATACTCAAGTAACTGGTAGTGACCATCCGTGTAGAATGGAACAGATTGCTAATGCTCGAAATAAACTTTTAGATGAAATTAAAAAGTATAATGATTTTACTTATGTTATAATGATTGACCTTGATACTCATCATTTTGAAAGTAACGGGATTATTGATAGTTTCAATAACCGTGATTTGAATTCGTGGGATGTCATATACGCAAATGGGAAAGATAATTATGGGTTTTATTATGATAAATATGCGTTAAGATGTTATTCCAATGTTTTTTTGTTCGGTGCTGAATTATATGGTGATGATTTTTATGTAAAAAGAAATAATTTAACAATTAATTTTGATAATAATGATAATCATCTCATACCTGTAATATCAGCTTTTGGTGGAATAGGTATTTACAAAAAGGAGGTATTTAATGATTGTTCTTACGCAAGTCTTATTGATGAATCCATCACCAACTTTTATCATAATTTATTGAGTAATCTACCAGATAATTCTATATCTCCAGAAATAATGAGACTACTTGAAAATCCTTGTAATAAATTTAGTGGAGGCTTTATAACTACTTATAAAAAGAATGATAAC
>JACCDL010309231.1_pt1 | contig 21421 bp, 22 predicted proteins | sample 7441931 | NCBI WGS metagenome assembly JACCDL01 (sample SAMN15323437, study PRJNA562643) | freshwater metagenome | isolation source: river surface water | place: USA:Blue River Watershed | collected 2017-08-16 | reverse complement strand
TCGAGTTGGGTCAAAACATCCATCACTAAAAATTCGAGAGTCAGATATTTCAGGAACATATATCTCGCGCTCTGATATCGGACAGGTGCGCAAGAGCGTTGTCGAAGAGATCAGAAAGTCATCAGCGCTCTTCGCAGAACCGAAGATGCAGATTCAAAAACCTGATGTGATTATCTCCATTGGAACTCCGGCTCCCGATTCCATACAGCGATGGATGTCAGATCAATCTCGGCATCTACTCGTCGAGATTCCATCGAGCGCTGAAGTCAGAGTTGGACCGCTGGTAATCCCCGGTAAAACTCCCTGTTTCCGCTGTATAGCGTTGACTGAGAAACCACACTCTCATGAAACTCCGCGTATTGAGGAGTCAGTGAGTGATGTGGGATCGGCGCTTTCGCTAGCAGTCGCCAGCGCTATTGCACTTGACCTCATCGCATTTGCTGACCGAGACGAGAGTGTGTTTCTGGCTACATCCTTCATTTATTCAATGCGCCACTATCAACAAGCAGAAATACAACGTTGGTCACAGCATCACGCATGCGGGTGCGCCTGGAATTAAGGATTTCAGGTCGCGCCGGCCTTGCGACTCTACGAGAATGCCCTCATGGCTGATGCAATCCCCCAGAAGACGAGTAAGCGGAGCGCAAAGCTCGCAAGTATTCCGCTCTCGGTAGCTGGACGTGGCGCACTCGGATTCGGAAAACAACTCATCGGTCAATCCCCTGATTTTGCATTTGCTGACCTGCAAGAGAAAACCGCAGAGCAGGTCTTCAAAGTTCTCGGCGAACTCAAGGGAGGAGCCATGAAGTTTGGTCAGGCGCTCTCAGTCTTTGAAGCCGCCCTGCCTGAAGAGATTGCTAAGCCTTACCGCGAAACTCTCGTCAAACTTCAAGAAGCTGCGCCGCCACTTCCTGCAAGAGTCGTCCATAAAGTTCTTGCTAAAGAACTCGGTGAAGATTGGCGCGATAATTTCTCAGAGTTCAACGACACTCCATCTGCCTCTGCATCTATCGGACAGGTTCATAAAGCTATTTGGAAAGATGGCAGACAAGTTGCCGTCAAAGTTCAATATCCAGGAGCAGCTGAAGCTCTGATCTCAGATCTCAATCAGATTCAACGCTTTGCAAAAATCTTCCAACTCGTCCTTCCTGGCCTTGAGATGAAACCGCTGCTAGAAGAACTCCGTGCGCGCATCATCGAAGAAGTTGATTATCGATATGAAGCCCAAGCACAAGAAACATGTTGGAAAGCATTTGAAAACGATCCTGACATTGCAATTCCGAAAGTTGTTCAAGCAACTGATCGAGTACTCGTCAGTGAATGGCTAGAAGGAACTCCACTTTCTAAAGTCATCAGCAGTGGAACTCAAGAAGAACGCAATAACGCAGGTATTCGTCTCGCTCGTTTCCACTTCACCGCACCTACTCGCGCTGGCTTACTTCATGCCGATCCGCATCCTGGAAATTTCCGAGTCCTTAGCGATGGAAGATTGGGTGTGCTTGATTTCGGCGCATGTAATCGTCTACCAAATGGTTTTCCTGAACCATTCAAGCGCTTACTTCGTAACGCTCTCGAAGGCGATGCAATCGCGCTCTACAACGGATTTAAAGAAGATGGATTTATCTTGCCTGATGTTGATGTGGACCCAGAACTAGTGCTTGATTTCCTTCTTCCACTCGTCGAACCACTGCGCACCGAACACTTTGCCTACACCCGTGAATGGCTACGCGAGCAGAGCGTCCGGGTTGGAGATCCCCGTAATCCCACAGCCAAAATTGGCTTCCAACTCAACCTTCCGCCTGAATATGTACTGATTCACCGCGTGACCTTGGGAACTACAGGAATCTTCTGTCAGCTACGAGCGCAAGGAAACTTCCGCGACGAAGCTCTGTCGTGGTTCCCTGAAATCACGCCAACTCACCTGCAAGGCTCATATTCAAATTAAATATTGGCGTACCAACGCCAATAGAAATTACGCAGTAGCCACTAATGGTTGCGGATTGAGTCGCGGGCGACCTGGAAGACGTTTCGCAGCAATCACTTGCCCATCTTCAAAGAGTTCTCCGCCCCAAACTCCACAAGGCTCTTGTCGTGAGAGCGCACCTTCCAAACATTCCTTCTTTACGGGACATCCACCGCAGAGGGACTTGGCATAGGCGATCTCTTCAGTCTTCTCAGAGAAGAAAATCTCTGGACTGGAGTTATGGCAGGGCAGGGTGAATGCACGGTCGGTGCCATAGACACCTGTGACTGCATCAAGTCCGATCATGGCGTCATCGCCTTCGGACCATCCTGGTACCAATAGTTCGCTGAAGAGAACTGTCATCGTTCTCACCTTTGCCTTTCCTTGCATTGGGATAAAGAAAAAGGGGCCTGAATCCTTGTGGATTCGAGGCCCCTGGGCTTCCTTATCGATGTGTTATCCGATAGAGCTCCAGGTGCCGAATCCTTCGGCCTTGGCTGACTTGGTCGCAAAATAGTTGTAACCAAATGCAGGCGCGGACCAATGGCGGTGTGTACGTGAAGTACTCATCGCTACTGTGTTGGTTCTTGCCTGTGTCATAGTCGTGGAAGGGTAATGCATCAGAATGTGGCCGCGCAAACTAATTAATTTATAGTCCCGCTTCCGCAAGAAATGGGCTTGGTGAACCGTGATAGCTGATCACTAAGCTCTGCTGAGCACGCGTGATTCCCACGTAGAACAACCGTCGCTCCTCATCAATGGGTTGAGCGCCCCATGGCAGGGTCTCCGCTCTTACGCCTGCGAGATAGACCTTCTTCCATTCCAGCCCTTTTGCCGCATGAAGAGTCGCCAGAGCCACACCTGGAAGGGTTGGCGGATTGTTCTGTTCGGCTCGATCTTCAAGTTCTCGCAAGAAAGCACGTAGTGAGGTCAGGCCTTCTGCTTCTAACTCCCGCGCTAACTGCATAAATGAGCGCACATACTCGCTTTCGCCAAATGGTTTGAGTGCATCGCGCAGATCTGCCAGCCAATCTGATTCAGAGAGTACGGATGCGCTGCGGATAGTTTTGATAATCTCTTTTACTTCTGGGCGATTGAAGAAACGTTCAGAGTTACGAATCTGATTTTCAATGCCGGAAGCACTTAACGCAGACTCAAGAATTTCCAATTGAGCATTAGTACGAGTAAGAATGGCAATATCTTGGGTAGCTAGTCCTTTGTTGATATCAGCTTGAATGAGTTGGACGAGAGCATCTGCTTCTTCCTTCTCGGAGCTATAACCAAGTGCTTGTGGCTTGTCACCATGCTCGTTGATGGGGTCTAACTCGTGCCCCAAACTCGCGCTACGGAGAATTGTGTTTGCTGTATTAATGATTTCCGGAGTTGAACGATAGCCAGAAGTAAGTCGAATGACTTCTGCTTCGGGATACTTATTGGTGAAGTTGAGAAGGAAGGCTGGGGTTGCTCCGGCAAAGGAATAGATAGTCTGAGCGGGATCTCCCACCACGCAGATATCGTTCCGTTTTCCGAGCCAGAGATCTAACAATCTCTGTTGTAACGGTGAGACATCCTGGTATTCATCAACTGTGAAGTAACGATATTGATCGCGGATCCGATCTCGAACTTCGCGTTCTTCTTCCAACATTCCAATAGTGAGCAGCAAGACATCTTCGAAATCGATTGCGCGCTCTTGCTTCTTGAGGGATTCATACGCTTCATAAACTCGAGCAATTTGCGTGGCATCAACTTTGTTATTTGAGATCCGTATTGGGCGGGAGTAATCATCAACGGCTTTGATGTATTCATCTGGAGCTAAGCCAATGACCTTTGCCCATTCAATCTCTCCGGCGACATCGCGCAATACGGAGTTGCTCTTGGTTGCGCTGATGTTGGCGCGATTGATGGCCTCGCCTAGAAAGCCCGTCTTGGTAGTCAAAAGTGAAGGGAATCGACCGCCCAAAACCTGCGGCCAGAAAAACATCAACTGTTTCAGAGCTGCGGCGTGGAAGGTGCGGGCAGCTACGTTCGGAACGCCCAGAGCCCGAAGCCGGGTGCGCATCTCGCCAGCTGCGCGGGCAGTGAATGTCAGAGCCAGGATTCGTTGCGGATCAACGACTCCGATATCAACTGCGTAGGCCAGGCGATGTGTGATGGCTCGAGTCTTTCCGGTGCCAGCACCGGCGATGACACAGACCGGTCCACGAACTGCGGTTGCTACAGCGCGTTGTTCATCATCGAGCGCAGCAAGAATCTCTTCTGCTAGTTGCGCCACGATTCGCCACCTTGCAGTTCCTTCTCTGCATTAGGTCCGTACCACGCATTGATCATCGCGCGAGCAACTGAAATTATTGGTGGCAGCAATAATTCTTGCGAGTCACACTTTGACTTCAATTCTTCGCGGGTGAGCCAGATTATCTCTTCAATCTCGTCGCCATCAGCTTTCACAGAATCAGGATTGGAGATTGTTGCTTCATAAGCAATCATTACAGAAGCTGGAAATGGCCAGGGTTGCGAGCCAAGGTATTTCATCTCGGTGACTGAGCCACCACACTCTTCTAGCACTTCACGACTGACACAACTTTCAAAGGACTCACCTGGTTCGACAAATCCAGCGAAAGTAGAGAATCGTTTTGCCGGCCATACTTTCTGTCGGCCCAGAAGTATTCGATCTGACTTATCTTTAACTAGGACGATGATGGCCGGATCAGTGCGGGGATGATGAGATGCAGTGCAGATGTCACATTCTCGAACTGCTCCAGCAAAAGTTGGGTGTGTTGTTGCGCCACACTTTGCACATCGTTGGTGAGAGGTATGCCATTGAGTCAGAGCAAGCGCATGAACAGCGGCTCCAATCTCTAAGTCGTTGAGATACGCTCCTATGGATCGTAGGGATTTGAATTCTTCTGGAAACTCTGTGACATCAGTCGTGCGATGGGCGACGAAATAGGCAATGCCGGCACTATCAAGGCCGAGGAAATATCGATCCCCTTGAGCTTGTTCTGGCGAGACGAATGTGAGGGATTTTTCTTCGCAACGAAAGCGATCTGCGAGCATTTCGATGATCTTGCCCTTCTTCCAGAGCTCATCAATTGCGGCGTGATCAGAGCGCAGATGAGCGGCTCGATCAAGTCTGGATCGTGAGAGCGGAAGGTTAAGAAGCACGGGGCGACCCTACTAGCCTGCCTTCATGGCATCTACCTCAGGCTTCACGGTCACCTCGTGGAACATCCTCCATGGAATGGCCATTCCCCCACAGACGCCTGTGACACTTCATCAAGCGTTAGAGAAATTGCACGAGAATTCCCAAAGCGATGTAGTCGCGTTGCAGGAAGTTGATGTACAACAAAGTAGATCGGGCCACGGAAATCAAGTAGCAGAGATGGCCGAGGTAATTGGTGCGAAGTATTGGGCCTTTGCTCCATCGATGTATGGAACGCCAGGTGAGAAATGGCATGGCGTTAAAGATGCAATTGTTTTCGATAATCAATCTTCTATTCCACAAGATTCGATGTATGGAATTGGAATCGTGTCAAAGATTCCAGTGAAGCGATGGCACCGCATCAATCTTGGTAAAGCACCGCTTGGAATGCCCCTGATTGTTCCGGGTGAAAAGAGACCGAGAATGATCTATGTCTCAGATGAACCACGATCAGCTCTCGTTGCAGAACTTGAAAATGGAATTTCGGTGACAACAACTCATCTCTCTTTTGTGCCGCTCAAGAATGTTCAGCAGTTGCGAAAAATCAGTAAGTGGGTGGAGCAATTATCGGGAATACACATCATGACCGGAGATTTCAATCTGCCATGGGGATTAGGGCCAAAGCTAGCGGGATGGAAAGATCTTGCAGTGGGTCCTACTTACCCATCATGGAAACCATCGATTGAATTCGACTACATCATGAGCAAGGAACTCAGCCCAGAAGATGTCGATGCGGTCATTCATGATCACTACGGAATTAGCGATCACCGTGCGATTAGCGTGAAGCTACGTTAAGCCACATCCGCTTTACGGTTCAAGCTCTCTTTATGGGTGTTAAAGAAAGAAAGTAACTCATTGCGCTTGTTATCTGGCATGGAAAATCCTGCTGCATAGGCTGACCAAGCCTTGAGTTGGTTGAGGTTGGTGCATCCATGAAGTCGGCTTATGAGCGATTCCCAATCGCTTTTAGTGAGCGCTTTACGGGTATTGGCCCGCGCTGCTTTTGTCATCTCTTCGCGACTTGGGCGCTTACCTTTAGTGGCAAAGCCAAGGTTGGCAAGACAACGACCGATACTTGAGGTCTCGCAGTTCTCACTCGCGTTGGCGCGATTAACAGGAGAAGTTCCTTCGATTTCGGTGGCAAAGCCAGTTGATTGTGGGCGTACATCATCCGAATTTGTGTATGCCTCAGTGCGACAGATCCATTCAATGCGACCATCAGGACGTTCGGTGCGTTGGAGATCGGTAAGTAAGCGGCCATCGGGATACTTAAGCCAGAACGCACGGATACGGTTTTCGACGGGTTCGTAATCACTGAGATTGAAGTAACTCATTATTGGCCCACCGCCATCTGTAGTTCTTCAGCCATAACTGATGTAGGCGTCAACGTCCCAGCGCGGAAGGCTTCAGTGAGAACTTCACGGCCACCACTAGAAAATCGTGTAGCGATATATGCATCACGAGAGTTGAAGGTGATGAAATCAAGTACTTCACCTGTGCGCTTATAGATTGCTTTGCCATCGATATTTTCGACTGAATCCATCACATGTTTACGAAATGATTCGCGAACAGATTCAACAATTTCGAACTCGTAGCTGGATTTCACCCATTCGACAAAAGCGCGTTCATTGAGGACTTCAGGTGTAGTGCGAGGCTGGATCAGTGAGACCTTTGCGATTTCTTCACCTTCAAGTGCAGCTTTCGCCGAATCCGCGCCAACCTCTTCAAGCGCTGCGGCAAATTCACGTCGGAGTCGGTCCTTAGCTTCCTTTGCGGCATCAGCGATCAAGGTAATAGCGGAGAGTTGAAAAGCGAGCTCTCGTAGGTTCATGTATCTGTCCTCCTGCAATGGTGCGATTTCTGTATGCAGGTGAGTACACATGCGACCACTGACAAAGCGGCCTTTTATGCGGGAAAACGGCGTGTCGTAAGGGTTTTAGCCCCTCAACGTTAGCTCTCGAGGTTGGTCTTCTTCGCCTTCGAAGTCTGACGTGCACGCTCGTTCTGGTCGAAGATGACTTTACGGATGCGCACTGACGTTGGAGTGACTTCTACGCATTCATCTTCGCGGCAGTATTCAAGAGCTTGCTCGAGGTTGAGAATCTTTGGTGGAATCAACTTCTCGTTCTCATCAGATCCGGACGCGCGCATGTTGGTGAGCTTCTTCTCACGCACCACGTTGACATCCATATCCTCTGGTCGAGAGTTCTCACCAATGACCATACCTTCATAAACATCTGCGCCAACTTGGACAAAGATTATTCCGCGCTCTTGTAATCCGAAGATTGCATACGAGGTTGCAGTACCCATACGGTCGGAAACTAAAGATCCAGTGTTTCGAGTACGGAGTTCGCCGTTCCAGGCTTCGTATCCATCAAAGACATGGTGTAGCAAACCGGTACCACGAGTTTCAGTAAGGAACTCGGTACGGAATCCGATAAGACCACGTGATGGAACTTTGAAATCCATACGAATCCATCCAGTTCCGTGATTCACCATCTGTTCCATACGCCCTTTGCGCAGCGCCATGAGTTGAGTGATGACTCCGAGGTAATCTTCTGGAGCATCGATGGTCAAGCGCTCCATAGGTTCGTGGAGTTTGCCATCAACCATCTTGGTTACAACTTGTGGTTTGCCGACAGTAAGTTCGAATCCTTCGCGACGCATCATTTCAACGAGAACTGCGAGTTGAAGTTCTCCACGACCTTGAACTTCCCAGGTATCAGGACGTTCGGTTGGGAGGATGCGAAGTGAAACGTTTCCGACAAGCTCAGCATCAAGACGATTCTTTACAAGACGCGCAGTGAGTTTCTTTCCAACGCGACCTGCCAATGGTGATGTGTTGATACCAATTGTCATCGAAATACTTGGCTCATCTACGGTGATAAGTGGCAGCGCATGTGGATTTTCCGCATCAGCCAGGGTTTCACCTAGCGTGATGGTCTCGATACCGGCCACCGCGATGATGTCTCCGGGGCCTGCTTCGGTCGCAGGAACACGCTCGAGGCCTTCGGTAATCATGAGTTCTGAGATCTTTACTTTTTCTTGTGAACCATCGGTCTTGATCCATGTGACCATCTGGCCTTTCTTGATAACGCCTTCATGTACGCGACAGAGCGCGAGACGACCAAGATATGGAGATGAGTCGAGGTTAGTGACATGCGCTTGAAGCGGAGCGCCTTCATGGAACTTCGGCGCTGGAATTGTCTTGAAGATGACATCGAATAGCACGTCGAGGTTCTCTGCATCTGGCATTCCACCATCTTGCGGACGATTCAGTGATGCTCGCCCTGCTTTGGCAGAGGTGTAGACAATTGGGAAGTCAATCTGATCTTCAGTGGCATCAAGATCAAGGAACAACCCATAAGCCTCATCGACAACAGCGGCGATACGAGCATCAGGGCGATCGACCTTATTAATGATCAAGATAACTGGGAGATTCTTCTGCAGCGCTTTACGAAGAACGAAACGAGTCTGTGGAAGTGGACCTTCGGATGCATCAACGAGCAGTGCAACGCCATCGACCATTTCGAGGCCGCGCTCTACTTCGCCACCAAAGTCTGCGTGGCCTGGGGTATCGATAATGTTGACGATGGTGTTACCGCGTTTAACGGCGGTGTTCTTTGCAAGGATTGTGATTCCTTTTTCGCGCTCGAGATCCATGGAATCCATGACGCGGTCTTGTGATTCAGATTGATTTTTGTGGGCTTCAAAAGCGCCTGATTGCCACAACATTGCATCAACGAGAGTGGTCTTGCCATGATCCACGTGGGCGATAATCGCGATGTTTCGTAGCTCATCGCGGGTCTTCAAAGTTAAGCCATTGAGGTGAGTTGATTTAGACATTGAATCTGAACTCCACTACATCGCCGTCACGCATGACGTATTCCTTGCCTTCCATTCGGACCTTCCCCTTTGCTCTGGCTTCATTCATCGAGCCCGCAGCAACGAGATCATCAAACGAAACAACTTCGGCTTTGATAAAGCCTTTTTGGAAATCAGTGTGAATCACGCCAGCGGCCGCAGGTGCGGTATCGCCTTTGTGAATCGTCCACGCTCTAGCTTCTTTCGGGCCAGCAGTCAGATAGGTCTGAAGCCCTAAAGTCTGGAATCCAACTCGTGCAAGGGTAGCCAGTCCCGGCTCTTCGAGTCCAATTGACTTGAGTAATTCCAGCGCTTCAGCGTCATCGAGTTCACTGAGCTCAGCTTCAGTCTTCGCATCTAAGAAGATTGCTTCAGCAGGAGCTACTAATTGAGAGAGTTTCTTCCGTAATTCATTATCGGCTAGTTCTGCAGCATCAACATTAAATACATAGAGAAAAGGTTTTGCAGTAAGTAGACCGAGTTCCTTGATCAAAGTTAGGTCAACATCAGATTGTGAGAGAACTTTGCCATCAGCAATAACTTTTTCAGCCGCTTTGACCGCTTCGAGGACTGCGCCGCGCTCTTTATTCTGGCGCGCTTCCTTCTCGATTCGAGGAATAGCTTTTTCAATTGTTTGAAGATCTGCGAGTTGAAGCTCGGTGTTGATCGTTTCAATATCACTTGCTGGATCAACGCGGCCATCGACATGTACTACATCGCCATCGCTAAAGACTCGAATCACTTGGCAGATTGCATCGCTCTCGCGGATATTGGCAAGAAACTTATTTCCCAGGCCAGCGCCTTCTGATGCGCCTTTGACGATGCCTGCGATATCTACAAAGGAAACTGCGGCAGGAATGATTTTCTCGGAGCTAAAGATCTTGGCAAGAACCTCGAGTCGAGCATCTGGCACACCGACAACGCCGACGTTCGGCTCAATTGTGGCGAAGGGGTAGTTGGCAGCCAAGACATTGTTCTTGGTGAGGGCATTGAAGAGGGTCGACTTTCCGACATTCGGCAGACCGACGATTCCGATAGAGAGGCTCACAAGGGGTAGAGCCTAACCGTCAATGTCAGTCCTTCCTGCCACGATAAGGCCATGAACGCTGCGGTTTATCTCATCATCGGCCTAATTATTGGGCTTGCAATTGGCCTTGTGATTGGTGCGCTTCGACTCAATAGCGAGAAAGGCAAAGTCGCCCTTCTGAACACCCAGATCGATGCGATGCGTGAGGAAGAAAATCGCCTCACAACCTTAAATGAACAACTTCGTACTGTGACCACAGGAATGGCCCAACTCACCACACAAGCTCAAGAGGCTGAACTCAAGCGCACCCGTGCCGAATCAGAGATGCGTACTCAGATTGAGAATATGAAATTAGGTAATGAGACTCTGCTTCGCGAGACGACGAAGTTAGCGGGAGCGCTCTCTAACTCACAGACCCGCGGTAAGTATGGTGAAGCTCAACTTGAAACCCTATTGGAGAATGCCGGGCTGCTCGAAAACGTTCACTTCTTCAAACAGGACTACCGCACTACTGGTACTGAAATTTCAAAACCCGATATCAAGATTGCTGTTCCTGGTGGCAGCGAGATCTTCATTGACTCAAAGTTCCCATTTGATCGATTTCTTGAAGCCGTCGTCGAAAAAGATCCCACAGAGCGTGCTCGATTGATGCAAGCACACGCTAAAGACTTACTGGGCCATGTCAATGCATTAGCAAAACGTGGCTATCAAGAAACCGGCAACTCCCCTGATTACGTAGTTCTTTTTGCTCCCTTTGAATCAATCTTGAGTGAAGCGCTCGATGTCGAACCCCAACTCCTTCATAAAGCATTCGAGAAGAACGTCACAATCGCCACTCCCACCACCATGATGGCGTTGCTTCGCACTGTTGCCTACGTCTTTAGCCGCTCCGAGCTCGCGCGTAATGCCCAGGAAATTCAGGACCTGGCTGGCGAATTGCTAAAGAGAATTGGCAAGGTGCATGGCAAAATTGAAACTCTTGGCGATCGCATTAAGTCCACCGAGCGCGCATTTAATGACCTCATCAAGAGCGCTGAAGAGAATGTCATCAAGCCCGCACGCAAGATGGTCAAACTCGGTGCACCCTCGACCAGTAAACTCAAAGCTCTTGAAGATGTTGATGATGAAGTTCGACAGATCTCACCCAAGGAAATCACATCCCCTGATCTCTTTGATGGCGATGATGACCTAGATGAAAGTGATAACGATGAAAAGTAATCTTCCTCAACCACCTATAAAAAACCCCATTAAAGGCGCGGGCCTTACCAAGCCCGGAATCGTTATCCTGCAGTTCATCTTCATTACTTTTGTCGCGATGATTGAGATCTTCTTCCGCTCCAACGTTGGATTCCTAACCGGGCTCGCACTCTGGGCGTCGTATTACGGTGGTCTGGTTTATGGAAGACCCGGCACAACATATGTCGCTGTTGTAAATCCACCTCTGGCTTTTGGCGCAGCCGCAATCATCTTGCTTCCCACTGTTGGTGGTTTGTCACTGAGTATCACTCGATTGGGAGTTGACTTGGTCTCAGGGCTTGCCAGCGTTGCACCATTCTTACTATCTGGCGCGCTCTTTGCTTGGTGGTACTACTTTAAAGAGAATAGAAACTTACTTTCCCGCAGCGCGTAGATCTTTACGGAGCTCCGGTGGAATCGCAAAGAGAAGATGTTCTTCCATCGCTGTGACAGTCTCAACATCTCCATAGCCACGGCGGGCCAATTCTTCGAGTAAATCCTTTACCAATAACTCTGGAACCGAAGCGCCACTAGATACGCCAATAGTCTCGACGCCCTCAAACCACTCATCCTTGATTTCGCTCGCGTAATCAATCAAATAGCCAGCCTTCGCGCCGTACTCCAGCGCGACTTCGACAAGACGGACAGAGTTAGAAGAGTTACGAGACCCGACAACAAGAACCAGATCGGCTTGTGGCGCGATCTGCTTAATCGCAACTTGGCGATTCTGAGTTGCATAACAGATGTCATCTGACGGTGGATCCTGCAAGTTTGGAAAACGGTTCTTCAAGATTGCGACTGCGTCGAGAGTTTCATCAACACTTAATGTGGTCTGGGATAACCAGGCAACGGGGCGGTTGGGATCAATCTGGACGTTACGCGCTCCATCGAGGCCATCAACGAGTTGGACGTGATCGGGGGCTTCGCCGGCTGTGCCTTCGACTTCCTCGTGGCCTTCGTGACCAATCAGAAGAATCTGGAGATCATCAGCTGCAAAGCGTCGAGCTTCTTGGTGGACCTTTGTGACAAGTGGGCAGGTTGCGTCAATAGTTTTCAGGCTTCGGGCTGCAGCTTCTTGGTGCACCTTGGGTGAAACTCCATGTGCCGAGAAAATAACGATGGAACCTTCTGGAACCTGGTCAGTCTCATCGACAAAGATCGCGCCCTTCTTCTCAAGGGAGGAGACCACATGCACGTTATGGACGATCTGCTTGCGAACGTAGACCGGAGCACCATAGAGATCAAGGGCTTTTTCAACGGTAACAACAGCTCTATCAACACCGGCGCAATAACCGCGCGGCGCAGCAAGGAGGACTCGTTTAGCCATGTGTGCATCCTATTAGCATTACGCCGTGCTCGAAACTTCAAGCGAAAAGCCGGTACCAGTCCGCGTTGTTTCAGAGGCAATTAGTGATTACATCAATCGCTTAGGGCAGATCTGGGTCGAAGGCGAAATTGCTCAACTCAACGATCGAGCAGGTTCGGGCATGGTCTATATGCGTCTGCGTGACCCCAGCGTCGATATGTACCTTGAAGTCACATGTCCGCGAAGTGTTTTCAAAGCGACTACTCCACTCAGTGAGAACGCTCGCGTTGTCATCCACTCTAAAGTGAATTTTTACACACCTACTGGTCGACTATCTCTCAGTGCAAAAGAAATTCGCCAAGTCGGAGTTGGAGAATTACTTGCCCGGCTTGAAGCGCTCAAGAAAGTTCTGGCAGCTGAAGGGCTATTTGCCCTCGAGCGAAAGAAGCCACTGCCATTTCTTCCCAACAAAATCGGTCTGATCTGTGGTCGCGCAAGCGCTGCCGAGAAAGATGTGAAAGAGAACGCCCGTCGCCGTTGGCCTTCTGTCCGATTCGAAACACGAGAAGTGGCGGTTCAAGGCGCTGATGCGGTCATTCAAGTTTCTGCCGCTCTCCGCGAACTCGATGCAGATCCCGAAGTAGATGTCATCATCATTACCCGTGGTGGAGGTTCCTTTGAGGATCTCTTGCCGTTCTCAGATGAGGGATTAGTCCGCTTAGCTGCTTCGTGTACCAAGCCAATCGTCAGCGCGATTGGACATGAGCAAGACACTCCACTGCTCGACCTTGTCGCAGATCTTCGCGCCTCAACACCGACTGATGCCGCCAAGAGAGTTGTGCCAGATTTTCACGAAGAACAGAGCAAAATTCAGAATTTACGTGATCGCGCAGATCGTAAAGTAAATGACATGGTTGTTCTTGAAATGACCAAGATTGTAAATCTCATTCAACGCCCAGTTATGAGAGATCCGATTGTCATGGTTACATCGCGCGAAGAGATCATTCGAGGATTCAAGTCCCGTTCCTTTATGAGCATGCACTCACGGTTATTGCGCGCCTATGACGAAGTTGCGCATATTGCAGCTCGAGTACGCACTCTCTCGCCCCAAGCCACCTTGGATCGTGGCTATTCCGTTGTACAGAAGAAGAACGGCTCCATTGTTACCGACCCTGCAGAACTCATAGCGGGCGAGGAAATCAGGCTCCGCTTGGCTAAAGGTGTGGCGATTGCGACAGCTTCTGGAAATAACCCTCAAAAGAAAAGCGAGTAGATTACGAATATGGCCCAGCTCAGTTACGAAGAAGCGCGCGATGAACTCACCAAAGTCGTTGCCACCCTGGAAGCTGGCGGAGTTGGCCTCGAAGAATCACTCAAGCTCTGGGAGCGCGGCGAAGAGCTCGCCTCAATCTGCCAGCAGTGGCTCGATGGAGCCCGCGCCAAACTTGAAGCGGCAAAGAGCGAAGCAGAAGCTGAGTAATCCATGCCGGAATTCATCTACGAAGATCTACTTCCGGTAGGCCCTGATAAGACTGAGTATCGCCTCATCAGCACTGAAGGTGTTTCGACATTCGACGCAGATGGCAGAACCTTTCTCAAAGTCTCCCCTGAAGCTATTCGAAATCTGACCCATGTCGCTCTACACGATATTTCACACTATTTACGCGCTGACCATCTTCAACAATTAGCAAATATTCTTAAGGATCCCGAGAGTTCACCTAACGATCGATTTGTCGCGCTTGATCTCTTGAAGAACGCGAATATCTCTGCCGGCGGCGTCCTTCCCATGTGCCAAGACACCGGTACTGCGATTGTCATGGGTAAGAAAGGTCAGCAGGTTCTCACCTCGGAGAAAGATGAAGTCACGATCTCCCAGGGTATTTACGATGCCTTCACCCAATTGAATCTGAGGTATTCGCAATTAGCTCCCGTCACTACCTGGGAAGAGAAGAACACTGGAAATAATCTCCCCGCTCAAGTCGAGATCTACTCTGATTACGAGCACGCTGATGAATATAACTTCCTATTCATCGCCAAGGGTGGCGGCAGCGCAAATAAGTCATTCCTTTATCAAGAGACCAAAGCGGTCCTCAACCCAGCCGCATTCATGGCATGGCTGGAAGATAAGTTGCGCTCACTCGGCACCGCTGCCTGCCCGCCTTATCACTTAGCGATTGTCATCGGTGGAACATCTGCCGAATTCACCGCCAAGACTGCCAAGTTGGCTTCTACCAAGTATTTGGATTCTCTACCCACAACGGGAAATGCTAAGACTGGTCGCGCCTTTAGAGACCTTGATCTTGAGAAGGAAGTCTTTGCTCTCACTCAAAAGTTAGGCATTGGCGCACAATTCGGCGGTAAGTACTTCTGTCACGATGTCCGCGTTGTTCGTCTGCCACGTCACGGCGCCTCGCTACCAATTTCGATTGCTGTTTCGTGTTCTGCTGACCGCCAAGCAAAAGCCAAGATCACCAAAGATGGCATCTTCATCGAGAAGTTAGAGACCGAACCCGCTCACTTCCTGCCAGAGACCACCGATGAACATCTCGATGACAATGTAGTCAATATCGATCTCAATAAGCCCATGGCTGAGATCTTGTCTGAGCTCTCACAACACCCAGTTAAGACCCGTCTTTCACTATCCGGAACCCTCGTTGTAGCGCGCGATCTAGCCCACGCAAAATTGAAAGAGCTCGTTGAGTCTGGCAAACCATTGCCGGATTACTTTAAAAAGTATCCGGTGTATTACGCAGGCCCAGCCAAAACACCTGCCGGATATGCATCAGGTTCATTTGGTCCAACAACCGCAGGTCGTATGGATTCTTATGTCGAATATTTTCAAGCTCTTGGTGGCTCCATGGTGATGCTCGCAAAAGGAAATCGCTCAAAGCAGGTCACCGATGCTTGTAAGAAAAATGGCGGTTTCTATCTCGGCTCCATTGGCGGACCGGCTGCGCGTCTAGCCCAAGACTGCATCAAGAAGGTTGAAGTCCTTGATTATGAAGAGCTCGGCATGGAAGCGGTATGGAAGATTGATGTCGAGAACTTCCCCGCCTTTATCGTGGTCGATGACAAGGGAAATGATTTCTTTGCTGAGACAAGCAAACCGCTGACTATCTCCACCAAGCCAGAGAACTAAACTGAAAAATTAGTAATAACGTGAGCGCTTGAATTTAGCGAGCGCCTTACACGGAGTCTCATATCGAACATCGATGTAGTGCAGACCCCATTGAATCTGAGTGACGGGGTTGGTACGCCAATCGGTTCCGGTGACTTCCATCTTGGTCGCCGGTAGCGCTTGAGGAATTCCATGCGCGCCGGTCCGCTTATTGCGGGCACGGTAGTTCCAGTTACTTTCCTTGGTCCAGAGGGTGTTGAGGCAGGAGAACTGGTACTTGCCCCAGCCATATTTCTCCTTGGCCATATCGGCTGCAACAGATCGCGCTCCCTTGGGGGTGCGAGCTTGCTCAACCTTCTTCATCATGACTGAGACCATCAACATGTCCCATGACAACATCGAGGAGCGATCGCTCATCTCAAGCAGAGTCGGCCAGGTCGGCTCGGTCTCTCCGGGGATGGCGGCTCTAAGTTCTGCCTCTGTTGCAGGTACCACAGCAAGCTCTACCTCGATGGGCATCGATGGCTGGGCGTATGCGACCTCGACTGAGGAGATAAAGAGGGTGGCAAAAGCCATCGCACTCACGACGGATCGTCGCTTCAGCATGGTTCTACCTCCTCTTTCTGATTACTCATAATGAGGTCGTTGTCTGCGGGGATTGGGTTGTAGGGTGACAAAGCCGAGGGTGAGTCGCAAATTAAACCTTGCGAGTGGCGGAAAAAAAGTGAATCTCACAGGAACTGTGGAGAAGAAAAGCCCTGTTCAGCCCCTATAAAGTCCGATATATCCCTTTTGTAATAAAACCCTATTTTTTACCGGTCCTGGACCTATCTAGGCGTAGAGCTGTACTGGATCTTCCAAGAGCTCAGTCACCAGGGCGGCGATCTGGGATCGCTCGGAGCGGGTGAGGGTCACATGGGCAAAAAGTGGATGGCCCTTGAGCGACTCAACGACGGCGACCACGCCGTCGTGGCGACCGACTCGAAGGTTGTCGCGTTGGGCGATGTCATGGGTAAGGACAACCCGAGAACCTTGGCCAATACGCGATAGCACCGTCAACAAGACTCCACGCTCCAGTGATTGGGCTTCATCGACGATGACAAATGCATCATGCAGTGAGCGGCCGCGGATGTGGGTCAAAGGAAGAACTTCAATCAACCCTCGATCCATGATCTCTTCAATGACTTGGCTTGAAACAACAGCTCCTAAAGTATCGAAGACCGCTTGTGCCCAAGGAGACATCTTCTCCCCTTCGGTTCCCGGCAAATATCCCAACTCTTGTCCGCCGACTGGATAGAGCGGACGGAAGACGACAATCTTCTTATGGAGTCGACGCTCAAGGACAGCTTCAAGACCGGCGCAGAGAGCAAGGGCTGACTTACCGGTGCCTGCGCGTCCACCGAGAGAGACGATGCCGATCTCATTGTCGAGTAAAAGATCCAGCGCAATTCGTTGTTCGGCAGATCTTCCGTGAATTCCAAAAGCGTTCTTATCACCACGGACCAAGACCAAGGACTTATCGGCGGTCACTCGAGCCAGAGCACTGCCTCGTTCCGAGTGAAGAACAACGCCAGTGTGACATGGAAGATCTTTTGCGACTGGATCAGTGACTTTCTCTCCAGCGTAGAGCGCATCAATGACTTTGCTGCCAACGGTGGCATCAATCATTCCGGTCCAGCCGCTGCTGGGTGCAAGTTCTGCGCGATACTCCTCGGCAGTAATTCCAACAGAGGAAGCTTTGACTCGAAGTGGGAGATCCTTCGTTACGAGAACAACATCTCTGCCTTCACTCACCAGATTTCGAGCGACTGCCAGAATGCGCGAGTCATTTGTTCCATCACGTAGGAATCCTTGTGGCAACGATGAAGTGTCAGTGTGATTGAGCTCTACTGAGAGAGTGCCGCCAGAAGCAGTGATTTTCAATGGTTTATCGAGCCTGCCATGGGAGATACGTAAGTCATCAAGTTGGCGCAGGGCCGCGCGGGCGAAGTAACCCAGTTCAGGATGGTCGCGTTTGGTTTCGAGCTCACCAATCACTGCAATCGGAATGATGATTTCGTGCTCGTCGAAGCGGAAGAAAGCGGAGGGATCTGCAAGCAGGACGCTGGTATCTAGGACATAAGTCTTGCGTCCATCGGAGCTGCTGCGGGCCAAGTAACTCCTTCTTATTCTGTTTTCCTAGGGCCTACAAACGCCAAAAAGATGCGAAATAAGCCGGGGAAGTGACACGAGAAAAAGGTAAGACTTCAACGCGTTGAAATCACGCGACACGCTCAAGTTGAGGTTGAGGTTTTCTACTTACCTAACCGGCGCTCTCGCATTGCGTAAGAACGGAGTGCGCGGAGGAAATCAACGCGACGAAAGTCTGGCCAATACGCTTCACAGAAATAGAACTCGGATTGATGGCTCTGCCATAAGAGAAAGCCACCCAACCTCTGTTCCCCCGAAGTTCTAATCACTAACTCTGGATCTGGCTGACCAGCTGTGTAGAGATATTGATCGAGGGAGTTCACCGTAAGTTCATCGGCGATTTCGGAGAACTTCTTCCCGCTCGTGCCTGATTCAACAAGGTATTTCTTAATTGCATCGATAATTTCGAGGCGACCGCCATAACCGATTGCGACATTGACTGTAATTCCCTCAATGCCTGAAGTCTTCTCTTCTGCGCTCTTGAGTCGGGCGCGGAGCGGCTCAGGTAATAACTCCAATGAACCAACGGGGCGAATCTTCCAACGACCGGTGGCGCTTAGATCAGCTACGGTCTCGCCGATGATTGACATTAAGTTCTCTAACTCTTGGGCTCCACGTTTGAGATTGTCGCTCGACAAGAGCCAGAGCGTTACTACATTGATATCAGTCTCTTCACACCAATCGAGTAGCTCGATGATCTTCTCGGCGCCTGCGCGATGGCCATGAGAGGAGGAGGTATCTCCGGACTTTGATGGGTTCTCCTTCGCCCATCTGCGATTGCCATCAAGGATGACCCCGATGTGATGGGGGGTTCGCGATAAATCGAGTTGGGCCAAAAGCCGGCGTTCATAAATTGGATAAAGCGCGGACTTGATGAGAGAGCGCAGCGTCATTTCAGCGGGAATTCCCTCATGACTCTCCGCTCGGCGATAAAGGATGCGACAGGCAGGGTTCCGGCCAAGATAAAGAGGATCATGCGCTTGATTGTGAAGCGAGCTTTAGCGGTGAAGTGAATCGCTGCCAAAACATAAAAGGCGTAGACATAGCCGTGAACGAAGGGAATCCATTTCACTTTCGACTCAAGATCGGGGTTATCCAGCAAGTACACAACAGGAAGCTCGACGAACCAGAGTAGTAGCGACATGATGCCAGCCGCGAAGGCCATGAAGCGAAACCGCTTTATAACACCGTTCATCTAACGCTCCATCTCTCTACTGTTTCTGATCTGATCTTCTCAAACGTCTACCGTAGAACGGAAGAAAAAGTACTACTAAGGCCATGAGCCACCAAATAACAACATAAGAAATATGTTGCCAGTAATAACCGGGCACGGTCGGGCGGACTGGGTCGACCTCAACTCGCGAGAGTGTGAGCTCTCGACCTTCAACTTTCTCCGAGTCTGCGACCACATAGCCATCGAAGACAGGAAGATTGTAAGTGGCAAGAAGCAAAGAGGGATCTAGTCGACTCAACTGATCACCAGATTTGCCTGCTCGGTCTTCAAATTGTCGGACGAACAATCGGCCTTGAACGAATACCTCGCCTTTGGGAATCTCTGCCTGCTCTGAGCTACGCACTACAAGTATTGCGCCACCACCATTGACCTCAAGAAGACCTACCAACCAAGTGGCAGATTCTTTCTTGCGATCAACCTGTCTGGGTGCATCGAACTGTGCAACATAACGACCAGAGAAGGTAACGATGCGATTGATTGCGCTATCTGAAAGATTTGAGGAGGGACGGGCAACTTCACTCAGCGCAATGACTGGTTGTTCAACATAGGGCTTTTGAAGTTCTTTGAAATCTGCTGCTCTATCAAGTTGCCAGATTCCTAATCGGATAAAGGCGCCACAGAGAATGAGTACGACTAACCCAAAACCAATTTTCTGATATGGATTGCCTTTACTTTGTTTCATCGTTGATACGACGCTCGTCCATTCGCTTCCAACGCTTATAGAAACTGCGGAGCAAAATCAGCATTGCGACAGTTAGAAAGATCATGGTCATTGAGCCAGCAATACCAGCGTCGTACACGGGTTGTTCCATGACATGATTCTGCCATGAGCGCCAACTTCTCCCATCTCCCAGCAGAGACACAGGCGATGTTGGTCGATAGATATGGCATAAAAGAGCGGAAATCATGGCGATTAATTGCCATCCTGGTTGCACTGATTGGTCTGCCCTGGCTCTTCTGGAGCGCATGGCATCACTCCAATCCGGAGATTCGAGTAACTCTCGTTAGCTTTCAGAATGAAAAAGCTGATTCCATCGATATCACCTACCTGGTACAAAGACGAGATCCGTCAACAGTCCTTAGCTGCACTTTGCTCGCTCGTGATTACGACAAAAACGTTGTGGGCGAGATTGAAGATCGGGTTCCTGCCTCCGCAGATTCCGAAGTAACAATTACCACCACTATCCCTGCCCGTGTAACGCCAGTTAATGCGGCGGTCCTCGAGTGCCGTGCAGTTCAGCAGTGAAGAAAGTACTCTGTGACCCTCATGAGTAAGACCTGGTTGACACAAGAAGCAGCAGATCGATTATCTGCTGAGTTAGCGCATCTGGAAACTACGGGCCGTTCTGAAATCATTAAGAAAATTGAATCTGCTCGCGCAGAAGGTGATCTAAAAGAGAACGGTGGCTACCACGCTGCTCGAGAAGAACAAGGAAAGATTGAAGCGCGCATTCGTCAGCTCAAGCACATGTTGGAAAATGCCGAGATTGGCACTCCCCCTGCAAGTGAGGATGGCGTGATTGCCCCAGGTATGAAAGTGACTGTTGAGATCATGGGAGACGAGATGCAGTTTCTCCTGGGCTCTCGCGAAATTTCCTCTGGAGATCTCGATGTTTATAGCGAGAAGTCTCCCCTTGGATCTGCGGTCATGGGAGCGAAAGTCGGAGATGAAAAGTCCTACACCGCACCAAATGGAAAGACGATCGCAGTCAAAGTATTAAAGGCCGAGGTTTACAGCTAAATCAAGTAAGTCTTACTTTGAAGCAGTATTGATGTACTTACGAACGCTCAGTGGAATGAAAATCGCCATAATCACGACCATGTAAATCAATGACATCTCAAGGGGATTCTGGCTGGGCCAGGAATTCGCAGTCACTCCGAAGATGTTCTGTAATCCGAATAGTTCACGGCAACCGGCAACCATGGTCGAGACCGGATTCCATTCGGCGAAGTACTGCAGCGCCTTAGGCATTCCTGTGGTTGGTGCAAATGCATTGGAGAGGAATGTCAGCGGGAAGACAGCGATGAAGACTGCTGCGTTAGCAACTCGAGCAGATCGCACTGAGAGTCCGATAAGAACTCCTACCCATGACATCGCAAAGCCAAACAACAGTAAGAACGCAAAGCCGAGTACGACATTGAGAAAACCTGAGGAAGGTCTCCAACCAACGAGAAAGCCGGCAAGACCCATGACGGCTAAAACAACAATATTGAGCGCGCTATCACCAAGTGCCCGTCCGAAAACCACTGCAGAACGTGAGATAGGAAGTGAGCGGAAGCGATC
>JACCDL010288283.1_pt1 | contig 21437 bp, 17 predicted proteins | sample 7441931 | NCBI WGS metagenome assembly JACCDL01 (sample SAMN15323437, study PRJNA562643) | freshwater metagenome | isolation source: river surface water | place: USA:Blue River Watershed | collected 2017-08-16 | reverse complement strand
GCTTGCCGTCTTGCTTGGCGATGTGACCGCTGATGAAGACCAGGTTGCCAGTCTGCACAAAGGGGAGGTAGGCCGCTGCAGGAGCGGCCACGGGTGGCAAGTGGATGTTCAGTTCTTGGAGGCGTTGATGAATGGACATGGTGAGGACCTGTTGATCTGCTGAAAAACCCAAGTTTAGGTCCTGTATTCAACCTGACTCGGGCCTCACACCGTGTCCTCAAGTTCGGGCGGTTGGGGCCGATTCACCATTCATGACAATTCGATTCTCTCCTGCCAGGCTTTGCGCCATCTTGTTGAGCGTTTGCATCTTTTCTGCCCACGCAGAGTGGGCCGAATTGATGAAGGACGACGACATCAGTTATGCCTGGGACAAAGAATCGGTTCGGGTGCAAAGTGTCAGTCGCATGGCCTGGACCCTGACCAATTTGGGCAAACCCGCTAAAGCCCCGAACGGCGAGGACTACCAATCGTCCATGGCCCGTTGGCGCATTCAGTGCAAGACCGACTCGTTTGTGAAACTGTCGGAAAGCTATTTCGCCAGACCCGAGGGCAAGGGGCGTGAAGTGGCGTTTTATGAAACCGCAGATTGGCGTCCACGCGATGCCGCCATTCGCCCAGGTTCGTACCTGGCACTCCTGAAAAAGCAGATTTGCGCTACACCTGAACCCTGAGGGTTCTGCCTACAGTTTCTTTCCACCCTGGCCAGAGCCCAGGGGTTTGCCGGAAGGAGCTGATTTCTGCATGTATTCCCCCGCGTTCATGGTTTGAGCCCCGTGTTGCTGGCCTGGTTGCTGGGCGCTGCCTTGCAACTGGGGCAACCGGTGCTCTGGTCGAGCCACACCTACCAACTGTTGCTGCTGGCATCTGCAGTGGGCATGACCGTGTTGGTGCTCCTCCGGGGGCACCACGGTTTGCAACATGGCCTGCGGTTGTTCATGCTGTGTTGCACAGTGGTTGGTGTGTCGTTCGCCAGTGTGGGTTGGCGAGCCGCGCACTTTGCACAAGCGCGTTTGCCCGCCAACTTGGAAGGTGTCGACCTCGTGGTCACAGGTCTGGTGGCCACCATGCCGCAGTTGCATGCGGACGGCATGCGGTTTCAATTGCAGGTGGAGCATGCCCATGGTTTGCAAGACCAGCAGGCGGTGGTGTTACCGCCGCGCATACAACTGGCTTGGTATGCCACACGTTGGGATGGTGAGCGCATCAACTTGCCGCAGGTGCATGCCGGTGAACGCTGGACGTTGGCAACCCGCTTGAAGCAACCCCACGGCCTGGTCAACCCAGGTGGCTGGGATGCCGAGTTGTGGTTGTGGGAGCAGGGCGTTCAAGCCACGGGCCATGTGCGAGATGGTGCACAGGATCCCGCGCCTCAACGCTTGCAAGTCACCGAGCACCACCTTGTTGAACAACTGCGGCAGTCGCTGCGGGATCGCATTGCGCAAGAGGTGCCACAAGCACGATGGGCGGGTTTGATCGCAGGCTTGCTGATCGGCGACCAGGCCGCGATCGAGCGTGCCGATTGGGATGTGTTTCGCATCACCGGCATCGCTCACCTCATGAGCATTTCAGGTTTGCACATCACCATGTGGGCATGGGTGGCCGGTGGTTTGGTGTGGTGGCTTTGGCGCCACAGCGATGTCTGGGGCATGTCATGGTGTTTGCGTTATCCCGCGCCATGGGCAGCCCTGTGGGGCGGTCTGCTGTGGGCGGTGGCCTATGCCTTGATCAGTGGCTGGGGTTTGCCGGCACAGCGCACGGTGGTGATGCTCGCCTTGGCAGGCTTGTTGCGGTGGGGGGCTGTGCGCTGGCCTTTGCGAGACCAATGGCTGTTCGCTGCTGTAGGTGTGGTGCTGGTTGATCCTTGGGCCTTGCTGCAAGCGGGCTTTTGGTTGAGTTTTGTGGCGGTCGGGATTTTGTTGTTGAGTACGCCCCCTGTTGTCGCCAGCCCCGTCATGGCAAGCCCCGTCATTGCAAGCTCCGTCATTGCAAGCGCAGCGAAGCAAACTGTCGGAAAGCAATCCAGTCACTTGCTGCGCGAGCAGCTCCTGATCAGCATCTGTCTCGCGCCACTGACGGCTGTGCTGTTCCAACAGGTGTCCATCATGGGCTTGCTGGTCAATTTGTTCGCCATTCCCTGGGTGACCTTGGTGGTCACCCCCTTGGCGTTTATCGGCGCAGTCTGGTCGCCGATTTGGCAGTTGTGCGCACTCGGCTTACAAGCCCTGTGCGCCGTGCTGGAGCCACTGTCGCAAGTATCTTGGGCGGTGTGGCAGGTGGCCGCACCGCCTTGGTGGGCAGGGGTCATCAGTGTGGTGGGCGCTGGGGTGTTGGCCGCGGCGTCCAGATGGCGATGGCGCATGACAGGTCTGTGCCTGATGTTGCCTTGTTTCTTGTGGCCTGTGTCTCGGCCACCGCCTGGTCATGTGGAGGTGATCGCCGCAGACATCGGTCAAGGCAATGCGGTGTTGGTGCGCACAGCCCGGCACAGTTTGTTGTTCGACACTGGGCCGCGTTTTGGCAGCGACAGCGATGCGGGGCAACGGGTGCTCTTGCCCTTGCTGCAAACCATGAACGAGCGCTTGGACACGCTGGTGCTGAGCCACCAAGACAGCGACCACACCGGCGGTGCGCTGTCGGTGCAGCAGGTGCAATCGCAAGCCCAGGTGCTGACATCGATGCCCTATGACCATTGGTTGGCCCAAACAATCAGCACACAGCGTTGCCAAGCAGGGCAGCAGTGGACATGGGACGGTGTGCAATTTGACATGTTGCATCCCTTGGCAGAAGACTATGCCCAAGTGCTCAGCCCCAATGCCCGCAGTTGTGTGCTGCGCATCAGCGCCCATGGGCAGGTGGTGCTGCTCACGGCCGATATTGAGGCCTTCCAAGAGCAGGCTTTGGTGAAACGTTCGAAAGCGCAACTGAGGGCCGATGTGCTTTTGGTGCCGCACCATGGCAGCAAGACTTCTTCCACAGAAATATTTTTGGACGCGGTGCAACCCCGCTGGGCTTTGTTCCAAATGGCCTATCGAAACCGCTACGGCCACCCTGCGCCACAGGTGCTGCAGCGCTACATCGAGCGAGGCATTGCGTTCAAGCTGTCACCGTCCTGTGGTGCCATGACTTGGCGCAGCGATGCGCCTGATGGCGTGGCGTGTGAGAGGGAGAAAAGGAGGCGGTATTGGTTCAGCGCTTGATAGATGGAGCCTGCTCCGCCACCCGCATCCCAATGTGCGCCAAAGCCTCTTCCACTTGATCGATCAGGATCAAGCACAGGTCCCCAGGGTTCAACTGCCCCAGCGCATGGTCGATGGCAATGAACTCGCCATGGATTTCGCTGATGTCTTTGGTGCGTGAAGCACCTTGCAAACCCTCGCGCAACAAGGCCAAGACCTCGCCGTCGGCGCGGCCGCGTTGGCACGCATCTTCAAACAAAACCACGCGTTCGAACGCGCTACCGATCAACCGGGTTTGCTCGCGGATGTCTTCATCGCGGCGGTCACCCGCACCGCTGATGACCACGCTGCGTTCTTTGGCGGGCAGGTTGGTGACGGCTTGCACCAGCGCTTTGATGGCGTCGGGGTTGTGACCGTAGTCGGCGATGATGGTCGCGCCTTTGTACTGGAACATGTTGAAGCGACCCGGCACGCCTTGGGTATCGCTGACAAAGTTGGACAGGCCTTGGCAAATCGCCGCCCATGACAAATTCAAGGCCCAGGCCGCGCCAATGGACGCCATGGCGTTTTCCACTTGAAAGCCAATGGCGCCGTTTTGGGTGAGGGGCACTTCAGCCAGAGAAATGCGCACCTGTTGAGCGCCTTCTTTGGCGACGATGTGGCCATCCTCCACAAACAGCACCCGCTTGCCTTGCGCACGGTGCGTGGCCAGGGTGGGGTTGTGCGGATCGATGGCAAAGAAAGTCACCTGACCCGGGCAGTTGGGGGCCATGGCTACCACCATCGGGTCGGCAGCATTGAGCACGGCCATGCCGTTGGGGGCCACGTTTTGCACGATGACGCGTTTCAACACCGCCAGGTCTTCCACGGTGCTGATGTAGTTCAAACCCAAGTGATCGCCTGCGCCGATGTTGGTCACCACCGCCACATGGCAGCGGTCGAAGGCCAAGCCTTCGCGCAACATGCCACCGCGAGCGGTTTCCAGCACCGCCGCGTCCACGTCAGGGTGCATCAACACACTGCGGGCACTGCGCGGCCCGCTGCAGTCGCCGGTGTCGAGTTGCAAACCATTCACATACACACCGTCGGTGTTGGTCATGCCCACGCGCAAACCATCGGCGCGCAGCAGGTGGGCACACAAGCGCACCGTGGTGGTTTTGCCATTGGTGCCGGTCACCGCGATCAGCGGGATGCGGCCATCTTGACCAGGGCCAAACATGGTGTCGATGATGGCGCTGCCCACATCGCGGCCCTTGCCAAACGAGGGCTGCAAATGCATGCGCAAACCGGGCGCGGCATTCACCTCGACGATGCCGCCGTTTTGTTCTTCCAAAGGCTTGAGCACCGACTCGACCACGACGTCGACACCGCACACATCCAAGCCCACCATTTGCGCAGCCATGACCGCACGGGCGGCGACCTCGGGATGGACATCGTCGGTGACGTCGGTGGCGGTGCCACCGGTGGACAAATTGGCGTTGTTGCGCAAGACCACGCGAGCCCCTTTGGCGGGCACGCTGTCGGCGTCCAAGCCTTGCTCTTTCAGGCGGGCCAGGGCGATATCATCGAAACGGATTTTGGTGAGCGAGGTGGCGTGGCCATCGCCTCGGCGCGGGTCTGCGTTGACCTTGTCCACCAATTGGCGCACCGAAGAGGTGCCGTCACCCACCACCAAAGGCGGTTCGCGGCGCGCTGCCGCGACCATTTTGTCGCCGACCACCAGCAAACGGTAATCGCTGCCCGGCAAATAGCGCTCGATCATGATGTCGTCGCGGTATTCCAAAGCGTTGTTGAAGCCTTCCATCACTTCTTCACGCGTCTTGAGGTTGACCGCCACGCCCTTGCCTTGGTTGCCGTCACGTGGCTTGATGACCACGGGCAGGCCAATTTCTTGGGCGGCCACCCATGCGTCTTCAGCGTCCACCACGGGGCGTCCGATGGGGACGGGCACACCGGCGGCTTGCAGGAGTTTTTTCGACAGCTCTTTGTCTTGCGCGATGGATTCAGCGATGGCGCTGGAGTAGTCGGTCTCGGCGGCTTGGATGCGGCGCTGCTGGCTCCCCCAGCCAAACTGCACCAAGCTGCCATCGGACAAACGACGGAAGGGGATGCCACGGGCCAATGCCGCATCGACGATGGAGCCGGTGGAGGGGCCCAGCCGCAAGTCCTCGTCAAGTTCGCGCAGTTCGTGCAGCGCTTTGTCCACATCGAAACCTTGCTCGTTCAAAGCAGCCAAACAGAGTTGCTCGGCCAAGCTCAGGGCCAATTTGCCGACTTGCTCCACCGAGTACTCGACCACCACTTGGAACAAGCCCTCATCAGGCGTGGCCGTGGTGCGGCTGAAAGTCACAGGGCAACCCGCTTGGATTTGCAAATGCAAGGCGGTGGCTTCCAAGGCATGGGCCATGCTCAGCTGCGCGCTGGCTTCGCCAGGTTGCAAACGACCCAAACCAGGGAACAAATGGCGCAGGCGTTTTTCAAATGCTTGTTGCTGGGCGCTCAGGTCGCTTTCCAAGCCGGGTGCGCAACGCACCATGGCTTCCACAGCGGTGTGGCGTGTCCACAAATTGGGTCCGCGCAAAGCGCGGGTGCGGGTGACTTCCATCAGGCTTTCTTTCTTGCAGCGTCGGGCGTTGGTTGGCCGTAATTTTTCAGGCCAGCGCGGATCAAATCGGGGCTCATGTCCAGGGCCCAGGCCACGGCCACGGCGGCCAGCACATGGGACAGGCTCAAGCCGCCGTTCTTCAGCAGTTTGGCAATCGGTGGGAAGTCGAGTTGCAACAAGACCGTGTGGGTTTGACCACGCGCCAAGATAACTTCACCGTCTTTGCTGAACACGGCACGGCCCTGGGCCTGCAGGTGTTGCTGCACCACGTGGTTGTGGGCCTCAGGTGCGTAATAGATGACCTCGCCATCGCACAAATCAGCCAGATCCACGACGGCAGCGTCTTCGGCATTGAGCACCGCAGCGCCCTCGGGCAGCACCAGGTCGACCTGGGTGCGCACCACATTGCGCACTTGCTCAGGCGTCAACACATCATGGTCTTCTAAGCCAGTGGCGTCGGGCATGTCGGTGAGCACACCCACATGGCAACGGTCGTAGGGCAGACCTTCGTCCAGGACCTGCAAGGGTGAGTTTTCAAACACGGCAGCGTCCAAGGCACGGTTGATCAGCAACCGCTGACTGGCCTCGAACACGCGCGCGTCTTTCGGGTCCACCAAGCGCTGGTCCATGAACAAGCCTTTGGACGACGCCAAACCCGTGCGACGCCCCGATAAATGGATGAGCCAGTTGACCAAATGCGCCAACTCGGCGGTTTGGCTGCGCCCCATGATGCCCACCACCGGGATGCGGGTGGGTTCCTGCGGCTTGAACAGGTGGGACACGATGGCTTCACCCACCGGGCGGGGTTGGCCGATGGCGGGCTTCAAGTGCATCAGCAAACCAGGACCGGCGTTCACCTCGACGATGGCGCCACCCTGGGCAAGCAGGGGTTTGCTGATGTCCTCGGCCACCAGGTCGATGCCGGCGATGTCCAAGCCGATGACCCGCGCAGCCAACACCACAACGGCAGCCACCTCAGGATGCACCTCGTCAGTGACGTCAATGCCCATGTTGCCGGTGCGTTGCACGATGCAAACACGGTCTTTCTCGGGCACGCTGGTGGCACTCAAGCCTTGGCGCTGCAATTCCAGCACGGCTGTGGGCAAGTCTTTCAGACGAATCGTGTCCAAGGGGAAGTCTTCTTCTTCGCCGCGACGCGGGTCTGAGTTGATTTGCAACTCGATGAGTTCTTCCACCGTGTGGACACCATCGCCGGTGATCTTGGCGGTTTCACCGCGAGACGCGGCCACCACGCGGTTGCCCACCACCAGCAAACGGTGCTCTTCACCGGGGATGAACCGCTCGACCATCACCTCGGTGCCTTCTCGCTGTGCCACGGTGAAGGCGGCTTCGATGTCTTCGCGCTTGCGCAAGTCGAGCGCCACACCGCGGCCATGGTTGGCATCGGTGGGTTTGACCGCCACGGGCAAGCCGATGTCTTGCGCCACTTCCCAAGCGTGTTCTGGGGAGTCCACCACCTCGCCGGTGGGGATGGGCACGCCGCATTGGGTGAGCAGCATCTTGGTGAGGTCTTTGTCGCTGGAGATGCTTTCAGCGATGGCGCTGGTGCGGTCGGTTTCAGCCGTCCAGATGCGGCGTTGCTTGGAGCCATAGCCCAGTTGCACCAAATTGCCTGAGGTGAGGCGGATCGAGGGGATTTTCTGGTCGGTGGCCGCGTCCACGATGCAGGCAGTGCTGGGCCCCAGGCACAGGCGGTCGACCATGGCTTTCAGGCGGCTGACCGTGCCAGCCACATCGAAAGTGGTGTGGTTGATGGCGGCCATGACCAGGTCGCGAGCCGCCATGAAACTGGCGCGTCCCACCTCTTCTTGGCGGGTGCGGATGACCACTTTGTAGACACCGCGTTGGCTGGTTTCACGGGCTTTGCCAAAGCCGACCTGCATGCCGGCCAAGGTTTGCAACTCGATGGCCACGTGTTCCATGATGTGGCCGCACCAAGTGCCACTTTGCAAACGCTCGAAAAAGCCACCACGTTCACCGACACCGCAGCGGTGCTCGATCATGCCGGGCAGCCAGGTGGTGAGGCGGTCGACAAAACCAGGCAGGGTGTTGGAGGGGTGGTCTTCCAAGTCGCCCAGGTCGACCCAGGCTTCGATGACAGGGCGGTAGGTCCACACATTGGGGCCGCGCAAATAACGCATGCGCAAAACGGCAATATCGGGAAAGGTCATAAGGGGTGGGGGTGGAGTGGGCCGTTGCGGCTGATGTGCAGGGTTAGAATCATTTTTTACTGCCGGTCATCCTACAAAGAATGAATCTTCCCTCACTTGTTGCGCCAGTGCTGCTGGATTTGCCAGCTTCTTGGCGGGAGGACCTGCAGCTTCAGTTGTCGTCCGAAGAAAACGTCTTGGCGTGGCTGGAGGTTGACCTCGATGGCGCATTGTATTTCGCACGCGGCCTGCTGGTCCTCACGCCCCAACGCCTGCTTTGGCAGCCCCCCAACGCCCCCCAAACCTGGCAAAGCCTGCCTCTGCAAACCGACTGGCAACTCGAGCTGAGTGATCATGCGGGGGTGGGCAAGCTGCAGCTGCGCAATGCCACCGAGCAGCTCGCCGAATGGCGCTTCACCTTGGGCCACAACCTGCAAGCCGCGGGCTTGCTGTCGGGCTTCAACAAACTCCAAGCCGGGCAGAGTCCCGCTTCGTGGCAAGTCTGGTGTCCCAACTGCCACGCACCGCTGAGCGACCCCGAACAAGCCTGCCGCGCTTGCGAAGCCGAGCAAGACGATGCACCCGCTTCCACCTGGAGCCTGTTTCGTTTGTGGCGTTTCGCCAAGCCCTACCAAGGCCAGTTGTTCTTGGGTTTCATGCTTACATTGGCATCCACTGCCGCCACCTTGGTGCCGCCTTACCTGACCATGCCTTTGATGGACGAGGTGCTGATCCCATTCCAAAACGGCCAGCAAATTGACACCCATTTGGTGGCTTGGTATTTGGGTGGTCTGTTGGCGGCTGCGTTATTGGCCTGGGGTTTGGGTTGGTTCAAAACCTATGTGCTGGCGCTCGCGTCCGAGCGCATCGGTGCCGATTTGCGCTCCACCGCCTACGAGCATTTGCTCAAACTCTCACTGGAGTACTTTGGCGGACGCCGCACCGGTGACCTGATGACCCGCATTGGCAGCGAGACCGATCGCTTGTGCGTGTTTTTGTCGCTGCACCTGTTGGACTTTGCCACCGATGTGCTGATGATTCTGATGACCGCCATCATCTTGTTCAGCATCGACCCGTGGCTGGCCTTGGCCACCTTGCTGCCGCTGCCTTTCATCGCTTGGCTGATCCACATTGTGCGCGACCGCTTGCGCACTGGTTTCGAGAAGATCGACCGGGTCTGGTCCGAACTCACCAATGTGCTGGCCGACACCATCCCTGGCATCCGCGTGGTCAAGGCCTTTGCCCAAGAAACCCGCGAGGCCAAGCGCTTCCAAGAAGCCAACAAGCACAACCTGGCTGTGAACGACCGCATCAACTTTCTATGGTCGCTGTTTTCACCCACCGTCACCTTGGTCACTGAAATTGGCTTGTTGGTGGTCTGGGCTTTTGGCATTTGGCAAGTGGCGCATCAACAGGTGACCGTGGGTGTGCTCACCGCCTTTTTGGCCTACAGCACCCGGTTTTATGCGCGGCTGGACGCCATGAGCCGCATCGTCTCCCACACGCAAAAGGCCGCCGCCGGGACCAAGCGCATTTTTGAAATCTTGGACCATGTTTCCAGCGTGCCCGAACCAGTCAACCCCGTGGCCTTGCCTGAGGTGGTCGGTCATATTCAAATCCAAGAGGCTGGTTTCCGCTATGGCAACCGGGCGGTCATCAAAGGCCTGAGCTTGGACATTGCGCCCGGCGAAATGATTGGCTTGGTCGGCCAAAGCGGCTCGGGCAAAAGCACCCTGGTCAACCTGATCTGCCGCTTTTACGACCTGAGCGAAGGCAGCATCCGCATCGACGGCACCGACATCCGCGATGTGCGCATCGCCGACTACCGCCGCCACATTGGCCTGGTGCTGCAAGAACCGTTTTTGTTCTTCGGCACCATCGCGGACAACATCGCCTATGGCAAACCGGGCGCCACCCGCGCCGAGATCGTGGCCGCCGCCCGTGCTGCCCATGCCCATGAATTCATTTTGCGTTTGCCCCAGGGTTACGACTCTTTGGTGGGTGAGCGTGGGCAGGGCTTGTCGGGCGGTGAACGCCAGCGCATCTCGATCGCCCGAGCCCTGTTGATCGATCCGCGCATCCTGATCATGGACGAGGCCACCTCATCGGTGGACACTGAGACCGAGCAAGAAATTCAAAAGGCGTTGGACAACTTGGTGCGCGGCAGAACCACCATCGCCATCGCCCACCGTCTGTCCACGCTGCGTCGTGCTGACAGGCTGGTGGTGATGGAGCACGGGCAGTTGGTCGAACAAGGCCAGCACGACGAACTGCTGGCGCGGCAAGGCGCTTACTGGCGCTTGTACGAGGCGCAAGCCCGCCAAAAAGAGGCCGAAGAACAAGGGCTCACACTGGGCACAGAACGCGAGGTGCGGGTATGAACACGTCGTTTGAATTGTTCCAAGACCGCTTGGGTGTGTGGCAGTTGCGTTTGGAGGGCCAGGTGCACAGCGGCGTCACCGTGGTGCGGGCTTTTCCCATTGGCGCCCCTGATGAAGCGGTGTCGGTGCTCAGTGCCGAAGGCCACGAATTGCTCTGGCTGGACACGCCCTTGGCCTTGCCTGAAGGGCTCAAGCAGTCGGTGCAGGCGGCTTTGCAAGCACGCGAGTTCATGCCAGAAATTCAGCGGGTGGACGGGGTCAGCAGTTTCACCACGCCGTCAACTTGGTCGGTGCAAACCAACCGGGGCTTCACCCAATTTGTGCTGCGGGGCGAAGAAGACATTCGCCGCTTGAGTGGTCAAACCTTGATCGTGGCCGACGAGCACGGGGTGCAATTCCTGATTCGCCATTTGCCGACGCTGGATCGACACAGCCGCAAGCTGTTGGATCGGTTTTTGTAGCCGTCGTTGCACCTTCGTCCTTGCACCTGCGTCTTTGTGAGCGCAGCGAAGCAAGCCAGATTGCTTCGTCGCCAGGCTCCTCGCAATGACGCTTGGCACGCAATGACGCTTGGCACGCAATGACGCTTGGCACGCAATGCCGCTTGGCACGCCATGACGTTCGGTACGCCATGACTTTCGGCCCCAAGGGCCAAGGTCATCAGCTGAACAAATTCTTCAATTTATCAGCCCAACCCGCCTCAGTGGGTGAGTGCTTGGCGCCGCCTTTTTTCAGCGATTCGTCCAATTCTTTCAAGAGCTTGCGCTGGTGCTCGCTCAACTTGACTGGCGTCTCCACCGTGATGTGGCAGTAGAGGTCACCCGGGAAACTGGCCCGCACGCCCTTGATGCCTTTGCCGCGCAACCTGAACTGCTTGCCGGTTTGCGTGCCCTCGGGCAGGTCGATGGCAGCTTCGCCACTCAGGGTGGGGACGCTCACCTCGCCACCCAAGGCCGCGGTGGTGAAACTGATGGGCACGGCGCAATGCAAGTCGTCACCGTCACGCTGGAACACCTCGTGTTTTTTCAAGCGAATTTCGATGTACAGGTCGCCAGGTGGGCCGCCATTGGTACCGGGCTCGCCGTTGCCGGTGCTGCGAATGCGCATGCCGTCGTCGATACCCGCAGGAATCGATATTTCCAGCGTTTTTTGACGCTTGATCTGACCTTGACCATGGCAAGGTGAACAAGGATCGCTGATGATCTTGCCGCTGCCTCGGCAGTGTGGGCAGGTTTGTTGCACGCTGAAAAAGCCTTGGCGCATTTGCACCACGCCCTGACCTTGGCAGGTGCCGCAGGTTTTGGGGGTGGTGCCAGGCTTGGCACCCGTGCCATGGCAGGTGTCGCATTCGTCGTAGCTGGGGATGCGGATCTCGGTTTTTTTGCCTGCAGCGGCTTCTTCCAGCGTGACTTCCATGGCGTAACTCAAGTCGTTGCCTCGGAACACTTGGCGGCCGCCGCCCCCTTGTTGGCGACGTGTTTGACCAAAGATGTCACCAAAAATATCGCCAAAAGATTCACCGAATCCACCAAAACCGCCAGCGCCAGCAGCGCCACGCATATTGGGGTCGACACCTGCATGACCGTATTGGTCATAAGCCGCCCGTTTTTCGGGATCGGAGAGCATTTCGTAGGCTTCTTTGGCTTCTTTGAATTTGACCTCGGCCGAGGCATCACCCTGGTTGCGGTCAGGGTGGTATTTCATGGCCATCTTGCGATAGGACTTTTTGATGTCGTCGTCGCTGGCGTTTTTGGGTACACCCAATATCTCGTAAAAGTCGCGTTTGGTGGCCATGGTGGTCTGGATCTGAAAAGTGCCAACGCCGCGTCAACCCTCATCGGATTTGAACGCGGCGCACGGGGTTGAAAGGCTTAAGGTTTTTTGACTTCTTTGACCTCGGCGTCCACCACATTGTCGTCGTGTGGCTTGTCCTGGCTGTGGTCACCGCCTGCAGCACCAGCCGCTTCTTTGGCTTGCTTGTCGGCGTAGACCATTTCACCCAGTTTTTGGGCAGCCGTCATCAAGGCTTCGGTTTTGGCGTTGATCGCGTCCTTGTCTTCACCTTTGAGGGCTTCTTCCAGGTCTTTCACGGCAGCTTCGATTTTTTCTTTGTCAGCCGCATCCACCTTGTCGCCATGCTCGGTCAAAGATTTCTTCACGTCATGCACCGCTGCGTCGCCTTGGTTGCGGGCTTGCACGATTTCCAATTTCTTTTTGTCTTCAGCCGCGTTCAGTTCGGCGTCTTTCACCATTTGCTGGATCTCGGCTTCTGACAAGCCCGAGTTGGCCTTGATGGTGATTTTGTTTTCCTTGCCAGTGGCCTTGTCTTTGGCGCCCACGTGCAAGATGCCGTTGGCATCGATGTCAAACGACACCTCGATTTGGGGCGTGCCACGGGGTGCAGGTGCAATTCCTTCCAGATTGAACTCGCCCAAGCTCTTGTTGCCCGACGCCATCTCACGTTCGCCTTGGTAGACCTTGATGGTCACTGCGGGCTGGTTGTCGTCGGCAGTGGAGAAAGTTTGCGCGAATTTGGTGGGGATGGTGGTGTTCTTGGCGATCATCTTGGTCATCACACCGCCCAGGGTTTCAATGCCCAAAGACAAGGGTGTCACGTCCAACAGCAGCACGTCTTTGCGGTCACCCGAGAGCACCTGGCCTTGAATAGCAGCGCCCACAGCCACGGCTTCGTCAGGGTTGACGTCACGGCGGGGGTCTTTGCCGAAGAATTCTTTGACCTTGTCTTGCACCTTGGGCATGCGGGTCATGCCGCCGACCAAGATCACGTCATCAATGTCACCGACCGACACGCCAGCGTCTTTGATGGCGGTGCGGCAAAGGGCGATGGTGCGCTCGATCAATTCATCAACCAAGCTTTCCAACTTGGCGCGGTTGAGCTTGATGTTCAGGTGTTTGGGACCTGAGGCATCAGCCGTGACATACGGCAGGTTGATGTCGGTGCCGGTGGAAGAAGAGAGTTCGATCTTGGCTTTTTCAGCGGCTTCTTTCAGGCGCTGCAAGGCCAACACGTCTTTGGACAGGTCCACACCAGATTCTTTTTTGAACTCGGTGATGATGAAATCGATGATGCGCTGGTCGAAGTCTTCGCCGCCCAAGAAGGTGTCGCCGTTGGTGGACAGCACTTCAAATTGTTTCTCGCCATCGACATCGGCAATCTCGATGATGGACACGTCAAACGTGCCGCCACCCAAGTCGTACACCGCGATTTTGCGATCGCCTTTTTCCGTCTTGTCCAGACCGAAAGCCAAGGCCGCTGCAGTGGGTTCGTTGATGATGCGCTTGACATCCAAACCGGCGATGCGGCCGGCGTCTTTGGTGGCCTGGCGTTGCGCGTCGTTGAAATAAGCAGGCACTGTGATGACCGCTTCGGTCACTTCTTCACCGAGGTAGTCTTCGGCGGTTTTCTTCATCTTGCGCAGGATTTCAGCGCTGATTTGTGGGGGTGCCAATTTGTTGCCGCGCACTTCCACCCAAGCGTCCCCGTTGTCGGCTTTGGCGATGGTGTAGGGCATCAGGTCAATGTCTTTTTGCACCTCTTTTTCGTCAAATTTGCGACCAATCAGGCGCTTGACAGCGTAAAGGGTGTTGCGGGGGTTGGTCACGGCTTGGCGCTTGGCGGAAGCACCGACCAAAATTTCACCGTCTTCTTGGTAAGCAATGATGGACGGTGTGGTGCGCGCGCCTTCGGCGTTCTCGATCACCTTGGTGGTGTTGCCTTCCATGATGGCCACGCATGAGTTGGTGGTGCCCAGGTCAATGCCAATGATTCTTCCCATTTTTTTCTCCTGTGTGACGCAGCCCCCGAAGGCAGCTGGGTCATTTCCTGTTTAACAATGTTGAATAGCTGTGGATAAGTTTTGCGTTTTCAAGCCCCAGGGCCCCAAAAATGGAGCGGGTCTGTTTATTTGGGGGCAGATACCGTCACCAAGGCGGGACGTAAGACCCGATCGGCGATCAAATAACCCTTTTGCAGTACCGTGACCACGGTGTTGGCGTCTTGCTCGGCAGGCACCACCGAAATGGCTTGGTGCTGGTGCGGGTCGAATTTGGCACCCGCTTCGGGGTTGATTTCAATGACTTTGTGGCGTTCCAAGGCGCTTTTGAGCTGGCGCAGTGTGGCTTCGGAGCCCTCACGCAGTTGTTCAGCGGTGGCGTCGGCGATGGCCAAACCAGCCGTCAAACTGTCGGCCACGGGCAGCAAGCTTTCGGCAAAGGATTCAACCGCGAATTTACGGGCCTTGGACACTTCCTCTTCAGCGCGGCGGCGGGCATTTTCGGCCTCGGCTTTGGCGCGCAGGAACTGGTCGGCCAAGTCGGCATTGACCGCGGTCAGCTTGGCCACCTCGGCTTGGGCCACCGTCAAGGGGTCTTCGGCAGCAGGTGTGGGGTCAGGCGTGGCGGTGGCGTCCATGGCGGGCTCAGGGTTGGCCGTCGGTTCGGACGGAGGGGTGGTGTGGGTGTCAGACATGCGAAATAAAAGGGCTGATTCAAATCAGCCCTGTAAATGGGAGGGGTTTTGCCGATTTCAAGGGGGAGGGGTTCAGCCCTCGACGCCCAGCAATTCCACCTCGAACAGCAAGGTGGCGTTGGGCGGGATGACGCCGCCTGCACCGCGAGCGCCGTAGCCGAGTTCGGCGGGGATCAGCAGGCTGCGCTTGCCGCCAATCTTCATGCCTTGCACGCCTTCATCCCAGCCCTGGATGACCATGCCTTGGCCCAGGCCAAATTCGAAGGGGTCGTTGCGGTCCAGGCTGGAGTCGAATTTCTCGCCTTTTTCACCGTTTTCCCAGAGCCAGCCGGTGTAATGCACGGTCACGTAATGACCTGCTGTCGCGGTGTCGCCCTCGCCGTGGTGGGTGTCTTCGTATTGCAGGCCGGAGGCGGTGGTGATCATGGCAGTCCTTGTTGAGCAGAAATTTTGAGAAGCGGGGAGTGTAATTCCCCGGCCATCAGGACTCTGCTGAGAACCCAATGCGCTTGACGATCGGGCCCCAGAAATCGAATTGGCGCTTCAGGTCCTTGGCCATGTCATCGGGTGTCCCGCCCAGCGGGACCAGACCTTGGGTGGCCCAAGAGTCGATCAAGGCCTTGTCTTTGATGGCGTTGTTGATGGCCGCATTGGCAGCCGCAACCACGGCTGCCGGGGTTTTGGCAGGCGCAAAAAAACCAAACCATTCTTCTGCCGTCAGGTTGGCAAAACCTTGTTCGGCGAACGTGGGCACTTCTGGCACAAACGGCGAACGCTTTTTGCCCGAGGTGGCCAAGATGCGGATCTTGCCAGCGCGGTGGTTGGCCAAAAAGTCGCCATGCGGTGTGAACATGGCGGCCAATTGCCCGCCGATCATGTCGGTCACCCCTGGCACCGAGCCACGGTAGGGGATGTGCTGCATTGCCACACCGGTGTCCAAACTCAGCAAGGCGCCTAAAAAGTGCGGGGTGGAACCTGCTGCGGGCGAGCCGTAGTTGGCGTCTTTGGGGTTGGCCTTGGCCCAGGCCACAAAATCTTTCACGGTTTTGACCGTGGCTGGCACCATGGGGCCCACCGCCAAGCCGTGTGACATGGACGAGGCCATGCACACCGGTGCAAAGTCTTTGAACGGGTCGTAGCTCAGGCTTTTGTAGATGTGCGGGTAGACCGCCATCATGGAATAGGGGGTGAGCAGCAAGTTGCTGCCATCGGCCGGGCCGTTTTTGATGGTGTCAATCGCAATGCGACCAGCCGCACCGGTTTTGTTCTCCACGACAGCCGCGTTCTTGCTGTACGGGGAGCCTGCCAATTTGTCGCCAACCCGGCGACTGGTGGCGTCTGCGGTACCGCCCGCAGGAAAACCATTGACGATCTTCACTTGCTCAATCGGCAAGCCGGTGTTTTGGGCCAAAGCAGACCAAGGACCCAGGGCGCTGGCTGCCACAGGCAGGCTCAGGGTGTGCAAGGCTTGGCGGCGGTTCAAGGGGTTCATGGGTGTCTCCTTCTATGTTGGTGGCAGCAAAGTGTGTGGCGCTTGGCCCTGGTGAAAGTCTTGCACCAAGGCGTCTCGGTGCTTGAGCACCGCTCGTTGATTGATCGAGCCTTTGTCAGTCACCTCGCCTTTGTCAATCGACGGTGGTTCAGACAAGAGCAACAGGCGCGCCACGCGGTTGGCGCTGCCGGTGGCATTCGCCGCAAGTTGGTTGAGCACAGTTTGAAAGTGCGCCAACACAGACGGGTGGGCCAGCACCTCGGCGAGCGGGGCCGTGGCTGGCAAGCCTGCCAATTCGCGGACCTTGGGTGTGGTGAACAGCATGGCACCGACTTCCTTCATGTTCAAACCGGTGATGACCGCGTCTTGAACGTAGGGCGCACCCGCAGCGATGATCTTGGCGCGCAGCGGCCCCACGCTGACAAAGGTGCCGGTGGCGAGCTTGAAGTCTTCGGCGATGCGGCCATCGAATTTCAAACCCAGGTGGATGTTGTTCGGGTCAATCCAAGTGACCGCGTCGCCACTCTTGAAAAAACCTTCCTCGTCAAATGCGTCGGCTGTGGCCTCTGGGGCGCGCCAGTAACCGGGCGTGATGTTGGGTCCTTGGTAGCGCACCTCGACTTTGTCGCCCATGGGCACCAATTTCAGGCGTACGCCCGCTGCAGGCAAACCCAAATCGCCCGACTGCACCTCGGGGCGAGGCACAAAAATCGCGAACGGGCCCGACTCGGTCATGCCCAAGCCCGTGCCCATGACGATGCGCTCGCCCACCTCGCGCTCTTGCGAGGCGTGCAGGCTGTCCCAAATCGGCTGTGCCAAGGCCGCACCCGAGTAAAAAAACATGCGCACTTTGCTGAGCAGGTTGCGGCGCAACACATCGTCGGTGTGCATGGCATTGGCAATGGCTTCCAAGCCAGTCGGCACATTGAAATACACCGTGGGCGCGACTTCGCGCAGGTTGCGCAGGGTTTCACCCATGAGGGTAGGGACCGGCTTGCCGTCATCAATATAGAGAGAGCCACCATGGAACAAGGTGAGCCCCACGTTGTGGTTGCCACCGAAGGTGTGGTTCCAAGGCAGCCAGTCCACCAGCACAGGCGGGGCTTCGCCCAGCACGGGCATGGACTGCAGCATTTGCTGTTGATTGGCGCACCACATGCCATGGGTGTTGATCACGCCTTTGGGCATGTTGGTCGAACCCGAGGTGAACAAGAACTTGACGATGGTCTCGGGCCCCGTCGCGTCCAGGGCTTGGTCCACCGCCGGGGTGTCGGCGGTCTCCAACAAATCGCTCAAGGGGGTGTGGGGGCGGTGCGCCAAGTGCCCGTGGGCCAGCACCACCTCGGTGTCTGCCGGCACCGTGGCGTGGATGGCCGCGCTGTATTTGTCGGCATCGGTGGCGAAGACCAAACCGGGTGTGAGGGTGTTCAGGATGTGACGCAGCTTGTCAAAGTCTTTGCTGACCGTGGAATAAGCGGGTGACACCGGACAGAAAGGCACACCCACCATCATGCAAGCCAACGCCAACATGGCGTGCTCCAAGCTGTTTTCACTCAGGATGACCACAGGCCGTTCGGCGCTGAGTTGTCGGTCCAACAAAGCCTGACCGATGCGGCGCGCAGCGCTCAAGGCTTGGGCATAAATCAGGTGCTCCCAGTCGCCTGTGCTGCCATCGGCCAAGCGCTTGCGCCGCGCCATGAAGGTGCGCTCGGGTGTCACCCTGGCCCAATGCAGCAGCTTGTCGGTCATGCGATGGGGATGCGCTTGCAAGCTTTGCTCGGCCTGCACATATTGCACACCCTCAGGTGTTTCTTCACGCTGAATACGCGTGATGCCATAACGCATGGCACGGTACTTGGGCGCGGCCAAGCTCATGTCTTCTCAACCTTGGCGGCTCGGCCTTGCAAAAAGGCCTCGACCCGGGCTTTGGCTTCGGGGGCGGCTTGGGTGATGGAAGACATCAGCGACTCGGTGACAAAACCGTGGTCGGCAGGTTGTTCGGCGATACGTGGCAGGGCTTGCATCAAGGCGTAATTGGTGAGGGGTGCGTTGGTGGCGATGCGCTTGGCCAATTCCAGTGCTTTGTCAAAGGCCGTTCCAGCAGGTACCAGGTACTGGGCAAAGCCGACACGTTCACCGTCCACCGCGTTGTAGACCCTCCCGGTCATCATCATGTCGGTCATGCGGGCCACGCCAATCAGCTTGGGGATGCGCACCGCGCCACCGCCACCTACAAAAATGCCGCGTGTGCCTTCTGGCAGAGCGTAAAACGTGGTGTCGTCGGCCACGCGGATGTGGCAAGACGCGGCCAACTCCAAGCCGCCGCCCACCACCGCGCCTTGCAAGGCGGCCACCACAGGCACCGTGCCATATTGGATGCGCTCAAAAGCGCTGTGCCACATCCTGGAATGGTGCATGCCTTCACCCGCATCGCGGGTTTGCAATTCGCTCAAGTCCAGACCCGCGCAAAAGTGTTCGCCGCTGCCGCAGAGTACGGCCGCTTTGGTGTGGGCTGGCAGGTGGTCGAAGGTGTGGCGAAGGGCCAAGATGAGCTCGTCATTCAAGGCGTTGCGCTTGGCCGCGCGGGTGATGCGCACCACGGCCACATCGTCCACCATTTCAAAGTGCAGATCCGGATTCATGGTCTTGTCTCAGGTCGTTATAGTTGATGCGAAGGATCTTATTCGACCATGAACCACGCTGACCTGATCGCCATTGACATCCACACCCACGCCGAGGTGAGTTGCTGGAACCCGTTTGACAACTACGGCGAGGAATACGACCGCGCAGCCGACAAGTACTTTGGCTCGGATCGGCGCCCCACCATCGAAGAAACCGTGGCCTATTACCGCGAGCGCAAGATCGGTTTGGTGATGTTCACGGTGGACGCCGAGTCGCACATGGGGCGTCGGCGCATTCCCAACGAGGAAATCGCCAAAGCCGCCCGAGACAACAGCGACATGATGATCGCCTTTGCCAGCATCGACCCGCACAAGGGCAAGATGGGTGCCCGTGAAGCCGAGCGGCTGATCAAAGAGGAGGGTGTGCGCGGCTTCAAGTTTCACCCCACGGTGCAGGGCTACCACCCTTACGACAAGATGGCTTGGCCCATCTACGAGGTGATCAACCACCACAAACTACCCGCCATTTTTCACACCGGGCACAGCGGTATTGGCTCGGGCATGCGCTGTGGCGGCGGACTGAAATTGGCCTACAGCAACCCCATGCATTTGGACGAGGTGGCGGCCGATTGGGGCGACATGCAAATCGTGATGGCCCACCCCAGTTTCCCTTGGCAAGACGAAGCGCTGTCGGTGGCCATGCACAAGCCCAATGTGTGGATCGACCTATCCGGCTGGAGCCCCAAGTACTTCCCGAAAAGCCTTGTTCAGTATTCCAATAGTTTGCTGAAAGACCGCGTGCTGTTTGGCAGCGACTACCCCCTGATCACCCCCGAGCGCTGGATGAAGGATTTCGAGGTGGCCGGCTTCAAGCCCGAGGTGATGCCCGGCATTTTGAAGGACAACGCGGTGAGGTTGCTCGGCTTGGCGTGACCGTCATTGCGAGTAGCGTCATTGCGAGCACAGCGAAGCGACGAAGCAATCTCCGTCATGGCGATTTTGTCGTTGCGAGCACAGCGGGGTGGTTATGAGAGATGGCTTCAGCCTTGCGGGCTTCGCCATGACGGAGATTGCTGCGCTGCGCTCGCAATGACGGAATCGCTGCGCTCGCAATGACGACACCGTCCTGACAGGTTTTCGCAGTCAGATCATGCTATATTCTGACCAGTCTGGTCTGAATAAGGGGCGTCCAATGAAAGCATGGCAAATGCAAGAAGCCAAGGCGCGGTTGTCCGAGGTTGTGAAATGCGCTGAAAGTGATGGTCCTCAGTACATCACCCACCATGGACAGTCGGTGGCTGTCGTTGTCTCTCAGGCCATGTACAGCCGCCTGACTTGCAATGAACGCGGCTTGGAAGACCTCATGCGCCGATCTCCTTTGTTCGGTGCGGATGATGTGACATTCGAGCGTGACCCAAGCCTCACCCGCAATCTCTCTTTATGAGCTATTTGCTCGACACCCATGTGCTGTCCGAGTTGCGGCGCAAACAGCCCCATAAAGGGGTGTCTGCATGGGTTGCCCAACGACCCGCTTCCTCACTTTATTTGAGTGTGCTCACCCTGGGGGAGTTGCGCAAAGGCATTGACGGTGTGCAAGATGACGCTCGGAAATTGGCGCTTTCCGATTGGTTGCAAAACGAACTGTCCCTGTTTTTCTTAGGACGGGTGTTGGGCATCGATGAACAGGTGGCAGACCGTTGGGGCCAGTTGGTCGCTGCGGCTGGAAGACCCTTGCCTGCCATTGACAGTTTGCTGGCTGCCACCGCCTTGGTCCATGGTTTGCACGTGGTCACCCGAAATGCCAAGGACTTTGAAGGCCTGGGGTTGGATGTCATCAACCCATGGACTGATTGACTCGCGTCAGCCGCCGCTCAACCTGCCCTTGGCGCTCTGTAATCCGCCTTTGGCAGGCACCAATGTCCCAGCTTTCCCCATGCCAAAGGGAGGCATATTCACATAGACGTTTTCGTGGGTGCCAGGCCCGGCTTGGTAGGTTTCATGCCAAATGCCCACACTGCCGTCGGTGCCGATGGCTTTGTTGAAAGCCTGCCAAGCGGGCAGGTGTTGCGAATCCCGCGCCTTGGCATAGTCCATCAGTTGGTCCATGGAGCGCCAGTACTGCACCAAAATCAAGGTTCTGCCAAACCACATTTCATGGTGCAGCAAACCCAAAGAAGGCTGACGGTACAGCTCTGGCAGCATGCGTCCCATGGCGCGCACCACGGGCAGCCATTTGTGCACTTTCCAAAACTGGTTGATGCGCATGCCGATGAGGAACACCACAAACTCACCCTCGATCTGGGCGGTGAGTTTGTCATGATGCAGGGGTTGATTCATGGCGATGACCTTGGGTTCAAATCATGATGCCTATCAGCCCCATTGGGTGAGCGAGATTGCTTCAGCCCTGCGGGCTTCGCCATGACGGAGATTGCTTCGCTGCGCTCGCAATGACGGCTTCGCTGCGCTCGCAATGACGGCTTCGCTGCGCTCGCAATGACGGCT
>JACCDL010814134.1_pt1 | contig 21439 bp, 24 predicted proteins | sample 7441931 | NCBI WGS metagenome assembly JACCDL01 (sample SAMN15323437, study PRJNA562643) | freshwater metagenome | isolation source: river surface water | place: USA:Blue River Watershed | collected 2017-08-16 | reverse complement strand
TTCATTTGTTCAAATACTTTGCCTTTGGTCAATTCAATGCGTATGACTTCGTTGTTGGCTACTTGCGCGAGCGCCTCATCAAGATTGCTGCGATTCCGCTCATCCTTGAATATTCTTGAATCCTTCATCTCATACCTCCTCTAGAATCAGATCGAACTTAGCATGCCTGTACGAGAAGTGGTACAACTACTTTAAGTAACGTTCGCCTTCACTGAGTAGCTAAAGAGAACAAGGTTCCCACTCTTCATCACAAAGAGATCACCCTTTCTCACAGGCCCCTTAAAGGAGAAACTCGCTTTTCCTTCGGCTCCTAACACTTTCTTTGCAATCAGTAAGGTCTCACTTACTCCCTTGACCGTGCGCACCCGCTCGATTGCAATCTCCTGCCCGATATAGATATCAAGGAGATTGATAGTCAATACATATCTCCCATTGGCACCGATTCGTAGCGCTGCATCATTGGGGTAATTGACCATATCGATGGGGCGAGCGCTCGAAGTTGGTGCAGGTGATGGGCTCTCAGAGGTTGTCGGTGTTGAACTCTCTGGCGCCTCTACCGTTGCTTCACTCGATGCACTTGGATCATTGAGATCAATGACGGTGGCATCTTTAATTGCAATCTTATAAATCACTACGTTCTTCAAGGTAAGAAGCAGAACATCGTCAGGTGATAATTTGCGGGCAACGGCTACCGTGGCTTTTCCCTCATCGCCCAAAACCTTATTGGGAAGGGTCACTATCTCACTGACTCCCCCACTGACCCTGCGAATCTTGATGCCGATCTCTTGCTTGGCATATCGATCAAGCAAGTTCATGGAGAGGTTGTATCGCACCTCGCTGACTTTGCGCAGCACGATTGTATTTGGCACCTCAACAGCGAGCGCTGGAGCGATAGCGCCCGCGCAGACGATTGCAGCAATCAGCGCTGCACCAAGCCCTCTTCCTGCCTTCATCGCTCCAAAATCCTTGTCGCTAACTTAATAATCCATGAGTTTCGATGGCCTGCAACCCACTTATATCCAAAGCGCCCCAATGGGCCGGAGGCTCTGACGATAAATCCAAGGATCCAATTTCCACGGCGACCCAACAGATATGCAATTGCATCAGCGCCGACATAGATCTTGCCCGCATGGACCACATGGACCGCCTTCGAGCACTCTTCATAGGTAAGACCATAGAGAGCTAGATCAGCGCGTTGATATGCAATGGCATCAACCTGCAACTTCTCTTGCACCCACTTCATCGTCGCTTCACAGAAGCGACATTCGCCATCGGTTAATACGACAATCTCAGACATCTCTCACGCAATCCTTATACCAAGCGACGTTTAATGACGGCGATCAACTGCCATGCAGCATAGAGAAAGTAGAACTGAAATGGCAGACGCGCATAGGCAATCAGCGGCTCTGGCATCGGACGATCACTCCAGTCGATAGCCATATTGATATTTGCTGGATAGACCGCAATAAAGAGAGCAAAGGCGCCATATGCGCCCCACAACTTCAACGGCTTCCCAAAAAGCTTCTTCTCCGGTGCTGATAAGAGCGCTAGACCAATCAAAATCTCAGCCACACCACTGAGGTAGGTATAGATACGTGGATCTCCTGGAAGAGCCTTGGGAACAATCGCATCGAGGGCTGCCGGGAAGATAAAGTGGCCAATACCTGCCCCCAGGAGAATAAATCCCATTACCCGACCGATTTTCCGATTATCCATATCTAAATCTTGGCAGAGATTGGCAATATCTAAGGGATGTCACTAGCAGCAACTACGATTGCCCCATGGGTTGGTTCTCAGATTTCAAAGCAAAGCGGGCAGCAAAGAAAGCTCTCGCTCGCCACAACCAAGCGCGCCAAGAGTGGCTTGACGATCTAGCAACTCTCGAGAAAATCATCGATGTCATTGCAGCTGCCAGCAGAGGCGAAGACTCAGTACCTAACACTTTGATGCAAGCACCCGGCGAGCACACTCTCTGGAGCGCAACCGGCATCTTCCATGAGACAGGTCGCAGACCATCTCAATATGTTGGCGGATCCACTGGAGTGAGCATCCCCATCGGTGGCGGAGTTCGCTTTAAGGTCGGCGCCCAGCGCGGCACCATCATTCCGGGTGCTGAGATGCAGATGGATAAAGATCAAGGCGTTGTCATGTTAACCAATGAACGCCTCGTCTTTGTCGGCTCGGTCAAGAGCCAAGAGTGGAAGTTCGATAAGTTATTAATGCTCTCCACCACAGATGATGAATCTGATTACTTCATCAGCGTCTCTAACCGCAAGACAACCTCTGGCGTGAGATTTGATGTGGCGACCGGACGAGAGTTCAATCGCTTCTTAGGCGCTGCCACAGCTGCCAATGAACATGGCTTTGAGAAAGTCTTGGCAGAACTTCATTCACTCAAGCAACAAGCGCTCACCAGCGAACCCACGCTTGCGCTCCCAGCCCCACCACCATCGGCTTAGGCAGCAACTGCCGGCAGGCTCAAATCCGAGAGGAGCAAGAGCGCAATCACCGCTGCAATCAGAAGAGTTGCAATCACAATCGATACCTTCGTTCCACAACGCTGCGGCAGCCCTTTAATGCCACTGATGTGATCTTCTTTCATATCTTTAATCACGTTGATGAAATGTGCAGCGCTGCCCAACAAGGCACCTCCCAACCACATCCAGATAGGTGGAATAACTTCCTTCGAGAGCGCCATCGTTGATGGCAGCGCAGCAAATGCCACGGCATAGGGCAGCCACGAGAAGATCGTGAACTTGAAGTAGAAGTTATAACCAATCGCCCAGGCGATGGCAAAGAGCGAGAGCCCGCCTCCTATAGGTCCCAGTGGCCCTAAGAGGTTAATCAATAGCGCAGCCAAGATCGCAATACGTAGTGCTCGCTCTAGCGTCTGTGCACTCAACGACCCTGCAACAAGTGGCTTATTAAGGCGCTGATGAAATAGATCATCTCGATAATCAATAAGATCATTACTCCAGCCAACAACTAACTGTCCGCAGAAGACACCCAGTGCAATCACCAGCGCCGGTCCTTCCCACCAAAACGATTGGGCGAAGAAGAAACTCAGAGATGTCACTAAGACCGTAGGCCCAAAGTGGGATGCACGAGCAAGAGCTATGACTGTGCGCATATCTGCTTATTCGGCGAAATCTCCACCGCGGCCAGTTAACTTCTTCCGATCACGAGTCGGCTTCTCATAGCGAAAGATCAAGAGCCCGAGCAGGCCTGCATAGAGGGCAAGGACAACAAGACTTGTGATCACGGAGCTCCGAAGACTGCGAAGGTCACGAGTGCAAAGACAGCAAGGCCAATACAGACAATGGCAATTGCTGAGAGTGAGAGCAGACCGCGAGAGTCAGCAACCTTCTTTGTTAACTCTGATGGGTTGGTCAGGCGCTTCATATCTATCAGTAGTGCCTCAGCCTCACGAATGGCAGCATATTGAGAGATGATGGCAAGGATTCCAGTTGCTCCGGCCAATCCAACAGCTAAGTACTTCACCTCATTGGTCGCGCCATCAAACTTGTTAAAGCCAGCGACAATCAGAACGCCTATCAACATCAGAGTTGGCGCCATCTGAGCTTTAATGACGGCCATGCGCTTTTGATTCCATAGGTTGAGCAGTGTTACTTCATCCATTGTGTACTCCTATTGATTAGTTGTTTAGTTCTTTCGGTGGGCAGTTTTAGAAAGGAAGATGGCAAAGACGAGCGCAACAACGATGAGTGCGTTGAGCCCCATCTCATAGAGAGCACGGCGAAATGCCTCATCAGACTTTGTTGATTCCAGTGTTACAGATGCGCCAACAGTCAAGATGTGTCGCACAGCAGCAATGACGCCGATGATCAAGAACTTATCGAGTTGAAAGACACCATCGGTAAAGCGCGAGATAACGGTCCGTAGAATCTCCAAGATAATGACGATAAACAAGATGTCATTTACTCCCTGAATCATTCCATTAGGAAAGAAGGGAGATGTTTCAAAGAGGCGCTTTGCACTAAAGACAAATGCACCAATACCAATACCTAATAAGGCAACGGCGAGCACTGCATGAAAGACATCTTCCACAAGGTCCACATACTTCAGTGGCAAGATAGATGTCTCGATATCGAGATTTTCTTTTTTCTCCATGACTCAAAGTACAGGGCTAACCCCCGAAGCGCTATAGCAACTGGCACTTAGGGCAGAAGTGCGATGAGCGATTACCGAATGCGATACGCCTAATCTGCCGTCCGCAGCGTGGACAAGGCTCACCCTCTTGGCCATAGGCGGCGAGTGAAGTCTCAAAGAATCCGCTCTCGCCATTGACGTTGATATACATCGCATCAAAAGAGGTACCGCCTACTTCAACAGCCTCAGCCATCACCTCAATAGCTGCATCAACTAACGCACCAATCTTGCGAACAGATAACTCATTAGCCGGGATCTCCGGATGAATCTTCGCTCGCCATAGAGATTCATCGGCATAGATATTCCCCACACCACTCATAATCTCTTGATTTAAAATCACTGACTTAATCGCAGCCTTACGACTCTTCATTGCCTTAATCACCACATCGCGATCAAAGGCTGCGTCAAAGGGATCTACTGCAATATGAAGCGCCGATGTTGGCACTCCCCCAACCATCTCTTCCACCGATAACCACCCAAAGGTGCGCTGATCGCTATAGACCAGCCCTTGTCGCTTCAACCCTTTCTTCAACGCAAACCTCGCCCTCACATGCCCTGGCTCTGGTCGGTCTTTGCGAGGAAATAAAAACTGCCCAGACATTCCTAGGTGCGCCACCAGCACTTGATTGCGATCAAGCACAAACCATAAGAACTTGCCTCGACGGTTAACCGATTTAATCCGCGCACCCACAACAGCATCCAATGGAGCAAGAGAGGCGGGCTTTAGTACACGCGGATGTAAACCTTCAGCGCTAGAGATTGTGTACCCAGATGCAAAGTGCGCCAGCCCTCTACGGACCGTCTCCACCTCAGGTAACTCTGGCATGGCGGCAAGTCAATAACAGCTGACCAAATTCGGAAATTTGAAGGGATGGAAATCGAGAGAAAAATAGTATAGGATTTTCATACTCCACCTGCACGAGAGGCTTATGTGATGAAGAATGTGAAGCGCCAGCTCCCTAAACCAAGCGAATTAGCACCCCTTCTGCGCTTCACCCTCCCAAAGTTTCCTACTCGCAAAAACCGCCTCGCCAAGGCTCTTACGGTCTGGGATCTGCGCGATATAGCAAAGCGTCGTACCCCCAAGGGGCCTTTTGATTACACCGATGGAAGTGCGGAATCTGAGGTAACGCTTGACCGAGCTCGTCGTGCATATCTCGATCTTGAGTTCCGACCAAACATTCTCCACGATGTAAGTATTGTCGATACAAGCTGTCAGATTCTTGGCGAAAGATTTGCAATGCCTTTCGGAATTGCGCCAACCGGATTTACTCGAATGATGCACACAGAAGGCGAAATTGCAGGAGCACGTGCAGCTGAGAAATTTGGCATTCCTTTTTCGCTCTCTACGCTTGGTACGACAACTATTGAAGATGTTGTCAAAGCCGCACCAAATGGAGTTAATTGGTTCCAGCTCTACATGTGGAAAGACCGCGAAGGCAGCATGGAGTTGGTGAAACGAGCGCAGGACGCGGGTGTTAAACACCTCTTACTCACGGTCGATGTTCCAGCAGCAGGTGCTCGACTCCGCGATGCCCGTAACGGACTCACTGTTCCACCGAGACTGACTGCTAAGACTCTCATTGATGCGGCGCCACGCCCAGAATGGTGGATCAACTTTTTAACAACACCTGCAATTAAATTTGCTTCAATGTCGAATTGGGAGGGAACGGTTGCCGAACTTCTCGACTACATGTTCGATCCCACCATGACATTTGATGACCTTAAATGGATTCGCGAACAGTGGGATGGCACGTTATCAATTAAGGGCATTCAAACTGTTGAGGATGCAAAGATGGCAGCCAAGTATGGTGCTGATGCAATCATTCTCTCCAACCACGGAGGTCGCCAACTCGATCGCGCACCGGTTCCGCTACATATGCTCGCTGAGGTAAAGCGAGAACTTAAGGACGATCTGGAAATTCATATCGATACAGGCATCATGCACGGTGCTGATGTCCTGGCTGCGCTGGCACTCGGCGCAGATTTCGCGTATATCGGCCGTGCATATCTCTACGGCTTAATGGCCGGTGGACAGCAAGGCGTAGAACGCACTTTGCAAATTATGCAGAATGAGATGCTCCGTACTATGAAGCTCCTCGGCGTTAATTCACTTGCGGAGCTTGAACCCAAACATGTCAGACTTCTTGAAACCCACGCCGGCCTCGGCCGTTTACCGGAAGGAAAGTAGATGCGTATAGCTAGAATCGGAGAGATTGGCCAGGAGAAGCCAGCAGTGGTGCGCAATGACCATTATGTACTTGTTGACTCACTCATCTCAGATTGGTCTCGTGAGAGCCTTGAGAGCGGCGCTCTCGAGAAAGTGGCAAAAACGGATCTAAATGCTCTACCTACTGTAAGTAAAGGAAGTGTTCGAATTGGGGCTCCGATTCATAAGCCGACAAAGGTGATTTGTATCGGACTCAACTATCTAGGCCACATCAAAGAGACCAATGCCGATACACCGCCAGAGCCCGTGGTCTTTATGAAAGCGCCCGATAGCGTTGTTGGTCCCAACGATGACATTGTGATACCGCCTAATAGCACCGCAACCGATTACGAAGTTGAATTAGCGATTGTTATCGGTAAGCGCGCGCTCTACCTTGATTCCCCAGCAGAATCTGCAGAGCACATTCTAGGCTACACAATTTCACAAGATGTATCTGAACGCCATTGGCAGATTGAGCGCGCAGGCCAATGGGTTAAAGGGAAATCATTTCCAACATTTAATCCAATCGGACCTGAAATTGTGACCGGCGATTCGATTAACGCCCACAAGCTTCGTCTCTGGTGTAGCGTGAATGGCGATATGAAGCAGGATTCCAATACCGATGATCTGCTCTTCGGAATTCATCATATTGTCTGGTATCTCAGTCAATTCATGGAGCTCTTCCCTGGAGACATCATCAACACTGGAACTCCATTTGGAGTAGGTCTGGGATTCAAGCCACCTGTCTATCTCAAAGTTGGAGACCAATTGAAGACCGGCATCGAAGGTATCGGTGAAATCTCTAATACCTGCATCGCCTATAAAAAATAAGTATCAATCAACAATAGGTAGATCAAAGATTGCCAGGGTGCTGGTGAAGCCGCCATCAATCTGAATATCAGTGCCTGTAACGTAATCTGATGCTTGTGATGCAAAGAAGCTTGCTATGCCCTCAAAATCATCCGGCCTTCCCCATCGCCCGCTCGGTGTCCGAGAAAGCACGTGCTCTGGAAGTCCTGGAACTGCACGAGTCACTGATGTCATATCGGTAACAATCCAGCCGGGCAGAATTGTGTTGCATTGAATATTGTCGCCTCCCCATGCTGCTGCCAGACTCTTTCCTAGTTGCACCACTGCACCTTTTGTTGCTGAGTAAATCGGTGCAACTCCAAGGCCTTGAATGCTCGTTAAGGAACCGACCAGAATAATCTTCCCGCCGCCACGTGCTTTCATCGATGGATAGACCAACTGTGCACAGTGAAAAACTGTTTTGAGATTGGTGTCGATAATTTGATCGACAATATCAATGGTGTACTCCTCTGGGCGCATACGTATATTGATACCTGCATTAGCAATCAAAATATCAATTCCACCAAAGTGGGCTACCGTCTTATCCAGTGCAGATTGGGCTGCCGTTCTATCTAAGAGATCCACTGCGACAACCAAAACCTCAACACCCAATGCCTCTAGCTCAGTCTTAGCTTGAAGTGATTTCTCTTTATTGCGAGCCCAAATAGCAATTGATGCTCCCGACTTTGCTAAACCGCGCGCACAACCTAATCCGATACCGCCATTGCCTCCAGTAACCACCGCAACTTTGCCGCGTAAGTCGAAGAGATTATTAGAGGTCAACAGACTTTCCTAAATCCATGGATGCGTAGAGCGCTTCGACCATCTTGAGTGTTCCGACATTCTCTGCAACGGATGAGCGAAGTGGTTCGCCATGGGATATCGCCTTCATCACCGATCCCATAGTTCCGATAAATGCATCTGGGAACCAACGAGTGGTTACTGGATATGGAAGCCAACCATCGGTTGGAAGCGCTTGTGAATTAACTTCAAGGGTATCAACGCGTCCATTTGGATAGTCGTAGAGCAATCCGAGTGTTCCGCGGATAGAACCTTGATCACCATCGATGCGATATTCGGCATAGTTATCGTTGCCGCGGTTAACGTGGTTTGCATGAACAAGTGATGTCACTCCTTTGTCATAGAGCGCAGTTGAGATGGTGCGAGTCTCTCCCTTAGGAAATTGCCCTTGTGTGCGCCCTGCCGCACAGAAAACCGTCTTGGCATCACCGAGGAACCATCGGATGAGATCGTGATAGTGGATAGAGTGGAGCATTACTTCTAGGCGATCAAGATCTTTCGCCCAAGGCCAGAGCTCCCAAGGTGTAATGAGGTTAACGTTGATAGAGATATTGCTGACTTTTCCAATCCAGCCAAGTTCGACCATCTTATGCGCAGCCGCTACGCCTTCTTCAAAACGCAACTGCTGATTAACTGCTGCGATAATTCCATTATCTCTTGCCTGTTTAACCATCAGCTCACCTGCGGCGACAGTTGTCGCAAAAGGCTTCTGCGCCAAGATATGTTTCTTGGCTTCTGCAACTTGAGCAAAGATCTCTGGTTGTGCTTCCGCAGGGACAGCGATATCAACGATCTCAACATCGCTATCGGCCAATAGCTCTGCAAGAGTGGCGTAGACACGCGGGATACCGTGGCGAGCTGCAACTTCTTTCGCCTTCGAGTGATCAACGTCGAAGATCGCAACTACTTCTAAGCCAGCCTTCTTATAAGCAGGTAAATGTGCGCCATCGACGATTCCGCCAGCGCCGCAAATGCCAATCTTTTTTCGATCAGCCGGAGCCACCTCTAGGCGAACTGCATCAGCAATCACCTGAAACTGCTCGATCATGGCTTCTCCTTACCCTCGTTCTTCATATTATCTGCTTGGCTAGTGCGGTAGAGAACTGTTTGAAGATGCTCGGTATAAAGAACTAGTTCTTCATTATCGGCACGGAAGATCTCGTAGCTGACTTTAAAGAGCCCCATATTCTCGTACTTTGGCGTCTTCTCTAGCAATGTGCGCATTCCGTAGATAGTGTCCCCAATAAAGGTTGGCTTAATAAATCGCAACTTGTCATAGCCATAACTGAAGGTATTGACATTATTGTGAGCAAAGAGCCCAAGGCCATAGCTAAAGACCATTGCACCTGGTACCAGGCGCTTCTTAAATAGACCTTCTTCTCGCGCCCAAATATCGTCACCCACGTAGGGATGCATATCGAGAACAAGTGAGTTGAAGAGCATGACTTCGCCCTCAGAGATGGTGCGACGAAGCGAACGGTCGACCTCACCCACTTGATAATCCTCATAGAGTTTTACATCTTGATTCCAAACCGGGATTGCGTAACGCTCATCTTTATTTGGGTTGGGATTCTTCATCGCTGCTCCTTATATTCCGAATTCTTTTCGGATTTTCTCGGTATCTTCACCAACATGTGGTGCACCTTTGCGGTGCTTAATCGTCTTGCCATCAATACGGACGGGCGAACGAGTCGTAGGAATTGAAACAGTTGATCCATCATTTCCAGTACGCGTGGTCTCTTGCACCATATCAATAGCTTTAAAGCCATCATGTGAGACGAGCTCTGGAAGAGTTAGAACTGGTGCGCACCATATATCTGCGGCATCCAAAATTGATAACCAGTGTTCGGTCGTGTTCGTCGCCAACTGTGCGCTAAGAGCCTTCATGATTTCTTCCTGGTGGCTCCACCAAGACTTAGGATCCTCATATTGAGAGAGGTCAACCCCAAGGAGCGCACCGAGCGCTGGAATCGGAGTCATTGCGATTGCAAGATATCCACTACTTGTTTGATAGAGACCGTAGGGAGCGGGCAGGAATGCATGTGCGGAATTTCCAGCACCGCGTTTCACAATCACCTCAGGATCAAAGAGATTTGCAGAGAGCAGTTCGAATTGGAGATCGAGCATCGACTCCAAAAGGCTCGATTCAACAAGTCCACCTTGACCAGTACGTTCGCGTCGCAATAAAAGCGCTATGACACCTGATGCCAGATGAGTTGAGGTGAAGATATCTGCGACCGCAAGCCCCACTGGAATTGGTGGATCACCAGCGCGACCGTTGAGCCAAGGCAGACCTGAGATTGACTGCGCTAAGAGATCTTGCCCAGGGCGATCTTTGAAAGGTCCATCTGCACCATAACCAGTTGCACTTGCATAGATAATCTTTGGATTAACTTTCTTCACATCTTCATAACCAAGGCCTAGCCGTTCAATCACACCCGGTCTGAAGTTTTGAATAATCACATCAGCTCGCTTGACGAGCTCCCATACCTCTTTCAAGCCATCAGAGTTCTTTAGATCTGCAGCAAAGCTCTCTTTATTGCGATTCATGATATGGAAAGAGAGAGTGTCACCATCTGCCTCAAGGCCAGCAAAGGCCAAGGTGCGTCCGATATCTCCCGTACCTGGACGTTCAATCTTAATCACGCGCGCACCAAGGTCTGCCAGACGCATCGCAGATACCGGTCCTGCTAAGAACTGCGAGAAATCGAGAACTAATATGCCGTCGAGTGGGAGTTCCGATTTCGACATGGAATTAGTCGACATGGAAGACCTCGGGGATCGAGGCCCACCATTCTCCCGCTGCCCGATCCTCTACTGGTCGCTGTAGAGGCATGCAGACACCCCACCATTCCTGAGTTTTAGGGTCTGCTGCCATCTTTGCCATATCTGCATCGAAATCTTCTCCAACATATTCGAAGTACGAGAAGAGAATCTCACCGTAACGATAGATGGAGTAATTGCGAATATTGACCTCCTCAATCTTGGCCAAGACCTCTGGCCAGACTGCGGCGTGGAGTCGCTCATACTCCTCCCGGTTAGCGGCGGGCATTCCGATTACTGAGGCATAACGTTGCATTTCTCTTCTCTCTCTTCTTACAGGTTGTAGAAAGCTTTTGCTGTCTTATGGCGAATCCACTCTTGATCTTCTTCGCTATAGCCTGAGATAACTTCAGCTTGCGCCTTCCAAACTTCGCCATAGGTATTGCCGAGCACGATGACCGGCCAATCTCCGCCCATCATTACTCGTTGGGCGCCGTAGGTCTTAACCATGAAATCTACATATGGCTGCCAATCCGCAACAGTCCAATGCGCAAGGTCTGATGCGGTATTGAGGCCAGATAACTTTGCATAGACATTTGGGAACTGGGCTATCTCTGCCATTGATGATGCCCATGGCTCCATCTCTTTTGCTGCAATTGGTGGCTTGGCAAAGTGATCGACCACAATCTTCAGCTTGGGAAACTTCTTTGCCAAGGCAACGATGTTCTTTGTGTGTTCTGGCTTTATTGAAACATAATCAAAGCTAAGTCCTAATTTTTCGACATAACCTAGAGTTTCAAGTACTGCAGGGCGAGTAATCCACGCATCATCTGATTCGTATTTAGGATTGGAATAATCGTGGGTGAGGTTGCGAACACCCTTAAAGAATGGATCCTTGGCAAATAACTCGAGCGCTGTGCGAGCCTCATTAGGGCGATCAAAAGGCACCCACCCAACAACGCCAATCACAAAGTCCGAATGGTGCGCGACATCGAGCATATAGAAAGTATCGTCGTAGGTATCTGCAGCTTGCACCAAGACAGAGTTGGTTACGCCTGAATCTGGAATCTCAGGTGCCAATCGCTCTGGCGTAAAGTCATCGTAGAGCGGTCCATAGGCAGGTTCGATCCAGCTATATGCGCGCTCACTCATCACCCAGAGGTGCTGGTGGGTATCAATCATCTCTCTCTTTGCCATTGCTCTCTCCTTCACTATCGATCTCTAAAAATGTTAAAGAACGCCGTATGCGTTCCAAACTTCTCGAACACTCTTACCTGCCAATAAATCTTTCAATACGGTCTTCTCAGTTGCTGCGCGCGCATTGGCGAGCTCGGTCACCGCTGCTAGATGTTGAGCTGGAACAATTACAACGCCATCTGAGTCAGCGATGACTCCATCACCGTTGTTGACGATCACTCCCCCACAGGTCACTTGCTGGCGAGTAGCTTTCAAACGCATCCGACCTTTGTAATCGTAGGGCCGTGATGCTTGGCCAAAGGCTGAGAAACCAATCCCCACAATCTGTTCGGTATCACGCAGTGGGCCATCGGTTACAACACCAGTTGCACCTCTACCTTTGGCAGCAGCTGAGAAGAGTTCACCCCAAAATGCAGAGAGGCATTCGCCGCCGGTTGCAATCACCGCAGCTTCGCCGGGAGCCAAGGTGTCGAGAAAATCGATTGCATCGCCATAAGGATCGCTCTGGTCATACAGGCTATCCGGTACAAACTCTGCTGTTGCTGCGATTCCGACAACTCGCATCCCTGGACGAAGTGCGCGGACTCGAATATCCATCGCATTGTCGCGGATTCCTAATACATCGAGTGAGTCAGAGATCATTGCGCTGCGAACGCGCTCGTCGAGGTTCCAGGTCATTAGCGCTTCCTCACCATATAGACGTGAATGAAGGCGATTACAGTCTCGCCCTTTTGATTGGCCACTGTGACTTGTTCTTCGACGATGCCATATTGATTTGGCTTCTTAGCGTGATCGCGCTTATCGGCGATTACTGCAGTAGATGTAATGGTGTCACCGATAAAGACCGGTGCGATAAAGCGAACTTTGTCATAGCCATAACTAAAAGCCGCCTCGTTTATCTCACCTGCCAGCATTCCCACTGAAACCGAAAGGATGAGCGTTCCATGGGCAACTCGTGCGCCAAATTCTTGACTCTTGCACCATTCAGCGTCCATATGGTGCGGATAGAAATCACCGGTCTGACCAGCGTGCATCACGATATCAGTTTCAGTGATTGTGCGCCCCGTACTGATGCGGGTCGAACCAATCTCATAATCTTCAAAGTACTGATGCATCGTTATTCCTTCACATATCTCTGGTACATCGATGCGATCTCTTCGACATCGCTCTTCGTAAACTTCTTCTCAACCAAAATTTTATGTATCACCAGCGAGCTCTGGAACTGAACATCAGGCCATCCAAGCACGCGCGGGCGTACCCATGCATTCTCTAAGGTGCGAAGGGTATTTCGGAAAAAGTTGGAGCTAACTTCATTAAGTTTGTTATCTTTCCAAGCGACGAGGTTGCCAGGCTGTCCGCCATTGTGGCCATAAGTTGTCGATTGAATGTCCGGAAGCGATAGCAATACGGCGGCTTTAGCTGCTGAGTTCTTATCACGGCTAGCCGATGAGACAGCGATGCCGGCGCCACCCAATTGTGAGCCAGTTGCTTTACCGTCAAATGAAGGCAGATCGTCATAGACGAGAACACTCTTCCTAAAGCCCACACGCGAGTAATTGCTATAGCCATACATACAGATTCCAAATGCATAATCATCGCTCTCGCTTAATATCTCTGCGATATCAATCGGGTTCTTCGATGAGCAGAAATCAGGAACCAATGAGGCAAGTTCAACCATAAACTCTAAAACTTCAGTAGCTATTTCCCGATTGATGTACTTATCGCTCGCTTCAATAGGAGCACCTTTCTGCGCCATCAATGTTGCGAAGGTACTAAATGCATCGACTGGCTTGTGAGCCCATAACAACCGCTTTGCCTTCGCCTCGGCTATTGCTTCATCCCAGAAGACTGGTGCGCGATCTGCCAAATCGGGTCGAAGAGCGCTGACTTGAGCGGCTGTATCAAGTGCTAGCGCCCAATGCTTACCTTGGTAGAGATACGAGTGATGCGATTGTCCTACGCTGGTTTTGGCTAATAGATCCAAATCAGATGAACTAATCAAATCTTCAAAACTAATGACAGCATTGGCATGGACTGCATCTGGCACATGCGGATGATCAATTACCATCAAGTCATAATCGTTATAAAACTCAGAGATGTGTTGATCGCCAAAGGCTAGAAGCGAACGTGCGTCCCAGGAGATCGAAATGCCGCACTTTTCAATGAGCAGGTCATTTGATTTCTGGAGACACTCAAGTCCACGCGGATGATCCCACGTCATTCCCTTGAGTTCGATCAAAGCCATCGCTAGCCAACAATCTTTCTTATTTCGGTGGCAAACCAATCTCGAATGGTGATTCCATCAGCGATATATTTTCCGTAATTGAAGAAGCCGTGAATCATCCCAGGACAATCTTTATACGCCACCTGATTGCCAGCAGCCTTTAACTTCTCGTAGTAGGCGATACCGTCTTCGCGCAAGACATCGTATTCTGCAGTGATCATCACAGTTGGTGGCAGACCTGCAAATGATGAAGCAGCATGTGGAACTGCGTATGAGTTGGTGCGATCCTTGGGTCCATTGAGATACATATCCCAGAGCCACTTCATTCCGCGTTGGGTGAGGCCATAACCATCTGCATTGGGAACATTTGGACTATCAACAAACTCTGGTCCATTGCATGGATAGACCAACCATTGATAGGCCAACTTAATTTCGCCGCGATCACGGGCTGCTAACGCTACTGCAGATGCGAGGTTGCCACCGGCGCTATCGCCACCTACGCCAAGTCGAGTGATATCAATTCCTAAGCGATCCGAATTAGCAACTGTCCATTGCAGGCCTTCATAGCAATCATTAAATGGAATTGGAAATTTATGCTCAGGAGCTTTCTGATAATTGACGGAGACGATGATGGAGTTAATCTTCTTCGCCATCGATGCCATCTGCGCGTGGTATTTACTTACGTAGTTAATAACCCATCCGCCGCCATGAAAATAAACTAGCCCGGCGCGCTTCTCACCCGGTGTTCCAGGTGGGGTGTAGATCGCAACTGCGATATCGGCAGTAGAGCTGGTGAAGAATTCGATTGCAATATCTACCGATGAATCCAGTGCACCACCCAGATCTGGTTCACCATGAGAAAATCCGCGGGCCATGGTCTGGCCTTGTTCGCTGATATCGGGAAGTCCGGCGGCTTTCCCACGCTCGAGGAAGGCGGCTGCTTCTGGGTGTAGGGCCATGAAAATACTATAGGATATTCACTGCAGGCTTACAAGGTCTTCCCAGACCTTATTTGGAATCGCTTTATCGAACTCTTCCACATTCTTCGCGACCTCTCCTGCAGTTCTGCATCCGACTAAGACCGCCTTCACTGCTGGGTGCTGAAGCGGGAAATGCATCGCAGCGCCAGCCAATGAGATCTGGTGGCCGTCAAGAATTTCACGAATATGTTGAGCACGAGCAATTAACTCTTCCGAAGCTGGCATATAGTCATAAGTAGCACCTTTGACTGGATTCGCCAAAATTCCAGAATTAAAGACTCCTGCCGCAATTACATCAACACCGCGTTCGAGGGCTAGAGGAAGCAATTCATTCTCCGCACTCTGATCTAAGAGCGAGTAACGACCAGCTATTAGAACCATATCAATATCTGTTTCACAAATAAATCTTGATGGAATCTCACATTGATTCATTCCGATTCCTATAGCTTTAATCAGACCCTCAGATCTCATCTTCTCGAGCTCTGGATAGGCCTTGAGTACAGCATCGTCAGCATGCGCATCCGGATCATGGATAAATAGAATATCGATGTAATCGGTACCGAGGCGCATGAGTGAATCTTCGAATGATTTTCGTACTCCACTTGCCGAGAAATCGAATTGACGTTCGACCGAATTATCTGCATCTAAGAAAAAGGTATCTTCATCAGTCGATGATGGGACCAACAAACGACCTACCTTAGTTGAGATGACAAGCGAACTTCGATCAATTGACTTAAGCGCCTGCGCAATCCGCATCTCTGATCGGCCCTTGCCGTAATGTGGAGCGGTATCTAGGTAGTTGATGTCGTCGTCGATTGCTGCGCTCAAGGTCTCTTGGCATTGCTCGTCGGTGACGCTGGCATAAAGTCCACCGAATGCAGCAGTACCGAGCGCCATACGTGAAATCTCAAGGCCGGTGCGAAGTTTTACTCGATCGCCATGTTTCATCACGCGCTCCCAGTCGTAGCATGCGCGCTCACTGCGGCGCGTCCTGCCTCAAGTCGCGCTACTGGAACGCGGAATGGCGAGCAGGAGACATAATCCAAACCTACGGCATGAAAGAAATCGATACTTCTTGGATCTCCGCCATGTTCACCACATACGCCAAGTTTCATATCTGGTTTTATCTTTCGGACTTCATCACATGCGATTTTTACCAAGAGGCCAACGCCATCTTGGTCAAGAGATTCAAAGGGGCTAAATGGGATGAGTTCAAGATCTAGGTAACGCGGCAAAAACGAGGACTCGACATCATCACGGCTGAAGGCCCAGGTAAGTTGCGTTAAATCATTTGTACCGAATGAGAAGAAGTCTGAGTAGTCAGCTAGGCGAGCAGAGGTGATTGCAGCACGGGGTGTTTCAATCATGCTGCCTATATTGATCCCCATCTCTTTACCAGCTGCATTAAGGACTCTCGCAACTTCCTCTTCTAGGGATGAACGGAAGTAGAGCAGCTCTCGTTGGGATGCGACGAGCGGAATCATAATTTCGGGGCGTGGGTCATATCCCTGATCTCGAACATGCAGCGCGGCACGAGTAAGCGCACGGACCTGCATTGTGAAGAGATCTGGGATAAGGACTCCAAGACGAACACCGCGAAGACCCATCATGGGATTAGATTCATGGAGACGATTAACGGCTCGACTCAAAGCAAGTTTGCGTTCATCAACCTGTTCTCCGCGCTCTTGCATGAGTGCAATGTCAACGGCGAGACTTGCTTGATCTGTGAGGAATTCATGAAGTGGTGGATCTAGCAGTCGAACCGTGACTGGAAGTCCGGTCATGGCGCGTAATATGCCTACAAAATCGCTAAATTGAAGTTTCTCCATCTCAGCCAAAACATCAGACCGCTCTTCATCCGTTGTTGCCAAAACCAACCGCTCAACTAGGACTCGACGGTCACCAAGAAACATATGCTCGGTTCGAGTCAATCCAATTCCTTGTGCGCCCATTTGACGAGCAACCTCTGCATCTTCTGGCGTATCTGCATTTGCACGAACTGACATCCGACGAACTTGATCAGCATGGGTAATAATGCGATGGATGCTCCGCACTAAAGCCGATGATGTAGGAGCGCCTGGATCGACTATGCCTTGTACGTAGTTGGTCACAACTGATGCCACAACCGCAACTTCACCAAGGAAGACAGCGCCAGTGGTGCCATCGATAGAAATGACATCGCCTTCAACAACCTTGACATCGCCGCAGATAAAATACTTCTCATCTAAATTGACTTCGATGCTCTCTGTTCCACAGACGGCTGGTCGTCCCATTCCACGGGCCACTACCGCTGCATGTGAAGTCTTACCTCCACGTGCTGTGAGAATTCCCTGCGCAGCAACCATGCCGACTAAGTCATCGGGATTGGTCTCTCGTCGAACAAGGATCACCTTCTTGCCCGCTAAAGCTTGATCGGCAGCATCACGTGGATCAAACACCACAGCACCCACCGCAGCACCTGGCGATGCTGCGATCCCACGAGTCAACTCAGCTGGCGCAGAGGCCTTATCGAATTGCGGGAACATCAACTGAACAAGTTGGTCACCGGTCACGCGAGTCAGTGCTTGATCCAAGGTAATTGCGCCCTCATCAACGAGTTGTGTTGCAATCTTGAAAGCAGCCTCTGCTGTGCGCTTTCCCACACGTGTCTGCAAAATCCATAACTTGCCTTGCTCGACTGTAAATTCAATATCGCACATATCGCGATAGTGGCCCTCGAGAAGTTCCATAATCCGATTGAGTTCAGCAAACGCCTCAGGATTTACCTCACCTAAGTGCGTGAGTGGAAATGCATTTCGAATTCCTGCGACGACATCTTCACCTTGAGCACGCGGTAGATAATCGCCGTATGCTCCAGGTGCGCCACTTCCGGGGTCACGTGTAAAGCAGACTCCGGTCCCTGATGTATCTCCGATATTTCCAAAGACCATGGCCTGCACATTAACTGCGGTTCCCAAATCCGCGCTAATGCGTTCGCGTCGGCGGTAGAGCTGGGCTCGCTCTGAATTCCATGAGTGAAAGACTGCCTCAATCGCGCGGATTAATTGGCTACGGGCGTCAAAAGGAAAACTCTCACCTGTGTGCTTCTCCACCACTCCTACAAAGAGATCGCCGACCTTCTCCAGCTCTGGCCCACCCAAATCTGCCATCGTCTTTCCGCCAGCATCTGCAATCACAGGGGCGGCAACCTTTGCAAACTCCTCCCCTGGAATCTCGCAGACAGTCTTTCCGAACATCTCAATAAATCGGCGATAAGAATCCCAAGCAAAACGTGCATCACCGCTCTGCGCTGCCAGCGTTGCTGCAACTGACTTTGACATTCCAACATTGAGAACAGTCTCCATCATTCCTGGCATCGAAAATTTAGCGCCAGAGCGAACTGAGACGAGCAATGGATTACTCGCATCGCCAAATGCTTTACCAATCTTCTTCTCTAAATCAATGATCGCGATATCGATATCGCTTAAGAGCTGGTTGCTGAGCCCACCTGTTCGTAGGTACTCCTGACATGCCTGGGTGGTGATGGTGAAACCATCGGGAACGGGAATTCCCAGGCTAGCCATCTCTGCCAAATTCGCACCCTTACCTCCGAGGAGGTCTGACATCGTGCGATTACCTTCACTAAATGCATAGACCTTCTGGTCCATATGGATTTTTACTCCTTAATTGAACCGGCAAGCATTCCTCGGACGAGACGCTTCTGTGAAACGAGGAAGACAATCATGATTGGCAGAGCAATCAAGACACCTGCGAGTGCGATCTCTGGCTTATAGATAGGCACTGAAGTTGCGCCCACGCCAGGGTTAATTGCAGGGGTTGAGTAGAACAAGAAGCCCAAGCCGATAGGCAGGGTGTAGTTCTCACTCGATGGCAAAAGGATGTATGGCAGGAAGTAGTTAGCCCAGTTGCCGATGAAGGCAAAGAATGCCAAAAGTGAGATGAGTGGCCATGAGAGCGGAAGGGCAATCTTGGTGAAGAGCCGGAAATCATTACATCCATCGAGACGTGCTGATTCGTAGAGCTCCTTTGGAATAGTTGTTGAGTAGTAAATATATGAGAGAAAGACTCCAAATGGATAGAGCGATGATACGAGAATCACGGATAGCGGGTTATCCATCAAATTAATCTGATCCATCAAGACGAAGATTGGCACCACCAATGCCATCGGCGGAACCAACATCGTGATTAAAGTTGAGATCAGAAAGGCACGCTTGAAACGGATATTTGAGGCTGAGAGAACGAAGCCAGCCATTGATGCTGTCACTGTGGCAATCAAAACAATCGCGCCGGTGTACCAAAGTGAATTAACGACCCATTGCAAGATAACTCCGTCATCGAAGAATTGAAGGTTCTTCCATGCTTTGAGGTAATTGCCAAAGTTTCCAAATGCAAGTGGGTTACGAGTAGTTAGTTCGGCATCTTCCTTACTTGGTGCAAGTAAGAGCCAGATCATTGGAATGATGCTGATTATCGCAAAGAGAATCAGCCAAGAATTGACGACCCATGACCAGATACGGCTCTCTTGGCGCAACTTTGCTGAACGGCTTGCCTTTAAAAGATTGAGTGACATCGAATTAGACCTCTGACTTCTTTCCGCGAGAGACATTTGCATCTTCAAACATATCTGTCTTAAAGATAACAATCAGCGCTCCTATTAGGCTTGGAACAAGGAGCATCAATGACAGCGCAGATGCTCCACCGAAATCTCCAGATGTAAATGCAAGCTCAAATGCGAGCTGATCGAGTGACCAAGACTCCGCGATACCCAGGTAGATTCCCTTATTCAACAATTCCGGCTCTACGAAGAGCTGAAGTCCACCCGCGAATATCAATACGCCCATATAAACGATATATTTCTTAATCAAAGGTAATTTAATCTTGATTGCAATCTGGAAAGCCGAGCAACCATCTACGCGAGCTGCCTCAATAACCTCTCCTGAAATAGATTGAAGCGAACCGAATTGGATGAGAATCCAGTTACCTGCGATAGCGAAGAAGGCCATCGCAGCAAAGATATAGACAAGATTCTCTGTCTGCCAGATCTGGTCGCTTGTATTGATTCCAACCCAGGATAGCGGTGCCTTGATTGGCGAAACTGTTGGCTGAAGAATTGCATACCAGACGAGAACTGCGACTGCACCAGAGACAGAAGCTGGCACGATATATGAGAGACGAAGCCACTTTTTCCACTTTGAAGGATTGAGATCGAGCATCAAAGCCATCGCAATTACAAAGATGATTGTGACTGGGACAAATATTGCCATGAAAGAGAGGACATTTTTCACCGCTGGCAAGAATCTAAAATCTTGTAGAACAATTGCAAAGGCATCCCATCCTCCATCAGGGTTTACCCGAGACTCATGCGGCACTTCGAGAAATGCCATGATGACCGGTACGACTCCAAATGAGATCAGAAGGAAGAGATACGGGGAGAGCATCGCCCACATTGCCCAATTACTACTCTTCTTTACCTTGTTGCGCTTTGCCATTGTTAGCGAACTCCTCAGAGATATTTCGAAAGATCAATGAAATGAAGTACGGGTGCGCTGGCCATTGTATGGCGGCCAGCGCACCCCACTCCTTACTACTAATTAGTTAGTAGATACCTTGTAACCAAGTTGCTTTGCAAGGTTTGTTGCATAAGTTGAGAATGCAACGAGTGCTGCTTGAGCATCCTTTGTCTTCTTCAACTCGTTAGAGAATGTTCCCTCCATCGCGCTATTTGAGTCGTAAGAAACAGGTTTCTCACCTGAGAAGATCTTCTTTGACTGCTCGAGCATCGCTGGATATGGATCAGCTGCGTAATACTTATCTGAAGAGACCTTTGCCTTCCAGAGAGCATTACCCTTCTGTGATGCAGGGAATGTTGGTGCACCCTTTGATCCATCAGGATTCTTTACATCAACTACGTTGCGCTTATCGCTCACCATGAAGATTGCAAATGCAAGAGCTTCCTTAGGGAACTTAGAGTGAGGTGAGACTGTGTAAATTCCGCCGCCCCATTCGCCTGAGTAGTTGACCTTCTCGCCAGCCCACATTGGCATTGGAGCCGCTGTGATCTGACCTGCTGGTACGTTCCATGAGCTAGCTGGACGAATAACGAACTCACCGAACCATGATGGACCGATTGTCATTACGACCTTGTTTGCTGCTCCGTATTCCTTAATAAAGTCAGCATCCCAAGGAGCAGATGTTGACATTACGCCAGCATTGATGAGGTTGTTGAGAAGTGTTGTAGCGCGTGTG
>JACCDL010390642.1_pt1 | contig 21450 bp, 20 predicted proteins | sample 7441931 | NCBI WGS metagenome assembly JACCDL01 (sample SAMN15323437, study PRJNA562643) | freshwater metagenome | isolation source: river surface water | place: USA:Blue River Watershed | collected 2017-08-16 | reverse complement strand
TTAGTACTAACAAATAAATCATTCAATTTATTTGCATACTCAACAGGTAAAAAATCATCAATTATAGAGTAACCATTTTCCAATAATTCTATTTTTATTTCGTCCATAATTTTTAATTTAATCCCAACTAATTCCCCAATCTTTAAACTCTGCCGCTAAACAATCGGTTTTATAATCTTTTCTACCACCAACAATTTCTTGTATTTTGTTTTTTGCGGTATTTCTAATTCCGTTTAATCCGTGGGTTAATTCTAAATTATTACCCTCTTTTATACCTTTACGGTAATTTGATTCATTATGCCAAATATGTAAGTTAGTTTGGGCTAAAACGACAATTGCTCTTATTGTTTTTGCATCAACCAATCCATCATTTTCTTTGAGGATTAAATCGATGTCATGTTCGATGTCTCTAATTTCTTGACCATATTCTTCTTTATGTTCAGGTATAAAAACCTCTTTTAATTGTGAGATACTCAATCTGTCGATTAGTTCTGCAAATGTTGGTAGATACTTTCTTTTTTCCATTTTATCTGTTTAGGAATTTACGACCATTATTTATTCTTTTTCTCCAATAATCCAATAGGTCGTCCATTGTTTTATTATAAGGAATTTCAGGCTCCCAACCTGTATGATTTTTAAACTTTGTTGTATTAGGTATTTGAAGGTTTGCGTCAATTGGTCTGAATCTATCCATATCTAACACAATTTCAATATTTGGAGTTGTGGATTTAGATAAAAGATATTCTAAAGTACCTCCCACACTACACGTAAAGTTTCCACCAATATTATAATATTCACCTGGTATGGGGTTTACGGTTAGTAACAACCAATAAGCTCTGACAGCATCTCTTACATCAGCATATGTTCTTAATGAGTTTAAATTACCCACCAATATTTTTGGTTCTTGTAGACCTGATTCAATCATTGCAATTTGTTTTGCAAATGTTGATTCATGGAACACATCTCCTCTTCTTGGACCAGTATGTGTAAACATTCTTGTTGTCATAATCTTCATTCTATATGCTTCGGCATAATATCTACCAATTAAATCTGTACCAACTTTAGATATTGCATATGGTGATGCTGGATGTATACTACATTCCTCATCTATAGGTAATTTATCTTCAGGAACTCTTCCGAAAATCTCACTAGATGCACACACATGAATCAGAGCGTCTTTATATTCTGATTTTCGAATTGCTTCTAATAAGTTTGTTGTACCAATTATATTTGTTTGTAACGTCTCAATTGGTGAATCGAAACTTGTTTGAGGATATGATTGTGCACCTAAATGAAATACAAAATCTGGTTTTGATTTTTCTATGGCACTTTGTAAGGATGCATAATCATTTAAATCACCGTAAATTAGTTCGATTTTTTCTTTTTTATTAATTATATCGGTTAAATGTTCGATGTTATCCATTGACTCGTTCCATCTACAAAATCCGTAAATTTTCACATTTGGTTTTTCCAAAAGAAAATCCAACATATGTGAACCAACCATTCCTAAAACACCTGTTATTAATATGTTCATTTACTTATTTTTAAAAATTTGTTTTGTTAGTTCAAAATCGTTATCCAAATCAAAAATACCGACATAATTCACATTAAATGTTTTAAAAAACTCGTTAAAGTCTTCAGGGTATTCCCTAATTAAATCAATTAATTTATATGGTACCTTTTCATCATTATACACAATTTTCTTCGCAGTATCAATATTTGATAAAACATAGTCATTAACACTATCTCTTATTTCATTAAAATTTTTATTCTTTAATGTATATAAATTTTCAATAATACCTAAACACCTGTGTTTTACTGATGTTTCAGAATCAAAATCATAATCAAATAACGTGTCGAAGATTTGGAAACCGTACTCTTTTAGTTTTAAATTTTGTTTTTTACTACCCAAAATTAAAAACGGTTTTCCAAACAATATACTCCTATATGTTTTTTCGGTGTAGAAGAGAAATTCTTTTTCTGATTGATGCATTATTGGCATCGTTTCGGTAATCACATCCACTAAATTATTAATACTTAATAAACCTTTTGTGTTTGTTTGGTGTATATACTTGTTTTGGTGGTACTCATCAATTGACAGTTTTTTTGGTTCCCAACATTTAAAATTCCAAGGTGTGTCGTCTTTTTTCCACGTATTTATTCCGTCTTTCAACAAGTCAAATCTACAAAGATAATCCATCATCATACATCTGTGATTTCTATCTTTACCATTTAGATTTAAATAGAGAGTATCAATATTTTTATGTTGGTTATATATTTTTAATGGGTCACCATAAGATTTTTCAAACCCATAATATGTGTAATGTAGTAACGCTGTCGGCCAAAATAGAACTTCAAAATTTTCAATCGGATTTGTTACCAAATTACCATATGATTCTTGAGTAAAGTCCGAACCCACAAGTAAATAACATTTTACATTGTTTTTTAAAAGTGTGTCTTGGAATCTTAGAGTATTTTCTGAATGTGATGACTCGTTTTTATAATTTTGCGATAAGTATTCACTAAATCTAATGTCACTTTCTTCCCACGGTTGCCAAATCAACACATGACTTTTGGGTTTTATTGTTTCGATTAATTCCGTTATATCATTAATAGTATCTTGACCTGGAGATGGTAATACTATCAAGAGATTTTTTTCATATCTATATAGTGCCATTTTCTTTATACCATTTAATTGTTTCTTTCATCCCCTCTTCAAATGTGTATTTTGGTTTAAAACCTAACTCATTTTGAATTCTCTCAGTACTAACCGCACGATATGGTATTGTTGTTGGTTTAGTATTATCCCAAACAATTTCAGGATTTTTATCTGTCACTTTTAATATCGTATCCAAAATTTCACCAATGCTGATACCACCACCATAACCTAAATTATATGGTCTCATAGATTCACCTTTTTCTAATATCAATAATGCACCATCGACAACATCCTTAACATATAAAAAATCCCTCACAACATCAGGTGACCCCCAAGCCGTGAATGGGTTTTCATCATCAAGTACTCGTTTGATTAATGCCGGAACTACGTGACAAGTTTTGGGATTGAAATTATCATGTGGACCAAATATTGCAGTACATCTTGCAAGTGCAATTTCTAATCCTGAGAATTTAGAAACATGTTCCATTAACTTCTCTCTATATCTTCTCATCCAACCATATCCATAATAGGATTTATATGGTTCACCTACCCAATATTCATCTTCAGTTAATGGTCGTCTAATATCGGGGTATCCTGTTGAGCTGTTCAAATCTAAAAATCGTTTCACTCCGTTCTTCGCACAAGCCTCTAATACGTTCCCAATTAAGTTTAATTGTTTTAAAGATATTTGGACATCAGTTGGTACTGACGATGGGTGTGCAACTTCACCAGCACAATGAATAACATAATCAGCATCTTCAGTGAGCTTAAGACAATCATCTAATGACAATAAATTTAAATCTCTATAAACTATTAGTTCATCACTTTTAAATTGTAACTGTGCTTTGTTTGTTGAGGTTCTCACTCTAGCACCTCTGTTCACTAGTTCCTTTAAAAAATGGGTACCAATAAAACCAGAGCCTCCTGTAACGACTACTTTCTTATCTTTTAAAAAATTATCCATATTAATGATTGACAAACGGATTATAACGTTTATCTAAAATTTCTTTATTATTCAAATACCATTCTGTTGTAATTCTAATTCCGTCTTCTAACGATATCATTGGTTTAATACCATACGATTCCGCACGTGATGTGTCAAACAATCTAATATCATCACCTTTAACTCCCGTTAAATTAGACCAACTAACTAAATTTTCTCGATTCGAATTGTTAGTTACCAATTGTACTAATTCACGTATTGACCTTCCAACACCAGAACCTAAATTAATTGGTTCTGTTATTTTCTTTTCAACCGCAGTGACCATACCACGAGCAACGTCATCAGCAAATATGAAATCTCTAATTGAACTCCCATCTCCCATCACCTCTAACACATTATTCTCATTAGCTTTCCTTATTAATGAAGGGACAACCATCGCATTTTCGGGATTGAAGTTGTCATAAGGCCCGTAAACATTTGCAGGTCTCACTATCGAGATTCTATCCCATCCGTATTGTTTATTATATGTTTCTGCTTGTAACTCACCTATACGTTTAGCCCAACCGGCATATTTGTCATTTGGGGATGGGAACGTATTCCAAACAGTGTCCTCATAAAAAATATTTGCGGGTGAATAAACACCAACAGAACTTGTATAAAGATACCACTCAACATTAGATTCAAATGCGGCTTGCATCATATTCGTATTGAACTGTAACATTGGAACCATGAAATCTACAGGTTGTTCCATACACATTTTTGGGGAACCTTTGACTCCAGCTAAATGGAATACGTAATCTTTACCTTTACATATGTCTAAACAATTATCGAAAAAACGTAAATCAACTTGAACGTGTTCCACACCTTCAAATAAATCAGTTGGTTTCGTTAAATCCGCAATTGTGATTAGTGCACCTCGTTCCAAAAGGAGATTGATTAACGCTCTCCCTATCATTCCCGCACCACCTGTTATTAAAACTTTTTTATTATTAAACATCATTCAATCTTTTACAAAGTTCAATTATTTGTTCGTCAGTTAAATCCGTGTGGTTACCAACATATAATGAATTATGGTGAACATATTCGATGTTGTCAATATCCCCTTGGATATAATAAGTGAACTTTTCCATATACGGTTGTGATGTTTGGTCACCACCGCCTGCGGTCCCCAATCTATATTCGACACCACTCAAATCAAGAATATCACAAACACTTGAATAATCATCGTTAATGTGAAGTCTATCAGAATAATTTGGTTTCATTATTAACGGTAAAGCAAAACTACTATTACCCTCAACGTCAAACTCAGTGTAAAATTTATTACTATCTAAATTATCTAACCAAACTTTTAAATTATGGACACGTTTTTCGATATTAGAATCGATACGTTTCATTTGTTCAATACCCAAAACCGCATTTAATTCTGTACTTCTCATATTAAAACCTGGTACCGAAAAAGTAAACAACGGATTTAGTGTTGGATAATTTTTTTGATATGTTTCTTGTAGTTCTTTTGATGCTTCTCTTGTCATTCCATGTGAACGGAATAAACGAGATAAATCATATAATTTATCATCGTTTACACATACCATACCACCCTCAATTGTTGTGATATGATGTCCAAAATAAAACGAAAATATTGATATATCACCAAACGAACCAACCTTTTGACCTTTAAATGTGGCACCATGTGCTTCACAACAATCCTCAATTAAAAGAAGGTTATTTTCTTTAGCGATTTTAATTATTTCTTCATTAATTGCGTTGAATCCTAAACAATGGACTATCACAATCGCTTTAGTTTCTGGTGTGATGGCTTTTTTAATATTTTCAGCGGTGATTGATAGGTTAGTCATTGAGATATCAACGAACCTAACTGTCATCCCTAATTGAAGTGCTGATGATACATCAGAAACCCAACCTAATGGTGGAACAATAATTTCTCCAACACCTCTTAATTCTTTCACCATAGCCATGGAAATAAAATTTCCTGAACTACCCGAATTCACCATGGTACTGTGTTTAACACCTAACCATTTAGACCAAATTTGTTCAAATTCTTTAACTCTTTCACCATTTGTTAATCGTTGATTTGATAATATAAAATCAGATAACACCTGTCTATCAGAAGGTGTTATATTGTCATTGATTAATGGCCATTTATATGTAGTACCCATAGACCATAATATAACAAAAAAAAATGTTAAATCAAAGATTCTCTAAAGATTTTTCAAGTATGTAACTTAGTTGTTGTGTGGTTAATTTAATTGGGTTATGTAAACCTATAGGGGTGGGATAAAACACGTCCTCGACACTAAATCTCATTGCGGTTTCAATATTAGGTGTGTTGTATTTTTTAAGATGTTTAACAAAGAAAATATCTTCCCAATCTGGTTGGTTGTCGGTATGATTTTTTGATATTTCTAACATCACCTCCTTAGTTCTTAAGGATAAACCTCCGTTTCCAATGAATGAATTTTCTTTAGGTTTAGTCCATGGTGCACCAATATAATCATATGATAAAAAATCATCAATTCCATTTCTGAGTAGTAAACTATCGGTTTGAAACATTAATATTTTTTCACCGACAACTGATTCCCAAAATTTTACATCTTTAACGAAATTGTTATATTCTATTTTTGTGAAGTTTTCTATGTCGATTTTTGTGTAGACAACATTTTCAATATCTTTAGTTATGTATTTTACATATTCCTCATTGTTTTTACCATGTAAAATCTGTAACCCCCACTTTATATCCGAAGTACTATTGTTTAAAAAATAAAGATGATTTAAAATCCTGTTATAAAAGTTTCCATCTATTCTAGGTTCAACGATTACCGCATAATGTTTAGTTTCTAATGGTAATTTAAACTCATAATCGTTTATTTTCAATAAAAACCTTTCAATGTAATTGGAAATTAGATAATCATGTTCGGTCATAACATATCTTTAATTTGATTATATATGTGGTCTCCAATTATTCGGTATCCGAGTAAGTTTGGATGGTAGTCCCCTTCATAAAAATTCTTTTCATCATTCCACACACTTCTACTACCGTATTCCCAAACACTTATATTATTTTTTATTTCACATTCCCTTAAAAGGTTAGAAAGTGTTGTGTCCGGATTAATGAAATATGGTGGTAAAGTTTTAGTATTAAATTCCTCATCTTTAAATGTTGGATAAAAAGAATTGAAATAAAAGTGAGTAATCCCTTCTAATGTTTTTTCCATTAGTTCATACATTTCAATTACAGTATAGACGTTTTTTGTTGCATAACGATATGGGTATGAAAACATAACAATTACAATATCATCCTTTTCAATGAATCCCGATTCTACGGAATTAATAACATCTTTAAGAATGTATTCATTACCATATCCACAAACTCCCATGTTAATATATTCACAGTTGAATTTTGTTGCAACCCATCTTGGCCAAGAATTTTGGTCTCTTAGTCTTTGTATAAATTCTTCAGGAAATGGTTCTTCTTTATATTTTATATTTTTTTCGACACCATGTCCTGCGGTCCAACTATCACCGAAGGCAACTATCCTCATATTAATTTTTTAAATTCAATAAAATTAGAGATATAATTATAAAAATGTTCACATTGTGATTTATGTCCAAATTCACCAAAGTGACCATCATTAACTTCACCATTTGTCTCCTCAATAATTTTCGCAATTAATTTATCCTCGGTGTTTACTAAGTTACCAATTTCACCTAACAAATCTAAATCTTCATTAAATTTTACTTTTTTTGGTAGGATGAATCGGTGGTCCCAACTATATTTCTCCATTAAATATTTTGTGGTGTTAACATCACTAGTCCAATGAAAGATGTGTGCACCAATATTATTTGTAAATAAATTAAAAAAATAAATCCATTTAATTAATTCTTCATTCCATATTGGATTGGTTCGATTAACAAATATTTGATTTATCGAATTGATGTCCACATCAACACCCGGAAAGTAATTAACGGCTGGTAATATTTGATTAAATACGTTTTCTTCCATATTAACTAATTGGAATCTACTCATCTGTGTCCATCCAAAAATCAATATGTCTTCTTTTTTTATTTCAGAAGCCACTTCTAAAAATTGATTTAGTATTAGATAATTACTAGACCCCCCAACACCTCGATTGATGAGGTTATACCCAATTTTTTCAGATAGTAGTGTTGGCCAAATTTTTGGTAAATTACCCCCTCTCCATTTTTTATACAGGTCGTAATTACTTTGTAAATCGGGATTGTCAATAGGATAATACGGTGCAGTAAAACTACATCCAAATGTCCATAATGTTCTCATTATCTATTAGTTATATTTGTCAAATTACTAAAAAACATGTAATCTCTTTTTATTTTTAAAATATCTAAAACCCTTTGTTTGTTGGCTTCTAATCTTTCATAGTTATTTTGATAGAACTCTATTACCTTATCTTTATTTTGATATAATCTTTTTATTTCTTTATAAATTAAAAAGAATCTTTGCGTATCGTTCATTTTATCATCATAGTTATGGTCTATAATATCTTCAAAAAAGTCAAACCCATATCTTTGTTTCATTATTGAGATGTGATGTGGGGACGCCACAATTATCGGTAACTGATAAAAGAAAAAGGGTCTAAATGATTTTTCGGTTATTTGTACCACGTTTGGACTTTCTGAAAACAATGATTCGGTTACAATATTAATATAGGACTCCTCAAACGTTTTATTTTTTTCGGGTATTTGTTGCCAATATGGTAGTGATTCCCTATTAATTTCACTCAATGGTTTAAACCATCCTTCATCTCCTTCATAGTCACTTGTTTTAAGTTTAATTTCGTTAAAGTATTGTACTTCTTCATCTAAAATGTCTAAACAATTATCATCGAGTATTGAATGGTAAAAGTTTCCAATTGGGAAATTATAGTACGGTGGGACTAATGACCAGTTTACATCTTTTTCCAAAATTCCACTTTTCTTCAATAACATCAACATTGCATATCTATGTGGTTTAGGTGATTTATTATGACAAAGAAAAAATTTACCCTCTTTTTCTTTTTTATATGTCGACCCAATTCTCTCCAATACTTTAGTCGATGAGCTTGGTATGAATTCTAACCCATGTTCTTTTACTTTAAAGTCACCATGTATTTTTTTTAACCAATCAATCTTAGCGTTATTATTTACTATGTACAATTTTTCTAAATCGATACCCAAACTTTTAATGTACTTTACCGTTAGTTCATAACCCCTTTCAGTATCACACTCATGTTCAGTCATAAAAATTAAAAAGAAATTGTTTCTTTCTTTAAGGTACTTTATAACGATGTCACTTAACGGTCTTTCACCGTTTAATAGTGCAGGTATTTCTTCTCCGAATATTGGTGTGTCAATGAAAAGACGAGTCAACTCGATTTTAAAGTGGTTGATGACATAATAAAAATTTTCATCTGGTCGTTCCTCGACCTCACTCATTTTACATCTTTTTGTTGTGAATTTTTCATGTTCCTCAATGACATTTTCTAAATCGGCATATGCCAATCCCCTATCAAGATAGTGATTTATTAATTGATATCCGTCCCAAAATGTACCTTCACCGTATATGTTAACACAATTTGGTTTTGGTAATTCTTGACCGTCTTCCCAATTATCGTAAGCTAAGTTTAATATTTTCATAATATCTTTTTGAATATTTCATTAATGAATCCATATGATTTATTAAGAAACTCTTTGTTATTTATTAAATCGTTATTTATATATATTTCCTTTAATTTTTTAGGGACATATATATCATTATTGATTATTTCTAATGCGACTTTTTTATTATATAGTATTTTTTCTCTTAAAGAATCGTACACAATATTTAAATCTTTACCCTCTAAGTTTTTTATATTTTTAATCACACCATCAACTCTTTTTTCTAATGAATCTTCCACATCGAAACTATAATCAAATATTTCGTCATATAATTTAAATCCATATTTTTTTAAAATTGTGTTTTGATTTTTTGATGCGACACATAAAAATGGCTGCTCAATCAATATAGGTTTAAAAGTTTTTTCTGTTATAAATTCACAATCAGTTGTTGATTCTGTCACCAAAAATAAAAATGACTCATTATTTAAAAGAAAGTCTGTTCTATCGTCATTACTTTTTTCTGTGGTTTTAAACTCATCAATTTTTATTATTTTTTCATTCCAATGATTGAATAAATAACCACAAGACCACACATCATCACTTAATTCACACCAAGAAACTTTACCCTTATCTAATAATCCACTTTCAAATAATTTATCCATTATCATACATCTATGGTAATGTGGTTTATTGTTAAAACAAACAAATAAATTATTAAATTTTGTATCAATTTTAATTTCATCAATATTATCTGAATAATATGGATGTAACAAATAATATGTGAAGTGTAATAAAAACGTCGGCCAAAATAAAAATTTAATATTTTTAAAATTTTCCGTTTCTTTATAATAATAAACATCTTCAAACCCAAATACAATGTAGATGTTTGTACCATTTAATACACAAATATCATCTAAATAATTTAAATCGTAATGTTCTCTACCGCCAGGTAATTCGTACTCACCAGAGGACCAAACCAATACTGTTTTTGGTTTTTTTTCTTTAATTTCGTTTGTTATTTTTTTTAATTCGAAATCAAAATCACTAGCGTTATATATTATAATATCACTACCCATTTATTCTCGTATTTCCGTATTGGATAACCTTGACGTCTGTCCTATCTGTTTTAAATTCCCTCCAAACGTCAAGAATTACACTATTGGTTGGGAATGGGTAGTCATGATGTTTACCAAAATGACCTAAAAGGTACACGGCAGGTTTAGGGTCATCTAAATCAAATTCAACATCTTTACCCATTGATTCGACATAATAACCCACCAAAATAGAAGATGAACCATCAACGTAATGAACATTTGGTTTATAGGATTTACCCAATATTACAATTGGTAGATTATTTCCATTTGAAATCTCTACTAATTTTTTTGCGATATTTTTAGATTGTATTTCCCTTGCGGACATTATGGAATCGAATAAGTCATATCCTAATGACAATTTTTCCGCCATGTATCTTAATGCAATATTGTCTCTCGGATGACATCCCCCACCATCACCCATACCAGCTTTCATATAGGATGGACCCATAATTCTTTTTGTGCTCCTTTCTAATGCACCTGTAACCACATCAACATTTATGTTACCACTTTTCTCTGCAACATCCTGTATTAAATTAACAAGTGCAACTTTTGTTGAAATGAATGTGTTATAGAAAATCTTAATTGATTCCGCCTCATCCCAAGTACCTACTTCATATCTCGTTCCTTCGGTAATGAAACTATTATAAAAATCTAATAGTAATTTAGCGTCACCCGTTAAAGTACCATCTTCAGTACCAATTATTATCATTTCAGGATTGACCATGTCCCATTTAACTGTACCCATAGCAATCAGATATGGGTTGTAAATGAATCTAAAATTACTACACAATTCAATAAATTCACGTCTAATTGTTCCCGGTAAAACTGTTGAAATTAAAACCACTAATTGATTTTTATTTGTGTATTTGTTTACTTCACTTAGAACTTCTTGTACTATTGAATAGTCAAAATCTTTATTTGGGAGATGTGATGTTGGGTATCTGCCGTCATAGTCACAATGATGTGGTGTCGGTACCGCAATAAATATTAATTCTCGATTATCACAAACATCTTTTATACTGTTTACCACGGTAAACTTACATTCAGGTATATTTTTAATGTCATATCCAATTACGTCATGTCCAGCTTCAAACATAACTTCGGCAGCATCTTTACCTAATTTTCCGATTCCTATAAATCCTATTTTCATTAAAAATCTTGGTTTTTATATGAAATATAAGGAAAAATCATCAAAAATAGAAGTATTTGTTACGTTTATTTCAATTTTAAAACTTCTCTATTCGTTGATGGCCATTTTAAAATCGGATGTTGATTTTTAAAATACTTAATTTTTTCTTTTTTATTTTTTAAAAAATTTAATTCAGACTCATAAACTAAATCTTTGTTGGTAATGTAGTCGGTCCACTCTAATGAATTATTATATAGAAATTCATCATTATCATTAACCTCAATGTTAAGATTTTTTAACAAATATTTGGAAAAAAGGTAGTGAATGTATTGTGGTGGGTGGTCGTCTTGATGTATTTTATTTTCATTTTCAAAATAAAATGTTGGTTTGTTTCTAAAATTCAAATATCCGTTATCTATTGAGAAGCTTTCAATGCTACCTATGAAATCGGAATCACATAAGGATTTAATTTCATCGATGATTCCAGATTTAAATGTTTCAACGTATTGGTCGACCAAAATATCGGGAACCGCTCCGGGTTCACCTAACATATCACTAAACCATGGTTCCAACATATAAAACCATTTTACTTTTATATTTTTACTTCTTATAGTTGGTAAAATTGTTGAGATGAATGATAATAGTTCGTATGCCTTTTGTTTTACAGAAAAAAACTCGTTAACATAATTTTCATTGAATATTGGTGTGTTTGTTATTAATCCACCACCAACCCATTCCCCGTCATTTAAAAGTTTATCTTCTCTGGCAAGTGCTGACCATTGTATTGTTACAGTGTCACCCTCAGAAATAATCCCTTTATGTATAAGATAAGATATTTTATGAAATATTGCCTTATTCCCTGAACCGGGGAATCCTAAATTATAATGTGTTTTATAATATGGTGCCAAATAATCCGCATACGTTGGATAACAGAAATTAGTAAAGCTACAACCAAACGTATAAAGATTATTCATTAAATAATGTTATTCTTTTGAAACTCCTTATTCATCATTCTAAATGCATACGGAAATGAATTGGCCGCATTATATCTCAAAACTTCGTAATTATGTTTTAAGACATTTTCCATTTCTTTATACATACCGACTTTATTTTTAACCTTGTCTAATTGATATAGTGTTCTGATAATTTGGTCCATTCTTTTTGTGTCTTCCATGTCATCATAACTTTCATCAAACCAATTTGAAAATGTTTGGTATCCGAGTTCTTTCAACTCCTTTAAACTATGTTTATTACCCATAATAATAAAAGGATGAAAACACGTCATTGGTTTAAAAACTTTCTCACTTAGAAATACCGTTCCCTGTTTGTCTTCATATTGCGCTTCGCTAATTACAGATACCCAAGAATCCAAATGTGGTTTTTCATGTATTCTAACTACATAGTAGTTTGGGTCATGGATTTCATTAGATTCACCATATAAAATAGATGGTAATGTTTTAGAAATTTCTTTAACATAAACCTCATCCATTGATGTTCCACAAAAATATCTACCTCCCGGTTCATTGATTTGATTCATACTTACAAGTCCCTTTTCCAAGAGTTTAGAGTAATATAATTTAGAATAGAACCATATACGATGCTCTCTTGGTTTCTTATTTAAATTATTATATAATTTTATATTATCTAAATTGTAAATTTTATATTGGTAGTGTTCTTCGAATGTCTTCAATGGTGTATTATTCCTTCTCATATCGATTGATTGACAAAAAACGTCAGCTTCAAAATGTGAGTACGGTAACGGGTGCATCAATATCTTCTGTGGATTTTTTTCTAACCACAGTTTATATCTATCCTCCACAATTGAATTTCCGGTAACAAAAAATATCTGATTTGGTGATATACCATAATCGTCACATTCTTTATGAAAAAAATCAAATAACCAATCTTCATGATATCCTTCAAAACTCGAATCTACTAAAAGATATGCCCTTTGGTCTCTCAAATCTTTAAGGTAAACTTCACTTAAAAATTCAAACAAACTTGGTATAGATGGGTCAGCAGAATATTTACCACCTGCCCACATAATTGGGTCATTGTTAACTCCAACAGGGATTACATAATACTTTGGTTTATTTTCAACAGCATAATCAAAAGTACTAAACTCATATGCGTGGTTGAAACTCCTGATAAAGGACATTCTACTATATAACGGTGACATTGTGAATCTTGTAGAACCCGCCTTGTTATCGACCCAATTTTTGATAAAATTTCTGGGTATACTAATATCTTCAAAAACAAAATTCATATTTTTTATTTAATATCGTTCCAAATACTTTTTAATATCTCTACGATTGGTTTTTTATTGTCCGACCAACCATGTCCGTCATAATCGTATTTATTTTTTATTATTTCAACAAATCTATTTCTATTAAATAGACAAACATCATACATCTCTTTTCTGATTTCTATTAGTTCCTCTATTGTTTTAGTTTTAAATTTATTTAGTTCATTAACTATTTTTTCAATTTTTTTGTGGTGGTCAGGTTCTAAATCATAACTCTCATCAATCCATTTATCGAATGTCTTAAAACCCTGTTCTTTTAGATATGATAAAGTACGTAAATTTCCTAATAAAATAAATGGTTGTCCTGCCACAATTGGTTTCCATATTTTTTCAGACATAAACAAAATAGACGTATCAATTAATGTTTCAGTAATTACCGATATAAATGTGGATTCATAGTCAGGAATTTCAATATTAACAGCCCAATTAATGTCTAATGTCCTATCAATTTCTATCGGTGTCATTTTAGATAGGTCTTCATATTCACCATATGGATTAAATTTACCTAAACTAATTTTACCTCTTCCAAATAAATCATTTTTTATTAACTCATTAACTAAATGAACTCGATGCGGTCTTGGGTTTCTGTTATATGAAAGTAAAAGGTATTTCTCATCTTTAGGTTTGAATTTTACAATTTCATCTTTTAGTAATCTATAGTCTACCCAAGAATCAAAAATCGATATGGGGTGGCACTTGAATTTTAAACCTCTTTCTTTCCTCACCTCATCCACCAAAAGATTTCCATGTATGTAGTGAACTCCGTCATCAGGTAAGTTTGATTCTTTTATCCATTTATCAATAACCTCTAAATCATTATTGTAAATATTCATCCCACTATACCCCTCAAATTGGTGTATCATGACGATTTTACAATATCCCTTTCTAACGTCTTCCAAATATTCTTCAGAAATACATTTAAAACCAATTTCTTTATTTTTATTAAAAAATTGATTGTCATATACATTAATAAGGTATAAATGTTTTTTGTTTTTTAGTGAACTTTTTTCAACGTAATTAATATCAGAATTATATTTTGGTGTTATGTTCTCTTTTAAAACATCGTCACCCCACACTCGATTGTTATCTTCTATGTTGAATAGATTCCATACTCCCCACGCCTTTGGGTAATCAAATAATCCAGTCTCTTTAAGATACCAAGATTTCGATGCACCGTTCGGTCTATAATAATCAAAAACACTGTCCCATTCCTCTAATGAACAAATTACTTTATTATCATCCATCAATTCCTTAATACCCTCATCAAATGTTATGTGATTAAATTGGAAATGTGTTTTAAGATGTGAAAAATCTACCTTATATGACCTACTATCTTCGCTCGTTATTAACTTATATTCCAAATTTGGATTAATGACTTGTCTAATCTTTTCGATTAAATCTTTTTTATTAATATTCAATTCATTTTTACCGACATTAATAATTTTACCACTAAAATCACTTTCAATTATACTTTTAAAAACTTTCACACAATCCTTAACGTGTAGATGCGGTCTTTCAGCCAATGGGTCGAAAATCTCAATTTCCTTATTTTCTTTTAAATCTTGTATTAAGTTGTTGATTAATACATCATTACGTTTTAATTTACTGTTACCATACAGTGTTGATAATCTGACAATTTTAAAATTTGGATTGTTCTTTTCTAAAAGAATATTTTCACATGTAACCTTTAATTCTGAATATAATGATGTAACCTGAATATCGGATTCTTCATTTACAACATCATTTCTTTTTCCATAAACACTACAACTACTTGAGAATATCAATCTAACATTCTGATTGGTAATTAAATCAATTGTATTTTTGAATTGTCTTATCGGTTCAATTAATTGTGTGGTCTCTTTCAATTCACCTAATCTTGGGGATGATAGATAAATGATAACGTCTTGTGAGTTTAATAAATCAACATATTGTTCCACATTTTCAATGTCATCCTTTATAATTTTTACATGTTTATTAAGAAATGTGGTGTTACTGTATATAAATTTATCAAATACCGTAACATCGTAATCAATAGTTAACGTATTCGATAATGGTACTCCTAGATAACCCGCACCTCCAATTATTAAAACTCTCATATTATATTAATAAATTTTTCTTTTAATTTTTCGTACCACAATTCAGCTAATTTAACTGATGATTCGTCAGAAATATGAAATGGATTATGACAAGGTACATCGGGTTCATAATAAGACCACGGATTTAATTTATCATTAATCTTAATCACCTTATCACTACATTGTGTAAAGTATTCATCATCAAGTTGTGGTGTTATTAAGTTGAAATCTAAACCTAATGACATTAATTTATAAACCCCTTCAGATATTATCCAAGTATCTTGTTGTCTTTTCCATTGCATATCGTATAGATTTTGGAAATACGACCTAACGGCATCTGATGTCTCTTTACTTAAATGGTGTTTCGATGACACCCATATCTCCTCTTCAAAAATATTCAATATACTTGACAAGGTTTGACTGTACATTGTGGGTTTTATCTCTCTGAATTTATCATGTAATAATGATTGATTCTCAAAACCATCATAAACGATATTATAAAGACCATTTGCAGGTTTAAATTCGTGGTTTGACCACTTATCCCATATATTATCAACACTCAAATCATTGACAGGTATTTCAATTCTATCGGGTGTGGTTGTTCCGATGATAATATGATGTGGTTTATGTTTTATTATTTCGTCAATTTGTAGTCTAATTGATTGGTTACTAATCCCTCCTCTAGCGTAAGTAACAACTTCACAATTTAACATCTTACCCAAAATTTCGGTAAAGTGTTTACCATATGCACCGTTTTTCCTATCGGGTAAATCCGAAGACATAAAACTATCACCACAAATACCCAAAACTTTTTTCATTCTATTCTCTTATCATGTCCGCAGTAACACAGTGAAAAGAACCACCTAATGTTCTTGAATGTCTTATTTTACAATCTAATGTGTCTATGTTATACTTCTTTAATTCTTTAATTAATTCTGTTTGTCTATTATCTAATATAACGGTATTTTCATCTACCGATAATAGATTAATCCCAACCCAAACAGATGCTCTTTCAACTTTATGGTAACCAATATCAACCATTGGGGGTGACCATATTTTATCCCAAGATTTTAACATCTCAGGCATATTATTTTCATTTACTCTTGCAGGATTTAATAAACAAAGACCCTCACGAAGTAGAGCAATCGTTGAATCCAAATGAGAGTATGAATACATATTTTCAAGAATATGTACTTTATATTCATTTCCTAATAAGTTTTGTAACCACTTAGCACCTAATTTATTACCAGTATTACTAACTAGATATAAGATATCATTATTTGACCTTAAAATGTTAGCAGCATCAAATACTGGTTCTCTCTCTGTTAATGTTAATTTATTTAAGTCTGTTCTTTGATATGAATCATCTTTTAACATTGGCTTCGGTGCTGAAACCCAACGTGTTCCTTGATTCATATATTCAATGAATTGGTCTCTAAAACAATACGTCTCAAATTGTCTTGACCTTAATGTCATTGGGGATTCAAGAATTGTGTTTCCAATTACCGTTACAGTGTCTCTTGGACAAAATGTATAATATTGGTCTGACTCCCAAAAACCGTTACTTATTTTATTTGAGGTTTCAATTGTTTGAGGTCGTCTGACCACAACACCACAGTCATTTAAAATTGAAACTAAACTTTCTAAATCTTCTCGTGTTTCTTCGTAAACTTTATCATCAAAATGTCCAATTTCGTTTTTAGGTATTTCGTCTTTATCCGCATAGTTTATTGCGTGTAAGTCTTCTCCGTGTTTTGGCATATTCGCATTGTCAATAGTCCCAACAAACACTTCCTTTAATCTACCCCATTCATTATTAACTGATACCATATCTATATTTTTTTAAAATTGTATTAACCACTAAATCTTGTGAAAGATGTCCATTATGTGATAAATCACGACCTGTAATTTTTGTATCGTCGTCTAATGATAATAACTCAACATTGTTATTAAAAAATTCGGAACCTTCCATATCAAAATCTTCACCCCAAGTCCAATTAAACACGGGAATGTTTAGTGATTTCCATAAATTATTACATAACATAATAGAAAAATTAGAATTTTTAATCTTCTCCCCACCGTCTTCTAAATAACTTTTAAAATACCATTCACCATAAAATTTAGAGTTCTTAGGATATAATTCTGTTGGGTATGTTGCCGAAAATAACTCGACATTTAATTTATTTTGACCTTGGTTAAACATATAAGATGTTCTATGTTTAAACGACCATTGATTTACCACCATACTTGGTAGTTTTTTTGTCTTTAGTAAAAAGTTATGAAGTAAAATAGTGTTGTACATCATGAAGTCGGGTCCAGTTGCTCCCATTCCTAAATTAAAGACATCTTTCCCTAATTCCTTACCTAATTTTGTTGCCCACATATCTTGTTGATACAAACCCACCCCCTCAGTAAAGGAGCAACCCATCACTAAAATGTAGTCATCAGATAATTCCTCAAACTCCTTAGTCCTATATCCCCAAGAATTGTAATTATATTCGATTGGGGTTTCATAATAATACCAACTCGGTCCAAATTTTTCTTTATTTTCAAGATATAATTCTTTACTATCCGTATCCTTAAAAAATACAGTACGATTCGAATGAGATTCATTGAATATGATTGGGCAATCTTTATTTATATTTAAGTGTGACATTATTTGAAAATCTTGAAATCTTTTAAATTGGGATAACTATTGTTATTGTGTGAATCTTCATTCGTATTCGAAATTAAATCCATTAATAGGATTCCTCTAGCTGCATCTTCAGGTGTCATATAGTAATGCCAACCTAATAATTCAATATCATCTTGATTATATGGTACATTTAAATCTCTACCATCGTAACAAACTTTTTTAAACCATTGATAGGCATTATAATCATCACATAAAATCATTCCACCTTTACCAATTGGTAATCTTTTTTTCAATTGGAATGATAGTACCTGAAACCCCCCAACATACATATTTTCTGTCCATCTGCCCGCCGAATCCCACACATTTAATGGTTCTAACTGATATAAACCTGACCACTCTTTTTCAACAAAGTCAACCTCATAACCTGCGTGTTTAATGTACATCGGTACTGAGACGTATGTGTGAGAAGGTATCGTGATTTTTTGTGGTTGGTTGATGTATTTTAAAACTAAAAACAATGCATGTGTACAGGTGTCCACAGCAATTGCATATTTCGAACCACAAAACTTGGCAACTTTGTCTTCAAATAACGAAACAACCTCATGAGGTTGTGTCCAATTATATCCTGATTTTTTTATATCTTCTAATTCAGGTCTAGATAATTCCTTTGGTAGGTTTCCCAGTGGCCATTCCTTGAACATCTTTTAATAATGTTTTTGATTGAAATTTATTGAATAGGTTTTCGTTGAAGTCGTATGACCCAGGTTGACCCCAATTACTATTTAATAATCTAGGTTTAATTTTTGTGTCCCAATCATCGGTAATAAACGACCATGGTTGGTTTCTATAATACATTGCAAACTCACTCCAAGTTGACCTATTTGACCTGATTAAAAATTTACAAAAACTTAATGAGAATAAATCGACAACATTATCAATGACACTACCTCTCTCCATTTGTCTAACATCAATACTTGAGTTAGTTAAGTAATCTTGTATGATTGAAACGAAGTCTTCCTTCGTTAAGATTTTACCCGGATATCTATCGTGATAATATGAATAAAGTTCAAAAGGTAAATCACAACTAATGTAGAATTTCTGATTAGGATTCATTTCAAGTATTTTATCCATGATTGCAAAATACTTTTCATCTCTAAAGAATTTATATCCTTTATGTACCGCAACATTACCCTTTTGTAGTTTTATGAAACCTTCTCTAACATGTTCAGGTAATGATAATACATCATCCTCTTTAAATGATACCCCACTATTTCTTCTAATGTGTATACCGATAACTCCTTTAGTGTTTCTACGAAGAAAATCCTCCACAAAGTGATGTCTTAACTTAATATTTGCTAAAGGTCGATTTTTAATTGTGTGACCAACTAATTTTTTTAATTCTTCATACCCAAAATCTGAATACCAATGTTCATCATCGGATAAATCAAAAACATCTGTTTTAAACATTGATGTTACTTTTTCTCTATCTATTTTTGACGCCAATCTAACAGTTTCTTCTTCAATGTTGAATACTGTTTTAAATCTTAAATTTTGAAATGCATTTTGATGGTATAATCCAAATTCATATTCGAAAAACCTAAATGTGGATGTATTTGGTAGATAGATTAAATCTAATTCAGGCCAATGTATTTTTTGTAGTAAAATTTTGAAATCAAAATTATTTTGTTTTGCAATTTCATAGGCAATTTCCCAATGAAATATTCTATTACAAAAACCTGTATCATTTTCTGACCATCCACCATACGGTTCTAACCATCTTAATGTTTTTGTGTATTCCATTTACTTATTATAGTTTTCCTTATCTGAAATATATTCACCAGATTCGTAATGTGTTATTCTTCCGTCAGTCATTCTAACATCAGGGATGGTGTTATCAATTTCAATTGAATCAAACCATTCTTTTAATTCAGGAAACGTTGCACCAAAATCTTTATTTCTTCTCACATCGTATTGAACATAGAAACTTTTAAAATCGTGGTATTGCATCGACATATCCATTTCAGTTGTGTTATGTCCTCGATTAACAACCTCAATATAATCGATTAACCTTTCGATTTGTGCTCTTTCATGTATTAATAAAAGATGATTACCTTCTTGTTTTTCATACCAAGTTTTTAATTTATGATGTAACATAATTTTCACATCATCAGGTAATGTTAACGGACTCATAAATGCCGGCCATCTCAAGATGTTTAAGTCAACCACCGGTTTATTCCAACCATATCTCGCCTTAAGTTCTAACATATCATCTAAAAATTCAGTGATACTAAACAAACAAAGACTGTTAATTGTCATCATAATAACAACTTGTCTAAAGTTCGCCTCTTCAATGAATGTTACTAAGTTACTTCTCCATTGTTCATATCTTAAACCATCTCTGATATACTCGGCGTGTGCACCATATGATTCGTTACTTGTGTATAAATCAAATTCCTTTACCTCAATCTCCTTTGTGATATTAATTAATCTTTTTAGTGTTGTTTGATTTAAACCTAAATTAGAATTAATTGCAAGTCTCAAATTTGGTGATGGGTGTTCTTTAACGGTTTCCATAAAAGACCAGAAATTTCTACTTTGTGATGGTTCACCACCTGTTACACGTATCTCCATTAATTTTTGAGATAGTTCTGGCCACCATTTAAGAAACGCGTCCACATAAGGATTATTTTCGTTATATTTGCCAAATATTTCTGACCATGAACCATCAGCATAATATGCCCCCGCACTTGATGTTTTGAATTTTTGGTATGGACCATTATTTCTAATGTCTTTACCCCAAGTTGTACTATAACCCGCGTTACAATATGAACAAGCAAAATTACATGTTCTATCAAATGACACCTCAATAGTTCTTGGTGTGATGTCAGCATCCCACGGCAAGTCTTTTAGTTCTGCAATTTCTTTTTCATCATATATTTGACTCTTGAAAACCCTGTCAGATACGTTATCTCTTCCAAT
>JACCDL010057725.1_pt1 | contig 21451 bp, 18 predicted proteins | sample 7441931 | NCBI WGS metagenome assembly JACCDL01 (sample SAMN15323437, study PRJNA562643) | freshwater metagenome | isolation source: river surface water | place: USA:Blue River Watershed | collected 2017-08-16 | reverse complement strand
TATGGGTCCAAGGGAAGAAACATCGCCGGCGCCAAGAGTCATGATGACATCGCCTGGTTTTGCCATGTCAATTATCGAATCCGTTGCATCCACAAAGTTTGGAACATACTTACCATTTGTCATCGATTGCGATATTGCTTCGGAACTCACACCCGGAATTGGTTTTTCACTCGCTGCATAAACTTCAAGCAACGTTACATCATCGGCAACAGATAGAGCTGACGCAAACTCGGACATAAATGCTTGAGTGCGCGAATATCTATGGGGTTGAAAAATAACTAGCAGGCGACCATCTCCTGCGTATCGTCTGGCTGCATCAAGAGTTACACGAATCTCGGTTGGGTGATGTCCATAGTCATCAATTACTCGAATGCCATGAACTGTTCCCTTTAATTCAAAGCGACGACCTGTTCCAGCAAAAGATGCTAGCCCTGCAAGCAATCCAGCGGTAGGTAACCCAAGATGTAAACCAACTGCAAGGGCTGCAGCTGCGTTATCAATGTTATGACGGCCTGGAACATTTAATTCGAGGTGGCCAATAGATTTACCCTTCCATAACGCTCGAGCACGAGATCCCTTTGCTCGCAGTTCAACCTGATCGATATGTAAGTCGCTATCTGCATTTTCACCATATGAAATGCTCAGATAACTACCCTTTAACCGCCCAAGCGCCAGTGAACCAGCATCATCGGCGCAATACACAAGAAAACCATCGGGTGAAATTGTTCGGGCAAAATCTTCAAACGCTGCAGTTACGTCTGCAGGGGTTGCGAAGTAATCAACATGATCATGTTCGACGTTTGTAACAATTGCGCCAAAGGGTTTGTATTCGATAAATGAGCCATCTGATTCATCTGCTTCGGCCACGAAATACTGACCTGTTCCTCGATGAGCATTTGATCCCGATGCACTGATGGTGCCGCCAATTGCAAAGGAGGGATCAACACCACACGCCTGGAGAGCCACGGTCAACATTGAAGACGTAGTTGTCTTGCCATGCGTTCCTGCAACCGCGATGCTAATTGATTCACTCATAAGCAAAGCGAGTGCTTGTGCACGGGTATAGACAGGAATGTTTAACTTCTCGGCTGCGACTCGTTCCGGGTTTGAAGCCGAAATTGCATTTGAATAAATAATTAAATCTGCACCTTGAACGTGTTCTGCGTTGTGTGCAGAGAAGACTGTGGCGCCGAGTGCCGAAAGTGCTGCCAGCACTGATGAATCTTTTTCATCTGAGCCACTTACTTGTGCGCCGTGCGTCAGCGCGATTCGCGCCAGGCCACTCATGCCGGCACCACCGATGCCTATGAAATGAAGTTTCTTACTAGATATCTCGGAGAGCGAAATCATCTTCATACTCCCCCGTCTACTGGTGAGAACTCAGCACGTCTTGCATGAGAGCCGTAATCTTCTCATGTGCTGTGCTATTTGCAGTGGAAACCTGCGCATCTAGTGCTCTAGAAGTTTCTAATAACGAATCAATGTGCCCTAAGAGCCATGGTGATGTGAACTCTTTTTGCGAAATAACGTGCGCACGGCCTTGATCTGCGAGGTGTTGCGCATTTGGTAGTTGTTCACCATTTCCGATTGCAAGAGGAATAAACAAAGCGTACTTACCGAGTGCCTCAAACTCTGAACATGTAACTGCGCCAGAACGAGAGATGACTAAATCCGCAGCGAGATAAGCTGTTGCCATATCTGCAATATATGAGTGTGGTTGATACCCCGACTGTGCTGAGGGCAGAGCATTTTTCTTACCAAGTGAGTGCATGACTTGAATTTTCTTTTCAAGTAAAGTTTTCAATGATTGCTCGATAACTGTATTCATAACTTGAGATCCCTGAGAACCACCAACTACCAATACCAATGGCAGAGCGTCATCAAAACCAAGGGTTCGCTTGGAAGCAGACCGAACTACGTTCCAATCTGACTCTTTACGAGAAATAATTGAAGTAATGGATGACTTAAGTGGCATGCCAGTAATCAGCGCATTGCTAAATGGGCCACTTTTAACTGGAGTCGAAACAGCGAGGGCGGAAGAAAGCAGCGCACCCAATCGATTAGCTATTCCGGGACGTGCATTTGCTTCGTGAATAACAATTGGAACGCCGCATGACTTTGCAGCGATATAGGAAGCCGCGCTGACGTATCCACCAAAACCAATGAGCAGAGATGCTCCTTTGATAATTGATCGGGCCTGCATGACTGCTTGAAATAAATTAAATGGAAGAAGCAGTACCGAAGGAGACACTTTTCGATGGAGAGCAACCTTCTTTATTGTTCGAAGAGTGAATCCGGCAGCTGGAACAAGCGTCACTTCTAATCCATGTTTTGTGCCCAAGAAAATACATTTATCGCCTGGATTTTCCTTCATCCATTGTTCTGCAACGGAAAGCGCTGGTTCAACATGACCAGCTGTGCCGCCACCTGCAAAAATAATTGTCTTCATTACTTCTTACCCAGATCTGCCATTGCAGCTGGGTCGCGGCGTGCTGCCCCCAGAACAAAACCCAAAGCTAAATAAGTAGCCACAAGTGATGAGCCACCGTATGAAATTAGTGGAAGGGTTACGCCCACAACTGGAATCATTGAAGTTGCTGAACCGATATTCATTATTGTTTGGAAAGCTAACCATGCACCAATACCTGCGCACGCATACTTCGACATTGGATCTTTTGCTCGTAGTGCGATTCTAAAGATTGAAAAGATGAGGGCACTAAAGAGGAGTAAAACAATGATCGTTCCAAATAAACCCAACTCTTCACCAATAACTGAAAAGATAAAATCTGTGTGGGCCTCTGCGAGGTTTCCCCACTTTTGTCGGCTGGCACCAAGTCCAACGCCAAAAACTCCACCACTTGCAAGTCCTAAAAGGCTGTGCGCTGGTTGCCATCCGGCATTTTTATAATCTTCAGGTGCGAACGGATCGAAAACTACTAAGAATCTTTGCGCGCGATATGGCGCAGTTGCGATAGCCAGTGCAATAAGGGTGAAACCTGAAGCAAGTACAGCGCCAAATATCTTGCCGGAAACACCTGATACCCAGAGCAAACCAGCCAAAATTGCTGCGAAAACTGCTGTGGTGCCTAGATCTCTTCCCAACATGATCAAACCCATAACTAATGCAAAACCTGGAGTAATCAGAGCTAAAACATTGTTCTGAAGACGCCCTGCATATTCGCGAGTAGCCAACATATGCGCAGCCCACAAAATCATAAGCATCTTTACAATTTCACTCGGTTGGATATCGACAAATCCAAGGCTGATCCAATTTCGGTTTCCGTTTACACTTTTTCCAACTCCCGGAATTGCCACAATTATCAAAACTATTGCAGAGATCAGAAAGCCAAAGCGCGCTAAGTTCTTCCAGCGCTCTAGTTTCTGACGCGAAGCAAGATATCCAAGTGGGACAGAGAGAATGAGAAAGAAGAGTTGACGGCCAATGACTGAAAAGGAATTACCTTTATTCTCAAGTGAATAAATTGAAGATGCCGAGAAAACCATAACGGCTCCGAGGATGCTCAGTGCCAGAGTGGACCAGAGCAATATCTTGTAAGAACTTGAAGGTCTGGCAAGGAACTTCTGTGTAGTCTCATTCACCGGCAATCACCTTCTTCACTGCTTGCGCAAAACGATCTCCGCGATCCGCGTAATTTGTAAATTGATCCATCGAAGCGCAAGCAGGTGCAAGCAGGACAGTGTCGCCTTCAACTGCGAACCCACGTGCAGCTTCTACAACATCTTCCATGAGTGAGTTATCCGCAGAACCAACATGATAAGTCGATGGTGCATCAACTTTGACTATTGCTATGTGCGGAGCCTTTTCGTGAATAGCTTTTTCAATAAGTTCTTTGTCATCACCAATTAAAATGGCTGCTTTGATTCTTTTGCTGCAGCGCTCAATTAGTTCTTCCATGCGCGCACCTTTTGCCAATCCCCCAGCAATCCACACAACCGATAGTGCAGACATAATGGAAGCAGCCGCTGCGTGCGGATTAGTGGCTTTGGAATCATCTATCCATGTGATGCCTGATTGAGAAAGTACTTCTTCGATTCGGTGTCGCCCTGGTGTAAATGATGCAAGGGCGCTTCTTATATGTTCATGGTCAACGCCTGCCGCGCGTGCTAAACCTGCAGCAGCCAGTGCATTAGAAACATTGTGTGGAACCGTAGGTTTAATCTCAGTTAACTCGCAGATCATTGCTGCTTCTTGTGGATCGGCCACAAACGCTCGATCAACTAAAAGTTCTTCAACAATCCCCATTTCACCCGGGCCTGGGGTGTCGAGTGAGAAGAAAACTTTTCTACCTTTCCATTGCGCACATCTCTTAACAACTTCACCTTCATCTGCATTTAGAATTGCCGTTGAGCTTGAATCAAGAAGCGAAACTTTTGTACGGGCGTACTCTTCAAATGTTCCGTGCCAATCTGTGTGATCATCAGCAATATTCAAAATTGCACTTGCGTTGAATTGCGCTGTCTGCATCCAATGGATCTGAAAAGAAGATAGTTCAAGCACAAGGACGTCGAATTTGTCTTTGCTTTCTACGGCATCGATTACTGTATCGCCCACGTTGCCGCAAGCAGTGGCATGTAATCCTCCAGCGCGCATTGCCGCGGCAGTCATTTCCACAGTTGTTGTCTTTCCATTCGTTCCAGTGATTGCGAACCATCGCTGCTGTGGAACTTCTTCTTGCTTAATCTGCCAGGCGAGATCTACTTCATTAGTGAGAGGTATACCCGCTGCAATGAATTTTTGAACTAAAGGATGTGAGGGTTTCCATCCCGGAGAAACAACAGCGCTCTGCCAATCATGAACATCTATGTCAGAAGTCAAAAAAGTATCAAATGAAGAATCTTGAATCTTCTTATCGTCTGCAATTGCGATTGTGGCTCCGCGACGAGTAAGTGATTGCGCTAAAGCGGTTCCAGTAACACCTGCACCTAAAATCAGGATTCGACTCTTTGAAAAATTAAGGGCCATATAAGACTACTTACGCGCTTACCCATTGCGCATAAAAGAGTCCTAAACCAAGTGCAACGCTGAGCCCAGCAATGATCCAAAAACGAATAACAATAGTGACTTCTCCCCAACCTAATAATTCAAAGTGGTGCTGCAGCGGAGCCATTTTGAAGACGCGTTTTCCACCAGAAATTTTGAAGTACACCGTTTGAATGATTACGGAGAGTGTGATGATGACAAAGAGTCCGCCGAGTGGAATGAGCAATAACTCAACACGTAACGTTGCCGCTAATCCAGCAAGTGCGCCACCTAGTGCAAGGGAACCTGTATCGCCCATAAAAATCTTTGCAGGTGATGCGTTCCACCATAAGAATCCGGTGCACGAACCAGCAAAGGCTGCTGCCAGAACAGCAAGGTCAAGGGGATCTCGAACGTCATAACAATTAGCGGTTGTAACGATTGCACAACTCTGTCCGAATTCCCATACACCGATTAGAACAAAAGCTAAGAAAGTCATAACTGCCGCGCCACTTGCAAGTCCGTCTAATCCATCTGTGAGATTGACGCCATTGCTAGTTGCAACAACCATGAGAGCAATCCAAATAACGACAAGAACAGGTCCAAGAACAATAGATGTTTCTCGTACTGTAGAAAGATTCTGAGAAATAGGCGTCAGCCCAGCAACATCTGCAAATTGAATTCCAAGATATCCAAATAGTGCTGCAACGGCTCCTTGGGAAATGAGCTTTTGCTTTCCGGTTAAACCTAAGGATTGTTTGCGTGAAATCTTGAGGTAATCATCTAAGAAACCAATTAAACCGAGTGCGATAACTAAACCAATTACTAAGAGAGCAGAAACTGTTGGTGGGCGTCCTGAAAAAATATGTGCAATTGTGTAGGCAAGAACTGTCGCAACAATGATGACGATTCCACCCATTGTTGGTGTGCCACGCTTAGTATGGTGCGAAGTTGGACCATCATCTCGAATTACTTGGCCATATCCGCGTTTAGCAAGAAAACGAATAAGCAGTGGAGTTCCAAAGAGTGAAAAGAGTAGAGCCATAGCTCCAGCGATAAGAATTACTCTCACTTCTTATCCTCCTGACGTAGCTCTTTCCAAGAATCTTCTATCCCCTGGCTCAACGTTTCAAAGTGCTCTGAACGTGAAGCTTTAACAAGTACAACATCGCCCGGTGCCAAATAAGAGACGAGAGTCAGTGCTTGCGAGATATCTTCGCAATAGTGAAGGGTAGTAGAGCTCTGCGCCGGAATGCCTTCAGCGAATGCTCGTGTTCCAATTGTTACAAGATGATCAATACCAAGTTCGTGCGCATGTGCACCAACGCTTGCATGCAATTCATTGCTCTGTGCGCCTAGCTCATGCATTTGACCAAGGAATGCCCATGATGCACCGCCGCGTTCTTGTGCAAACAGCGCCATGGAATCCATGGCTACCTTCATTGATTCTGGGTTTGCATTGTATGAGTCGTTAATGATTAACAGATCTTCTACTTCGCTAATTTGCATGCGCCACTTGCTTGCTAAATCTGCAGTTGATAACCCGCTTGCAATTACTTCGATTGGAATTTCTAGTGCTGTGCACACCGCTGCTGCAGCTAACGCATTCGAGACTTGATGTGCTCCAATAAGTCGCATCCCCACGGCGTCACGACCAGCAGGAGTAACTAGGTCAAAGTGTGGACGAGCCTCACGCATTTCAATATCAGCAGCCCTGACATCATCATGAGCACCTTCACCGAAGTAAATGACTTTGCCTGCATGTAATGACTTCATGGCTTTTGTGTGCGGGTCATATGTACCAAGAACGGCAATTGCCTCCGCTCCTAGTGTTTGAATTAGTTCGCCTTTAGTTTGTGCAATTTTCTCAACGCTTCCAAATTCGCCTAAGTGCGCAGTTCCCACGCGTAAGACAACTCCTACGTTTGGTCGTGCCATTTCACAAAGGGCAGCAATATCTCCCATATGGCGTGCGCCCATTTCGAGAATGCAGTACTTGGTATCAGCATCGCACTCGAGCAGTGTGATTGGAGCGCCAAGTTCGTTGTTAAATGATGCTTTAGTTGCAACAGTTTTCGCTCTGCTTGAAAGCACAGATGCCAAGAGATCTTTTGTTGTGGTTTTTCCACTTGACCCTGTAATTCCAATAACAATCAAGTTCGGTAATTGCTTGCGAACATAAGCCGCAAGAGCGCGAACCGCTAGAAGCACATCGGCGACCAGCACTCCGTTGCCCATGACTTCTTTGGTAGTCATAGAACCTGTTGCGCCATGAGCTGTGGCATCGTCAACAAAGTTATGGCCATCTGAATTTTCACCAACAAGTGCCAAAAAGAGGGAACCCTTAACAGCTAAACGTGAATCAAATACAGGGGCTGCGGTAACTAGAGCAGTTGCATCACCATATGTTTTACCACCCACAATTTTTGCAATCTGCTCAAGTGTCAGTGCAATCATTTTTTTGCCTCAATTGCTTGAGCGAGAACGAGACGGTCATCAAATGGGTGCACAACTCCAGCAATCTCTTGGCCACGTTCGTGGCCTTTTCCTAAGACAATGACAACATCACCAGGCTGTGCAAGGTTTACAGCTAATTCAATTGCTTTGGAGCGATCTTGCACAATAGCGCTGGGTTCAGAAATCTTTAGACCGTCCGTCATTTGTTTAAGAATTTTTTCTGGGTTCTCAGAACGCGGATTATCACTAGTAAATATTGCGATATCGCTGCGCAGCGAGAGTTCTTGACCCATCATGTTTCGCTTTGAAGCATCTCGATCTCCGCCACAACCCAGTACGCCAATAACTCTCTTATCTGTCATCTCGCGAGCTGCAGCGAGAACTCGCGATACGGCATCTGGACTATGCGCATAATCCACTAAGGCTGTGAAATTTTGCCCAAGATTTACAGGTTCTAGACGACCAACAGCTCCGACTAAATGTGGAATCAAAGTTTGAATATCCATTGGATCAATTCCAGATTCAACACAGATTGCTACTGCCATCAATAAATTGTCGAAGTTAAATCCTCCACGCAGAGTAGTTCTACTATCAATTAGAATTCCCCCAACACCACGAATGGAGATATCGCTATAGGCAATGCCTTCTTCGATTCGGGTGTAATGCCACGTTGCACTCTCGTTAAATCGTGAGATTGACTGAACCGGTAACTCTGTTTTTTGAGCCAGTAACTGGCCATATGAATCATCAATATTGATAAAAGCCTGATCAGCGTATTCATATGTAAATAACTTAGATTTGGCAGCGAAATAGTTTTCCATGTTGCCGTGGAAATCAAGATGATCTTGAGATAAGTTGGTAAAACCAACTGCAGCAAAATAACTTCCACGAATTCGTTCAAGTGCTATTGCATGACTGGAAACTTCCATCACTAGATTACGGCAATGACGCTCTCGCATAGTTGCAACTAGCGCCTGTAGTTCAGTTGCTTCGGGAGTTGTGCGTGTGCTCGAAAGTGCTTCATTTCCAATTCGAGTTTCAACGGTTCCGATTAATCCTGTTTCTTGCCCGGCACTTTGAAAAATTTGATGACAGAGTGTGCTGACGGTTGTTTTTCCATTTGTCCCTGTAATTCCTATGCTAAATAAATCGCGCATAGGTTCGCCATAAAACCAAGAGGTAAGAATTGCTGCACTCTTTCGTGCATTGGAAACTACGAGAACAGGTCCGCCTTTAACTATCTTGGCGCCTTCTGCATCAGTAAGAACTGCAACGGCGCCTGATTTGATTGCATCTTCAGCAAAGGATGCTCCGTGCACTTTTTCGCCTGCAAAGGCGCAGAACAGGTCTCCTGGTTCAACATCTGAACTCGAACTTGTGACTCCTGTAACTCCGATTTTTTCTAACTCAGTTGCCGATAAATCTGTTGTAGCCCCACTCGTAGATGCGATAGATGCCAATGATCTTTGGCTCTGGATCAGTGGGCGAATCATTGTCCTGAAGCCTTTGAAACAAACTTAGAAGTCTTTTTGAGATCTGCTTGCGTGAGTGCAACAGGCTTAACTTTTGTATTAGTTGGCGATATATGTCGTGATTGCAATACAAATGACATTACTTCTTTAAACACTGGACCACCGAGTGCACCACCCCAGTGCATTCCCTGCGGGTTTTGAATAGTCACGTTGATGACATAGGCAGGTTTATCGGCTGGAGCGAAGCCAATAAAGGAAGCTGTGTAGCCACTGTAACAACGACAGTTATCGTTATAGCGTTCTGCCGTTCCTGTCTTTCCTGCCACTCGATATCCAGGAATTGCAGCACTTGGCGCAGTTCCACTGCCAGAAACAACACTCTCCATCATTAATCGAACCTGCGCGGCAACTTCTGGACTTATAACTTTTTCAGATGTTCGAGATTGTGCAGGTGTGAAGTTTCCTGATGCATCACTTGTTCCGGCGATTACAGTAGGCGATACGCGAACGCCATCATTGGCAATAGTTGCAAATACGCTAGTGGCTTGCATCGCAGTTACTGAATACCCGTGGCCAAATGCAATTGTTGGCGCAGAAGTACCGGACCAACTCTTTACGGGATGGAATATTCCGGCAGATTCTCCCGGTAAGCCCGATCCAGTTGATTTTCCAATTCCAAATTTGCTGAGATAACTATGGAGGGTGTCATTGCTCAGCATTTCACCAATCTTGATTGAGCCCGTATTGCTTGATACCGCAAGAATTCCAGTTGTAGTTAAGTGCTGAAGTGGATGTGGTTCGTGATCACGGAAAACAGCATCGCTGCGCTTGAGGGCATAAGGAACTGAAAGAACAGTAGTAGGCGTGATTTTCTTCTCTTCCAACGCTGCGGCAATAGTCATAACTTTTCCAGTTGAACCTGGTTCATAAACTTCTTGAACAGATGGATTACGCATCAAGTTGAGAGAAACATTCTTTGTATTATTTGGATCAAAAGTAGGGGCTGTTGCATGAGCCAAAATGTGCCCAGTCTTTGGATCCATAACAATTACGGTGCCACTAAGCGCACGAGATTTGCTGACTGCTTCCGAGATTGCTTTATATGCAACCCATTGAACATCGCGATCAATCGTTAGTCGAATGCTTGTACCTTTTTGAGCTGGAACGATTTCAGATTGCGAACCTGGAATTTCAGCACCAGCAGCAGCCGCATATGAATATCTTCCTGGCGTTCCTGCAATCTTCGAATTCAAACTTGATTCAAGACCTGTAGCTCCTATCCCATCATTTCTTACAAAGCCGATGAGGGAAGCCAACAAGGAACCAGATGGATAATCACGAACATAACCGCGTTCTGCAAAGAATCCGATGATGCGTTTATCAATTTCGCGAGAAGAAAGTCCTGCATTATGTCTGGCCATTGCATCTACTAATGCACGCCATATTGCAGGTTGAGCATTGGGCAAAACCATGCTGTAACGAAGTTTTCCTGTAATTGATTCTTGAACTTGCGCCACTGGCAATTGAAGAATTGGGGCCGCAAAAGCTGCAACGCGTGCAGGATCTGAAATTTGCGTTTGATCAACCACGATATTTATTGCAGCAACGCTTCTGGCAAATGTCACACCATTGATGTCAGTAATTTCACCACGCTTTGCTGGAATCGAGCGAGTATTTTCCATCTCATCCACAGCGCGAATCTTGTAATCGCCGGCTTTAATAACTTGTACCTGAACTAGTCGGCCTGCAAATATGGCCATGAAGAGTAGAGAGAAAATAGTCAGCACAACAATGCGCTTTTTGGATAAGTTGAAATCACCCACGTGGCACATCCAAGTTTAGAAATGTAGGTGTCAAAGATGGCTTCATTCCCAGTTTTTGTGCTTCCTCTGCAAGCATGGCCGGAGATGAGATTCGCTCAATTTCGCGAGTTATTGCTTCATATTGATCACTGGAAAGTTTGAGATCTGCCTGTAACTTTGATAACTCAAATGCGTCTTGGGCTAGTAATGTGTTAATAAACAGCAACGCAAGTAAAAATACAACGCCAATTGCAGTAATGAAGAGTGCGTAGGATCTACTGGTTGCCTGCCTACCAGCTGATACATCAGCAACTATTCGAAGAGCTGCGCGGGTAGATTTTTGTGCAACTCGAGAAGTCGTCTTGGTGATTGCTGGCGCAATTGCTGTCATTGCCATTTATGCCGCCACCCTTTCGATTGCACGTAATCGAACGGATGCTGATCGTGAATTCTCTTGAACTTCTTTATCACTCGGGCCTTGACTGCCATTAAAGACAAGTGCGAACTTTGCTGCGAGTTCTGCAATCTCAACTGGAAGGCCTTGTGGAGTTCCAGAAGTTGTTGCTTCCTGGAAGTAATTTTTAACAATTCGATCTTCAAGTGATTGAAATGACATAACCACAAGGCGAGCGTGAATATCGAGGAGCTCTAGTGCTTGCGGAATTGCTCGCGTAATTGCGCCAAGTTCGTCATTTGTTTCAATACGAAGTGCTTGAAATGTTCGCTTGGCAGGGTTTCCGCCAGTGCGACGAGTTGCCGCAGGAATCGCATTTTTGACCAGCGTTGCCAGATGAGTAGTTGAGTGCAGTGGTGCTTTCTCGCGTTCTTTAACAATTGATTCAACAATGCGAGTAGCAAACTTCTCTTCACCGTAGGTGCGAAGAATGCGCACTAAATCACCTGGTGCGTAAGAATTAATGATGTCTGCAGCTGTTTTGCCTTGGCTCTTATCCATGCGCATATCGAGTTCTGCGTCATGGGCATAAGAAAAGCCACGTTCACTCTGATCAAGCTGTAGAGATGAAACTCCGAGATCAAAGAGAATTCCTTGGACTCGTGGGTGTCCATGTTGTTTAGCAATTTCTGAAATTTGGTCAAAAACACTGTGGTGCGAAATAAATCTTTCGCCAAACTGCGATAGTCGTTCACTCGCTATTTCAATTGCTTGTTTATCTCGGTCGATGCCAATAACAACTAAGTGTGGGAATTTATTGAGCAAGGATTCAGCATGTCCACCCAAACCAAGAGTTGCATCAATGACAACTGGCTTATCGTGAGAAGTGATTGCAGGAGAAAGTAATTCAATGCATTCATCGCGCATTACTGAAACATGTTGCGTGTTAATCATCTTCTCCCCCATCTCTCTCACTCGTTTGGCGTTTTCTCTTGTTTAACTTTTTTCTTCTCTCATCTCTGGTCACTGCCGGCCGACGGATCGTTTTATGCGGCGCCGGGGAAGGGGCGCCGCAGTCGTAGGGTCGGCAGTGGCCACAAATGAGAGTTATTTGTTTGCGGACTAGAACAGTCCTGGGAATACCTCCTCAGAAACATCAGCAAATCCCTTTTCGCGATCTGCTAGATATTGATTCCATGAAGTTGAATCCCAAATTTCAACGCGAGTGTTTGCACCGATAACAACACACTCTTTTTCAAGTGCTGCATAAGTGCGCAAACTTTGCGGAATTGTTATGCGACCTTGACGATCAGGAATTTCATCGTGTGCACCTGCAAACATCACACGTGAGTAATCACGTGCAGCTTTTGCAGTAACTGGCGCTTGTCACAGCGTTTCAGTGATGTGCGTGAATTTTGCTGCTGTCAAAACATAGAGACAACGTTCTTGTCCCTTGGTGATAACTAATCCAGGAGATAACTCATCGCGAAATTTCGCGGGAAGTATGAGGCGGCCTTTTTCATCAAGACGGGGTTCATGGGTACCCAAAAACATCGGTACTGACCCCCTTCCCCAAGGTGTCTTACGTGAGCGTGTAAAAAAGGCTCATTCCCCACTTTACTCCCTTTTTCCCCATTTTCAACCACCTATCCCCACAAATATCCCCACTGCTCCCCACTCCACCAAAGGATTTGGGCATGAAAAAAGCCCCCCGATGTCGGGAGGCTCAAAAAAAGGAGTGCTTAAGGATTAATTCTCGAAGTTGCGCTCATCCCAGCGTTGTTCTAGTCGAGAGCGAAGTCCTGAACCCTTCTTCTGCTTTGCCATTCGAGGGCCCTTACCTAAAGTGCTCAGGGCAGAAAGCACAGTGAACAAACCGGTTAAGGCGATCAGGAATCCGAAGATTCCAACCGGCACGGTCTGCGAGATAAGCCCACCCAAGAGGATTGCAAGGCCGGAGAGAAGTGCGCCAACACCAGTTAAGACTCGACCGCGGCCAGGAAAAGTGCGATTTCCAGTCAAGGTTGAAGAAAGACGTGGGTCATCAGCCGATAGAGCTTGCTCCATCTCGGCTAATAGCTTGCGTTCACGATCTGAAAGTGGCACAGGACAACAATAGAACAACTTTTGCTAACGGGCTACTCGTCTTCAAGGGTTGGATCAACTAGTCGCCCCGGACGCACACTGGAGCGCCCAAATCTGGCGCGAGCACGGTCGATTGCACGCTCGGCATCGCGCCAGCCTTTATCTCGGGCGCCCAAAACCATCTGTTCTGGGGCTGCGTCAACCAGATTTTCAAGGCTAACCCCAACTAAACGCAGGCGTGCACGATCAATACGGAGTGCTTTATATAAATCTTTTACAACCTCATAGGTTTCGTGTGCACTATCGGTTGCAAGCGGAAGTGTCTTCGAACGGTTAATCGTGGTGAAATCTGCGAAGCGCACCTTTATTGAAATCGTTTTGGCGAACAACTCTTTGTCGCGCAATCGCGCTGTAGCTTTCTGAGTCAATCGCAAAAATTCTTGCAAAATTTCTTCTGGATTATCTAAGTCTTGTGCGAATGTTTCTGCAGCACTAATGCTCTTATCAACATCTTCTGGGATGACTTCTCTGTAATCGCGACCCCATGCAAGTTCATGAAGCGTCTCACCTGCTGCTTGCCCTATTGCACGAATCAGAGTTGCACGTGGCAACTTTGCAACATCTTCGACGGTACGAAGCCCTAATTGTTCAAGTGATTCAGCGGTTTTTGGACCTACTCCCCACAGCGCAGAAACTGGCAACGGATGCAAAAATGTCAGGATTCGATCTGGTGCGATTTCCAATAAACCATTTGGTTTGCAATGTCCCGACGCTAACTTTGCAATGAATTTAGATGGCGCGATTCCGACTGAACATGTAATGCCTTCTTGTTCAAATACACGACGTCTGATCTCCGTTCCAATTTCGCGCCCGGTACCGAGCAAACGTCTTGCGCCAGTGACATCTAAGAATGCTTCATCGAGTGATAGCGGTTCTACAAGCGGAGTGAAGTCAGCAAATATTTTCATGATGGCATCTGATACTTCTGAATACCGCGCGTGATTAGGTGCTACGAAGATTGCATGTGGAGCCATCCGTTGCGCGCGACCAACTGGCATCGCAGCGCGTATTCCGAATTTTCGGGCTTCATAGTTTGCAGAGAGCACGACTCCGCGAGCACCAGCGCCAACAACGAGAGCTTTGCCGCGCAGTGATGGATCATCACGTTCGGCTACGGATGCATAAAACGCATCCATATCTACGTGAACAATCGTTGCGTGCGTGCTCATATCGCCAGCGTACTTCTCTGTGAGTTCCACTTTTCGTAGGCAGCGCGCAAGTCCCATATGCCTGTTGCACGGATTGAAATTCCACGCGCACCAGTGCGTCTGGTAACACCACGCAATAAGACAAGCTCGGATGTATAGATCGTTGAAAGATATTCGGTGGCTATGTCGCTAAAGAAAGTTGCATCGCTACAGCCATGTCCATCGTTGAGGGTAAGGAAGATAACGCGTTTTCCAGAACGCACTGGTGGGGTTTGAATAGATACTCGCACCCCTGCAACTAGGACAGTGGATGCAGATCGCACCGAAAGAAGGTCTGAAGATTTAATAGCGCCAATTGAATTAAGAAAGTGCGAATAGAACTCGAGCATGTGATGAGTGATGTCCATACCGAGGCGTTGTACTTCGTGAGCGACTACTTCGCTGCTGACTAAATCTGGCAGGCCACTTGATTCAAGTGCAGGTGCATCAAAGCCAAGAGTCATTTGCGAACGTAGCGCGCTAGACATTGTTGGACCTTTTATGAGGTCTGAAAGGTGAAGCAATAAATCTCGACGATTAAGTGGGCTGCCTTTGACAATGGCGTGCAATCGATCGAATGCGCCGGTGAGAATTAAGGATTCGATGATGGGTTGGGATGCGCCACTTCGATAGTAAAAATCTGCTAAATCTTTATATGGTCTTGCTTTAACAATATTTTCGATTTCATCTGTACTGATTCCATTAATAGTTGATAAGGCAATGCGGATGCTCTGTGTGCCATCTTCGCTGAGTTCGACGCGATAGCTCTGATCGGAATAATTAACATCAAGGGGTGCAATCGGAATTCCCATCTGGCGCACTTCATCCAGAATCAATCGCTTGGGATACATGCCAGGATCATGAGTGAGAACACCAGCTAAGAATGCTGCTGGGTAGTGCGTCTTAAGCCATGCTGATTGATACGTTGGAAATGCAAAAGCTGCGGCATGTGCCTTGCAAAAACCAAAGGATGCAAATGCTCGCAGAACTTCCCAGACTTCGTTGATCACTTCGAGTGCATAACCGTGTTCGGTTGCTGCTGGATAAAACCAATCGCAGACCCGTTGTTGGTCTTGGCGATCTCCGAGTGCGCGACGCATCTCATCTGCATGTGCCAATGAGCAGTGCGTCATCGTTGCAATGATGGAGATAACTTGTTCGTGGAAAACAACCACGCCTTCGGTATCACGCAATATCTCGTAGAGATCGGGATGAATAATTTTGCGCGTGCTCCACCCATGTCGTGACTTTAGAAAAGGCGAAATCATGTCACTCTTTACCGGACCAGGGCGAAAGAGTGAAATATCAATAATCAAATCCGTAAAAGTTTGTGGCTCTAATTTGCCAACGAGTTCGCGTTGCCCAGGGCTTTCTATCTGAAAGATTCCGATTGTCTTTGTAGATTGAATAAGTTCGTATGTATGCGGATCATCGAGTGAAATTGCATCAATATCTATCTCTTCTTTGTGAACACGAGAAATTTCGGAGAGCGCGTAAGAAATACTTGATTGCATCCGTACGCCGAGAATGTCTAACTTGAGTAAACCAATATCTTCGACGTCATCTTTATCAAATTCGACCATTGGATAACCACTAGCGTTTCGTTGTAAGGGAACGCGATCGAGTAATCCCCCATCAGATAAGACGATGGCGCATGGATGCATCGATAGATGGCGCGGTAAACCTTCTAGGCGCCGCGCCATTGTGATGACCATCTTTGCTAAAGGGGTCTTCACATTTTTCTCACGCAAGCCATATGGAGATTTAGCAATGAGATTGATTTCAGCTGCTGGTAAACCTAAAGCTGCCCCTGCATCTCGAATACTCTGCCTTGTTCGATATGTATCAAAGCTTGCAACGGTTGCGCATCGTGATTGGTTACCGGGAATGTCCCACTGTGGGTCCCCATATTTTTTAAAGACAAGATCATAAATTTCTAAACGTCGATGTGATTCAACATCAATATCAATATCGGGCAGAGCACGGCGAAGTGGTGAACAAAAACGCTCCATCAATAATCCGTGTGCCATCGGATCAACTCCTGAAATACCGAGCAAGTGGCAGATAAGAGAACCAGCGCCAGAGCCACGGGCTGACACACGAATACCGCGTTCGCGCGCCATATCTGCAATGTCGGCAACGGTAAGAAAATATGACTCGTAGCCAAGAGTTGCAACAGTTGCTAGTTCGTCATCGAGTCGCTCGCGCGCACTTTTAACTGCTTGTGCGCTGCTGTATCTCCAATTGATTTTTGCCTCTGATCGTTGGCGCAAAAGAGCACGCATCTGCTGTGCATTTTCGGCGCCAACAACATGTGCCTCTGGCAGATGAATTGAGCCAAGGCCGATGTCTCGCGTAGGCGATAGCAATGTTTGTTCTGCCCATGCACGAGTAGTAGAAAGAAGTGTGCGCGCATTGCGTTCACCGCCCGCACGTGCAATCTCATCAGCAAGTGCGTGCATTGCAGGTGTTGATTTGAGATAGGCCTCGGCATTGGTGCGTCCGATGTGACGCGGATGAAGTGGAACTAATTGGCGAGCACAATCCAAAATATCTGCAACTGGTCCATCTTCTGGCCCGCGCATTCGTGCAGCATTTGTAATGACTGCATCAATATCGTGATCTCTGGCAAAAATCAGCGAGCGCCCTGCATGTGTAATCGATCCTGGCCCATCACCTTTTGCTAGGTGGGAGACGCATTCAACTGCGTGTGCTTTGAAAAAATCGCGGGTCTTATTAAATAGTGCCAGGGCACTATCGTTTCGGTGCGCCGCAATCGCTGGCGCCATTGGTGAATCAAGACCGTGTAAGACATAGAGATTTTGCGTGTACTGATTAAAGCGTTCGAGAAAATCAAGGGTCAGAACAGGTGCGCCTGTAGATAAGTTAAGCGATGACATAAGTCGGACAAGATCGCGCCATCCCCCATCGCTGCCAGCAATAAGAGTGAGCCGCGGTAACTTTTTATCATCGGCTATACGACTTTTCTGTAGATCATTCTGTAAATCGATAGCAAGGTTTACTCCGATAATGGGAGCAATCCCGTACTTAAGACAAGCCTTTGTAAAACGAATAGCGCCTAAGAGCCCATCACGATCAGTGAGTGCGAGCGCCGGTGCTTCTAATTGGCTTGCTCGTTCAACAAGATCTGCTGGTTGTGTAGTGCCGTACTTGAGTGAAAATGCACTGGCAGTATGTAAGTGAATAAAACTCATATCGCTTTAATGATCCACGCACCGGTTAGATCATCTCGTTCGAGTTCGAATGTTTGCAGTGTGCCAATTGGCGCTGCTTCTACTTTCCATACTGCGCGAGCTTGATCATCTGGATGAAAGTTGCCATCACTAATTCGATTCCACCATCCACCTGCTTCACACCATCTAGAAAGAACTGCGTGAATACGAAAACGTCTGCCACCAAAAGAGAATTCGATTGGACCAGATGTGCCATCGGCTAGAACATCACCTGGTTGTGCAATCTGTGCTCTTACATGTGCCGGACTCATCTGTGGGACTCTTTCTGGATAGGTGTGGATAATTCGAACATCTGTTCGAAAAATACTCTGCAGGACTGACACGCGCAAGCCCCGTGTGCGACACGCTCAGAAAGGCTTAGATAGTTGAAATTTCAACTACTTTGACCTACCTTTACTTACGTAAGTACCCATTAATAAAGGAGAAACATGGACGTAGTAACACTCATCGGTCGCCTGCTATTTGCAGCGCTATTTATTGGCTCAGGCATTGGTCACTTTGCAAAGCTTGAAGCAATGACCGGATATGCAAAGTACAAGAAGCTCCCTGCTGCAAAGTTCGGAGTTCTAATCAGCGGACTTTTCTTCTTGCTCGGCGGAATCTACATCGCAATCGGTCTATGGGTTGATCTCGGTGCGCTATTAATCGCAATCACAGTAATTCTTGCAGGAATCATCTTCCATGCTTTTTGGAAAGAAACAGATGCAACAGCAAAGATGAATGAGCAGATTGCATTCAATAAAGACCTCGCACTTGGCGGAGCAGCACTAATCCTCTTCGCACTTGTCGCAAGTGGAACAATTTCAGGATCAGATTTTGGTCCACATGTAGGAAACATTCGTTTCTTCGGCAACTAAGCCTTCCTAACAAAAAGCCCTCAGCGCGTGCTGGGGGCTTTTTGCTTTACTTGATAACTCGCGAGAGAAAACCAGCAACTAGTAATGAAAGAACTGGAAAAGCCATTGCAATAGAAATCGATGTGCCTTCTGCTAAGAATCCAATAATTGAAGGACCGATAAAGAAACCAGAAAGACCAATAACAAATGCACGTGCGCTAGATACCGATGGCGCTATTCCCGGTATGGCACTTGCTGCCAGAATAAATGCAGGAAACATTGGTCCAATAGCAAGTCCAGCGATAACAAAGCCTAAGTTAATGACAATAAGTGCAACCAGTGGGTTTGATTCTGAAAGTGGCACAGCAATTGCGATACTTGCGCCCCAACCAAGTGCACCGTAATAGCCACATAAGCGCACCAAACGTGCTGGACCGAAATGATCAAGTGCTCGATCCCCAAGAAAACGAGCTGTAATCATTGCTAGTGCAAATGATGCATACGCCGATGCGTTGACGCCTTTACCTATACCCATTTCATCGCGCAGCAAAAGTGCGCCCCAATCACTGGCAGATCCTTCAGCAATCAGAGCTGCAAGTAAGCCAAAGCCGATAAACCACAGCGGCATCACTGACTTTGCAAATAGAGGAATCTTTGCAGAAGTTTCATCATCGCCTTTATGACCATCTAGGTCTGGCGGTAGCAATCTATAAATGCATGGAATAAATGCAATAACACACAGTCCTGCGACCACACCCAAATTCATTTGCGGAGAAACGACTCGAGCAATTGAGCCACCCAAAACTGTTGTCAAGAAAGCACCAACACTCCACATCGCGTGAAAGGAAGACATGCTTCGTGCATTAAGAATCTTCTCAACTGCAACTGCTTGGGTATTGAGAGCAACGTCTGTACTTGAGTATCCAAAGCCCATCAAAAAGAGAGCACATGCCAGGACAATTGGCTCAGTTGAGAATCCGATTGCACATAAGCCTGCCGGCAACAAGATTGATGAAATGTAAAGAATTTTTCGCGAACTAAATGTGTGCACCAACCGCCCGGCCAATTGAGCCCCAACTATTGAACCAAAAGAACTCGCAAGAAGTACTAAACCAAATTGCGCATTACTCAAACCATTGGCGTCTTTAATTTCAGGTATTCGTGCCACCCACCCCATTGAGGCAATTCCCATGATTGCAAAACTGGCCCACAAGGCTCTTTTAGATCGCTCTGCAATCTCAACAGGAGTGAGAATTTTCATTGCGCAACCCTACTATTCTTGCTCTCATGAGAATGAAAAGAGTTGTGATTGCCTTCTCTGCACTCGCTCTGACTCTCACTTCACCGGTTTACGCCTCCGAGCCGCTGTCACAAGATACGCGAATGAAGTTAGTGAAAACGCTTTCAGGAGATTTAGCACCTAAGTCTGTTCTCTCGTCAGGTACTGGTCTGGTCAGTGCACATAACATGATGTACAAACACACCGTTACTCTTTTCGACTCGCAAACCATGGAGCTCGTAACAACTGTAAAAGACAGCGTCGACCTCAAGGCATTTGGATTTTCAAAGTACAGCGGCAATTACCGCGGGGCACCAGTTGAGGGAGCATTCTCACCCGATGGCAAATATTTGTATTTCACAAACTATGCGATGTACGGAAGAGGATTTAACAAAGAAGGCACCGATAAATGCTCTCCATCATCAGGTTTTGACACAAGTTTTCTCTCTCGCATCAATCTAAGCACTTACACAATTGATGCGGTTTACCCTGTTGGATCTGTACCTAAGGTTGTACAAGTAACACCGGATAACAAATACATCTTGGTCTCAAACTGGTGTTCATACACACTCTCTGTTATTTCAGTAGCAGAACAAAAAGTTGTGAAGAGCATCAAAATTGGCCGCTATCCACGTGGAATCGTGGTAACCAAGGACAGTGCATTTGCCTTCGTTGCAGAAATGGGTGGCAACAGATTGCACAAAATAGACCTTGCAACATTTGAGCAAACTTATATTCCTATTGGTTCAAATCCCCGTGCGCTCGTACTTTCACCAGATAACAAAGTTTTATATGCAACCATGAATCTTTCTGGACAAATCGCTGCATGGGATTTGGTTGCCAATAAATCATTAGGCAGAGCCAAGATTGGCCAAGCCGCTCGAAGTCTGGATATTTCAAGTGATGGCACCGCGCTCTTCGCCACTAACTACAAAAGCGGAACAGTGTCGAAAGTTCGAACATCGGACCTAAAGGTTTTGCAGACAATTAAAGTCTGTTCAGAACCAATCGGAATTTCGTATGACGCTCCTACCGCTCGTACGTGGGTTGCCTGCTATGGGGGTTCAGTCAAAGTTTTCGCTAACGAATAAATACATGCCCTAAAGTTCTACCATGTCCGCAATCTTTGAAAACTCTTCCGTACAACGAGTTCAAGGGCTCATGAAAGAGCTCGGCATGAAGGGTGAAATCACAGCACTTGCCGACAGCGCAAGAACTGCGAAGGAAGCAGCAGATGCACTCGGAATTGAAGTAGGACAAGTTGCTTCATCAATTGTCTTTAAATTAGATGATGGGTCACCGCTTTTGGTAATCACCAGTGGTCGTCATAAAGTTGATACTGACCTTGTGGCCAAAGAGTTAAACCAGAGTAAGTTGCACAGAGTTGATGCGGATTACGTTAAAGAAAAGTCTGGATTCTCTATCGGTGGAGTATCCCCAATCGGTTGGGTTTCAAAGGCCACGATTCTTATTGATCTTGCACTCAATGATTACGATGTAGTTTGGGCTGCTGCTGGTCATCCACACTCCGTATTTCCAACAACATACGCCGAACTAATCACTTGTACTGGTGCCAAACCAATGGTCGTAGGAGAATGAATCCATGAAAAGAATCTTCAGAGTAGCTGTCCTTCTCTCTTTTGC
>JACCDL010732749.1_pt1 | contig 21453 bp, 22 predicted proteins | sample 7441931 | NCBI WGS metagenome assembly JACCDL01 (sample SAMN15323437, study PRJNA562643) | freshwater metagenome | isolation source: river surface water | place: USA:Blue River Watershed | collected 2017-08-16 | reverse complement strand
GGCACGGCGATGACGGCGGCCAGGATGAAGCCGCCCACCACACGCCACACGGTCATGCCGATGTCGTGCAGGAAATTGAATTCGGTAAACAGCAGCCACGCCTCATGCGCCATGGTGATGGGGCTGGCCAGGAAGGTGGGGGGCACATAGCCGCCCAGCGTGAAGAAGGCCCAGGCGCCGAAGAAGACGACGAAGAAGGCCAGGCCCAGTACCCACCGGGCCTGCGCGCTCACCGGCTCCAGGGGAGCCAGTGAGCGGCGGCGCGGCCGCACGGGGTCCGGCGAAGCCGGGTTCGCAGGTGCAGGCCGCATCGTTTTACTTGATGAACTGATTGGTGAACATGCCCGAGAAGTCGGTGGGCGCACGGCGAATCACGCCGGCTTCCAGCAGGATCGCGGCGGCATCCTTCATGAACGCCTGCAGCTCGCCTGCGAAGAACTTCTGGTTGGCCGCCTTGTCCTGCCAGCGTAGGAAGGAGGACGACTTGGCAAACGCTTCACCCGTCTGCTTGACGGCGGCGCCCATGATCTCGTTGGACTTGGCCGGATCGTTCTTGATCAACTCCAGCGCGTCGAAGTAGGCGTTAGCCAGGCTCTGTGCGGCGCGCGGGTTGGCCTTGAGCCACTCGGGCGAGCAGCCCACGGTGTCCATCACCATCGGGTAGTCCAGGGTGGTGGCCATGATCTTGCCGGACTGGGGGTTGTTGCGGACCGTGGAGAGGTAGGGCTCGTAGGTCATGGCCGCATCGTTCTGGCCGGCCACGAAGGCTTGGGCCGAGGCCTGAGGCGACAGGGTGGCGAGCTTGACGTCCTTCATGCTCATGCCGTTCTTACTGAGCATCCAGGCCAGGCCGAAGTAGGGGGCGGTGCCGGGGGCGTCGACGCCGATGGTCTTGCCCTTGAGGTCGGCGAAGCTGTTGATGTTTCCGCGCACCGCGATGCCGTCGGCGCCGAAGGATTTATCCAGCTGGAAGATCTGCACGATGGGCACGCCGTTGGCGTTCCAGGCCACGTGGGTCTCGACGGTGGTGGCAGCGCACTGGATCGCGTTGGAGGCCAGGGCCAGGTGACGGTCCTTTTGCGGAATCATCTTGATGTCCACTTCCAGGCCGTGTTTCTTGAACAGGCCCGCCTTGTCGGCCAGCGTGAGCGGCGCGAAGCCGGTCCAGCCGGACATGCCCAGTGCGAGCTTGGTTTCCTGGGCCTGGGCCGAGAACGCCAGTGAGGAGAGCACCGCGCCGGCGGCCAGCAGCGATACGAACTTGTTGTTTGGCTTGCGCATGAAGAACTTCCTTGTGTTGGACTAACCCACCGGGCTCGCGCCCGACCAGGAACTCGCTGTATAGACAGGTCGGTTCCGCGGGAGATGATAGCGCCGTCGTGGCGTCTCAAAAGACGTGCGCTCAGCGCGCGCTTGTGGTCTCAGGCCGGGTCGAGCGGGTCGGCGCCGGCCCGCGCTTCGTCCACCACCCACGACTTGAATGCCGCGACGCGCTGCATCTGCAGGCGTGACGGGTGGCAGGCGAGGTAGTAGGCGCCCCGGGTGCGTGTGCGCAGGGAAAACGGCTCGACCAGCCGACCCGAGGCCAGGTCGTCGCTCACGAAAGGCAGGATGGCCACGATCACGCCCAGTTGGTCGGCGGCCGCCTGGTAGGCCAGCGCCGCGTTTTCGAACTTGAGCCCGCTGTTGCCATCCACCCCCCGGGCGCCCGCGGCGGCCAGCCAGGTCGGCCAGTCGTGGGGGCGGTTCATGGAGCACAGGAGCACATGGTGCGCCAGGTCGCCGGGCGTCCGCAGCGGCGGCCCGCTCGCCAGCAGGCCGGGGGCGCACACCGGCAGCAGGGTCTCTCCGAAAAGCCGGGTGTAGTCCGGGCCGCGCGGGGGTTCTGCCTCGGAATGGATGCTCACGTCCACATCGTCGTGGTCGAAGTCGGCGCGCTGGTGGCTGGTCGTGACCTGCACGTCGAGGTCGGGGTGTCGTGCATGGAACCGCGCCAGCCGGGGCGCCAGCCAGCGGATCGCGAACGTCGGCGGCAGCTTGATCCGCAGCCGCCGGTCGTCGGGTCCCTGGCGAACCTGCCGGGTGCCAAATTCGATCTGGTCCAGGCCCGAACGCACCGCGTCGTAATAGGCCTGACCCTGCGGCGTGAGCCGCGTGCCCTGAGGGCCGCGCTCGAACAGGCGTACCTGCAGCCACTCTTCGAGGGTGCTGATGTGGCGGCTCACCGCGCCCTGCGTCACGAACAGCTCCTGCGCCGCCCGCGTGAAGCTGCCGCTGCGGGCGACTTCCTCGAAGGCGCGCAAGGCATTGAGCGGAGGCAGTCGTCGTGCCATCGTTCAGACTCCTCGGCTTTGGTGGGTATGAGTTTTTCTCATGATTCCTATGCCTTTATTGTGATTGAGCCGGCCCGGCAGTGCCCCTAGCATCGGGTCGGCGGCGCCAGACCGCAACGGAGACACGTCATGATGAATAAATTGCATGCCATTGTGGCTGCTTTCCTGTTTGCGGCCTGCCCCTGGGTCCAGGCGCAGGGCAGCGGCAGCTATCCCAACCAGCCGATCAAGCTGATGGTGCCCTGGCCACCTGGCGGCGGTGTGGACACCACGGCCCGCATGATCTCGGAGCCCCTGGCAACCCGCCTGGGACAGTCCATCGTGATCGACAACCGCGGCGGGGCGGGCGGCAACATCGGCACCGAGGCCGCCGCGCGCACCCGGCCCGACGGCTACAACCTCCTCATGGGGTCGATCAGCCCCAACGCGGTCAACATCCATCTTTACAGCCGGCTCGGTTTCGATCCGGTCAAGGACTTCGCGCCGATCGTCTACGTGTCCTCGGTGCCCAACATCCTGGTGGTGCCGGCCAACTCCCCCTTCAAGACCGTGAAGGATGTGGTCGATTTCGCCCGAGCCAACCCGGGCAAGCTCAATTACGGTTCGGGCGGCATCGGCTCCTCGCAGCACCTGGCCGCAGTGCAGTTCATGCAGGTGGCGCGCATCGAGATGCTGCACGTGCCGTACAAGGGCACGGCGCCCGCCGAGGCTGACCTGGTGGCTGGCCATGTCTCGCTGATGCTGGACACCACGACCTGCCTGCCCTTTGTCGCGGCGGGCAAGATGCGCGCGCTGGCGGTGGCCTCCCGCAAGCGCAACCCCGCCCTGCCCGACGTGCCCACCTTCGACGAAGTCGGCCTGAACGGCATCTACGCCTCGTCCTGGTACGGCCTGATGGCGCCGGCCGGTACTCCCCGTCCCGTCATCGACCGGCTCAACGCCGAAGCCAACGCGGTCCTGCGCTCGCCTGAATTGCGCAAGCGCATGGCCGAATTCGGCGCGGAAGTGGGCGGCGGCACGCCGGAGGAATTCGGCAGCTTCATCCTCTCGGAGATCAAGCGCTACGAGGGCATCGTGAAGGCCTCGGGCGCGAGGGTGGAGTGAACCCGCGTACGCTGTTCGAGAAGATCTGGTCGCGCCACGTCATCACCCAGCGCGAGGACGGCCAGTCCCTGCTGTACGTCGACCGGCACCTGCTGCAGGACGGTTCTGCGCCGGCGTTCGAAATGCTGCGCCAGCGGGGGCTGAAGGTGCGTGCGCCGCAGCGCGCCTTCGCCACCCCGGACCATTTCATCCCCACCAGCTCTCGCTCGCTCGCCGACGTCGCCGATCCTGAAAAGCGCGCCATGGCGCAGGCCCTGCAGGATGACTGCGCTGCGGCCGGCATCCGCTTCATCGGCCTGGACGACGAGCGCCAGGGAATCATCCACGTCGTCGGGCCCGAGCAGGGCCTGACCTTGCCCGGCATGCTGCTGGTGTGCGGCGACAGCCACACCTCGACGCATGGCGCCCTGGGCGCCTTGGCCTTCGGCGTGGGCGCCTCCGAGGTTGGCCATGTCCTGGCCACCCAGGCGCTGTGGCAGAAGATGCCCGCGACGATGCGCATCACCGTGCGCGGTCGCCTGCCTGCGGGCGTGACCGCCAAGGACATGATCCTGTCCATCATCGGGAAGATCGGCGCGGCGGGCGCCAACGGCCACGCGATCGAATATGCCGGCGAAGCCGTGCGCGCCCTGTCGATGGAAGCGCGCATGACGGTGTGCAACATGAGCATCGAAGCCGGCGCGAAGGCCGGCATCATCGCGCCCGACGAGACCACCTTCGCTTGGCTGCACGGCCGGCCGCATGCGCCGCAGGGTGCGGCCTGGGAGCAGGCACTCTCGCAGTGGCGGCAGCTGCACACCGACGACGGCGCGGTGTTCGACCGTGAAGTCACGCTGGATGCGGGCGAGATGGCCCCGATGGTCACCTGGGGCAACAGCCCGCAAGACGTGGTGCCGATCTCGGGAGCGGTGCCCGCGCTGCCTGCGCACGATCCGGCGCACCGCGCCTTGATGGAGCGATCGCTGGGCTACATGGGCCTGGCCCCGGGCCAGGCGGTGGCGGGTCTGCCGATCGACCATGTCTTCATCGGGTCCTGCACCAACGGACGTATCGAGGACCTGCGCAGTGCCGCCAGCGTGGTGCGCGGGCGCCGGGTGGCGCCCGGTGTGCAGGCGTGGGTCGTGCCGGGCTCGGGGCGGGTCCGGCACCAGGCGCAGCAGGAGGGACTGGACCGCGTGTTCCTCGACGCGGGCTTCCAGTGGCGTCACGCGGGCTGCTCGATGTGTCTGGGCACCAACGGCGACCAGGTGCCCGCCGGCCAGCGCTGCGCCTCCACCTCGAACCGTAACTTCACGGGCCGGCAGGGCCCCGGTTCGCGCACCCACCTCATGAGCCCCGCCATGGCCGCCGCGGCGGCGGTGGCCGGCCGGCTGGTCGACGTGCGCGAACTGGCGGCTTAGGAGGCCCATACCGTGGAACCCTTCAAGCCCCTGGATGCCGTCGCCGCGCCGATGGATGGCGCGCACATCGACACCGACCAGATCGTCCCGGCGCGCTTCATCCAGAAGCCGCGGGCCAACAACTTCGGCGACTACCTTTTTCTCGATGTGCGGCGCGATGCTGCGGGCCAGCGGCGCCCGGATTTCGTTCTGAACCAGCCGGCCTATGCGGGCGCGCAGGTCCTGGTGGCGGGGCCCAACTTCGGATGTGGTTCGTCGCGCGAGCACGCTGTCTGGGCCCTGGTCGATGGAGGGATCCGCGCGGTGATCGCGCCAGGCTTCGGCGACATCTTCCATGCCAACGCGCTGAAGAATGGCCTGCTCCCGGTGGTCCTGCCCGAGGCGAGCGTGCGCGCGCTCCTGGACGGCCTGCTGGCCAACCCCGGCGCGCGCGTGCGCGTGGACCTGCAGACCCAGACGGTGTCGGGCCCGGGTCTGGCCAGCGCCCCCTTCCCCATTGACGCGTTCTCGCGCCACTGCCTGTTGCAGGGGCTGGACGAGATCGCCTACACGCTCGGCTACCTGGCGGGCATCGAGGCTTTTGAACACAGGATGGACACATGAAGATCGCGGTATTGCCCGGTGACGGCATCGGCCCGGAAGTCACCGCGCAGGCGGTGAGGGTGATGGAGGCGGTGATCGGAGACCGCCGCCCGATGGAGCTGGTCCACATGCCCGTCGGTCAGGCGGGCATCGACACGGCGGGCGACCCCTTGCCGCCCGCGACGCTCGAGGCCGCCCGCAAGGCCGATGCCATCCTGTTCGGGTCGGCCGGCATGCCCGGCGACGAGGCCATCCCCTATGCCATGCGCCCGGGTGCCAGCCTGCTGCGACTGCGCAAGCAGCTGGGGCTGTTCGCCAATTTCCGCCCTGCGGTGCTGTTTCCCGAGCTGGCGGGCGCCTCCACGCTGCGGCCTGAAGTCATCGCCGGCCTGGACCTGATGATCCTGCGCGAGCTCACGGGCGACGTGTATTTCGGTGAGCCGCGTGGTATCCAGACGGGCCCCGACGGCGAACGCGTCGGGTTCAACACCATGCGTTACAGCGAGTCCGAGGTCGAGCGCATTGCCCACGTGGCCTTTCGCGCTGCGCGTGGGCGGCGGGGCAAGGTCTGCTCGGTGGACAAGGCCAACGTGCTCGAGGTCAGCCAGTTGTGGCGCGAGGTGGTGACGCGGGTGGGCCGCGACTACCCGGACATCGAGCTGTCCCACCTGTTCGTCGATGCCGCTGCGATGCAGTTGATGCGCGCGCCGCTGCAGTTCGACGTGATGGTGACCGGCAACATCTTCGGCGACATCCTTTCGGATGCGGCGGCGATGCTTACGGGCTCCATCGGCATGCTGCCCTCGGCTTCGATGGCCCAGGGCAACAAGGGTCTGTACGAGCCCGTGCATGGGACCGCGCCGGACATTGCCGGCCAGGACCTGGCCAATCCGCTGGCCTCCATTCTTTCGATGGCCATGATGCTGCGCCACTCCTTCGACCTGGAGACGCAGGCACGCCAGGTCGAAGCGGCGGTGCGTCAGGTGCTGGCCGACGGACTGCGCACCGGCGACATCTTCCAACCGGGGTGCACCCGCGTGGGTACCCGCGACATGGGCGACGCGGTGGTCGCCGCGGTGCGCCGCGCGGCCTGATCAGAGGCCGAAGCGGTCGGCTCGCGCGAGGGGCCAGTACACCTTGAACGTGTCCGGCAGGCCCTCGAGCCCGCCTTGCAGCGCGCCCGGTGCCACGCGCGGCATCAGATCTGCCAGCGACCGCACTTCGGTGTCTGACACCCGCCGCATGATGTGGTGGGCATTGATCTGCCCCGGGTGTTGCAGGCCGGCCGCCTGCACCAGCTCCTGCAGCGCGTGCAGGGTGTGGTGATGGAAGTTGTGCACCCGTTGCGCCTTGTCCGGCACCACCAGCGCCCGTTCACGCAGCGGGTCCTGGGTGGTCACGCCGGTGGGGCAGGTGCCGGTGTGGCAGGTCTGCGCCTGGATGCAGCCCAGGGCCAGCATGAAGCCGCGCGCCGCATTGCACCAGTCGGCGCCCAAGGCCATGAAGCGGGCGATGTCGAAGGCGCTCACCACCTTGCCGGCGCAACCGATGCGGACCCGCTCTCGCAGACCGGCGCCCACCAGCGTGTTGTGCACGAGCAGCAGCCCCTCCTGCACCGGCATACCCACATGGTCGGTGAATTCGACCGGTGCCGCGCCGGTACCACCCTCGGCGCCGTCAACCACGATGAAGTCCGGCGTGATGCCCGTCTGCAGCATCGCCTTGGCCAGGCCGAACCACTCCCAGGGATGGCCCACACACAGCTTGAGGCCCACCGGTTTGCCGCCTGAGAGATCGCGCAGCTGCTCGATGAAGGCCATCATCTCCAGGGGTGTGTTGAAAGCGCTGTGCGCCGAGGGCGAGATGCAGTCCACGCCCTGCGGCACGCCCCGCGCCTGCGCGATTTCAGCCGTCACCTTGGTGCCGGGCAGGATGCCGCCATGTCCCGGCTTGGCGCCCTGACTGAGCTTGATCTCGATCATCTTGACCTGGGGGTCGCGCGCGTTCTCGCTAAAGCGCGCCGGATCGAAGCGGCCCTGTGCGTCGCGGCAGCCGAAATAGCCCGAGCCGATCTCCCAGATCAGGTCGCCGCCATGCACTCGGTGGTGGCGCGAGATCGAGCCCTCGCCGGTGTCGTGCGCGAAACCGCCCATCTTCGCGCCCTGGTTCAAGGCCAGGATGGCATGCGAGGACAACGAGCCGAAACTCATGGCGGAGATATTGAACACGCTGGCCGAGTAGGGCAGCGCTCGGTCGGCGCCGATGGTGATGCGAAAGTCCGTGTTGGAGAGCGTGGTGGGAAACATCGAGTGGTTGATCCACTCATAGCCCTGATGCATCACATCCACCTGGGTGCCGAAGGGGCGGTTGTCGGGCGCGCCCTTGGCGCGCTGGTAGACCAGTGAGCGCTGGGCCCGCGAGAAGGGCGCCGCCTCCGTGTCGCTCTCAATGAAATACTGCCGGATCTCCGGGCGGATGTACTCCATGAAAAAGCGCAGGTGCCCGATCACTGGGTAGTTGCGCAAGATGGCGCGCTGGGGCTGGCGCAGGTCGCGAACGCCGAGAGCCACCAGCACCGCGAACACCACGATGCCAAGGCGCGCCGTGTCGCCGCCGTCTCGCAGCAACCAGACCACGCACGCCATCAGCCCCAGGCCGCACAGGCCCCATGCCGTCCACCCCGGATGCCATTGCACTTGTTTCATGTCTGCCTCGTCCTTTGCGATCCGTTATAGGCGCAGCGCTGTGGGCGCGCCAGCAGAAAAAAGACCGCAGTCCGGCCCTGTTTTCAGGTGGGCGTGGCTTCGACCAGATCGATCAGGCGCTGCAGGGCGTGCCCCACGGTCTGTGCTCGCACCTGCGCGCGGTCGCCTTCGAAGCGGCGTGTCTCGCTCGAGAGGCGCCCATCGACCATGAACCCGAACCAGACGGTGCCCACCGGTTTGGCGGCGCTGCCCCCTGTCGGTCCTGCGATGCCCGTGACCGCCACGGCCACCTGCGCGCGTGAATGCCGCACCGCGCCATGGGCCATGGCGCGCGCCACGAGCTCGCTCACCGCGCCGTGCGCGTCGACCTGCGCCGCGTCGACGGACAGCATCTCCGTCTTGGCCTCGTTCGAATAGGTCACGAAACCGCGCTCAAACCATTGGCTCGATCCGGCCAGGTCGGTGCAGGCTGCGGCAATCAGCCCGCCGGTGCAACTCTCTGCGGTGGCCATCGTCCATTCGCGGGCCAGCAGGCCCTGGGCCAGACGTGCGACCAGGGTGGACACGGGCGGGGGGGTCATATCAGCCTCCAGAAAGCGGTCCCGAGGGCGATCACCAGCAGGGTGCAGCAGGCCGCCATCAGGTCGTCGAACAGGATGCCGAAGCCGCCGCGCCAGCCCAGGCCATGGAACAGGCGGTCGGCCCAGCCCACGGGGCCCGGCTTGACCGCATCGAAGAACCGGAACAGGCCGAAGGCCGCGACTTGCAGCCACAGCCCCGCCGGCGCGATCAGCCACAGCACGATCCAGAAGGCGACCACCTCGTCCCAGACAATGTTGCCGGGGTCCGCGCGGTCCAGGCGCTGAGCGGTGACGGTGCAGGCCCACCAGCCCACAGCGAGCGACAGGGCGATCACGCCCCCGATCTGCGCCGGTGTGAGCCACAACTGCATCACCAGAAAACTCACCCAGGCCCACAGCGTGCCGGCGGTGCCGGGCGCGACGGGCGAGAGGCCGCTGCCGAAGCCCAGCGCGATCGCGTGCGCCGGGTGCGAGAAGACGAAACGCGGGGACAGGCGAGGGCGCACGGCGGCGCCGACGGCGGTCAGGTCAGCGTCCTGCGGGGACGGGGGCGGCGCTTCGGGGGACATCTGGCGATGTTAAGCGCAGGCCCGAACCCGGCTGCGAATGTCCTGCAGGTGGCGTTCAGTCGAAGTGGTCGAAGGACGCGAAATGTCCTGGCACGGGCTGCCCGTGCGCGTCGAGCAGGCGCAGCCCTCGGGCCGCCTCGATCCGCCCGATGCGCGTGACCCGCGTGCCTGCCTGCATGGCGGCCTCCTGCACGGCCAGCTGCGCCGCGGGCGGTGCGGTGAAAGCCAGCTCGTAATCATCGCCACCCGCAAGGGTGTACTCGCGCCGCTGGGCGGGGCTGACCGCGATGCTGGCGGCCAGCAGGTTGGCGACCGTATCGGCCTCGATCGTTGCCCCCACGCCGGACTGCTGCAGCACATGTCCGAGGTCGCCCAGCAGGCCGTCGCTGATGTCGATCGCCGACGTCGCGACACCTCGCAAGCCCAGGCCCAGGGCCACGCGTGGCGTGGGCGCTTCCAGGCGTTCGCGGACCGCCGACAGCAAGGGCGCGGTCACCACGAGCTTTCCGCGCATCGCCTCCAGCGCGAGTCGCGCATCGCCCAGGGTGCCGCTCACGTACAGGTCATCTCCCGCGCGCGCGCCGGATCGCAGCAGGGCCTGGCCTGCCGGCACCTCGCCAAACACCGTGATGCTCACGGTCAGCGGCCCGCGCGTGGTGTCGCCGCCCACCAGCTCGCAGCCATGGGCATCGGCCAGAGCCAGCAGGCCTTGCGAGAAAGGCGCGAGCCAGCCCTCGTCGGCGTGCGGCAGGGCCAGGGCCAGCGTGAAGGCCAGGGGGCGTGCCCCGCAAGCGGCCAGGTCGCTCAGATTCACCGCCAGGCACTTGTGCCCCAGGCGCCGCGGATCGGTGCCCGCCAGGAAATGGCGACCTTCAACCAGCATGTCCGTGGAGACCGCCAGCTGCGTGCCCGGCGCGGGCGCCAGCAGGGCGCAGTCGTCGCCCACGCCCAGCGGCTGGCGCTGCGCGGGGCGCTTGAAATAGCGCTCGATCAGTTCGAATTCGCCCATGGTCCGCTGAGCATAGCTGCCAGCGTGCAGGCCGGCCGCAGGAGTGGCGGCGTTCAATGCAGCACGCGTTGCGCGCCGTCGTCCAGGAAAAACGTGGGGATCTCGGTCTCGAAGTGTTCGCCGTCCTCGGCGACGCAGAAGTAGCGGCCCTGCATCGTGCCGCTGGGTGTGCGCAGGCGGCAGCCGCTGGTGTACTGGAAGGACTCGCCCGGCTTGAGCAGGGGCTGATGGCCCACCACGCCCAGGCCCTTGACCTCCTCGGTCTGGCCCGCCGCATCGGTGATCCGCCAGTGCCGCGAGATCAGTTGGGCCGGCACCTGGCCGGTGTTGGTGATGGTGATCGTGTAGGCAAAGCAGTACACGTCGTCACCCGGCTCGGACTGCTCGGGCAGGTACTGCGGCATGACTTCCACGCGAAACTGGTACGTTGGCATGCGGGCGATGGTACCCGCAGGGGCTGCGATCCCCAGGTTTGCGAAAATGGCGTCATGAGCACCACCTACCGCATCGCCCCCTCCATCCTCTCGGCCGATTTCGCCCGCCTGGGCGAGGAAGTGCGCGACGTGATCACCGCCGGCGCCGACTGGATCCACTTCGATGTGATGGACAACCACTACGTGCCCAATCTCACCTTCGGCCCCATGGTCTGCTCGGCGCTCAAGCCCCACGCGAAAAAGCCCGATGGCACCCCAGTGCCGATCGACGTGCACCTGATGGTGCAGCCGGTCGACGCACTCGCCCAGTTGTTTGCCGACGCCGGCGCCGACCTGATCAGTTTTCACCCCGACGCCAGTACCCACGTGCACCGCAGCGTGCAGGCCATCAAGGCGCGCGGCTGCAAGGCCGGTTTGGTGTTCAACCCGGCCTCCTCGCTGGAGGTCCTGGACTGGATGATCGAAGAGATCGACCTGATCCTGATCATGAGCGTCAACCCGGGCTTTGGCGGGCAAGGCTTCATCGACTCGGCGCTGCGCAAGATCGAGCAGGCTCGCAAGCGCATCGACGCCAGCGGGCGCGACATCCGCCTGGAGGTCGACGGTGGCATCAAGGCCGACAACATTGCACGTGTCGCGGCCGCCGGCGCCGACACCTTCGTGGCGGGCAGCGCCATCTTTGGCAAACCGGACTACCGCGCCGTCATCGGCGCGATGCGAAGCGCGCTACCGGGCTGAGCGGCCAGGGTTCGGGCCGGGTTCGCCGTGCAGGACCGCGGCGCCTGCTGCGTCGCCTGCCTCCTACCGGTGGTGGCCGGTTGGACCGACAACGGGCGCCGCCGCACGGCTACGGTCTATGCCCATGAGCTTGTCTACCCTGCGGGCCTCGGATGGAAGCGGTCCATCCGGTCCCACAAGGAGACGTCATGGAATTCCTGGCGGAATGGCCTGCTTGGCTGGTCTGGTGCGCCGCCGGCGCGGGTGCGCTGGTCGCGGTGGGCATCGTGGTGTGCGTGATCGAGGCCACGATGGACCTCGACGGCCGTTGAACGCCCTGCGAGGTAGCTGCCATGGCGATCTCCCGACCCGACGCCCCGCGCAAGGCCAAGCCCGGCGACGGCGTGGCTGCACACCAGCGCCAGCTTGAGGCCTTTTATGCCCCTGCCGAGGGGCCACTGTGCACCGAGCAGGGCGTGGTGGTCCCCGACAACCACAACTCGCTGCGCGCCGGCCTGCGCGGGCCCACGCTGGCCGAAGACTTCATCCTGCGCGAAAAGCTCGCGCACTTCGAGCACGAGCGCATTCCCGAGCGCGTGGTGCATGCGCGCGGCTGCGGCGCGCACGGCTATCTGGAGGTGTACCGCTCGCTATCGGCCTATACCCGGGCCGACTTCTTGCAGGAGCCCGGCGGGCGCACGCCGGTCTTCGTGCGCTTTTCCAACCTCACCGGCGCGCGCGGATCGGCCGATACGGTGCGCGACGTTCGGGGCTTTGCGGTCAAGTTCTACACCCGAGAAGGCAACTTCGACCTCGTGGGCGCGAGCCTGCCGGTGGCTTTCGTGCAGGACGCGATGAAGTTTCCCGACTTCATCCACGCCCTCAAGCCCGAGCCCCATCACGACATGCCGCAGGCCTCGAGCGCCCACGACGCCTTCTGGGACTTCACCTCGCTGATGCCCGAGAGCCTGCACGCCTTGATGTGGCTGATGTCCGGCCGCGCGCTGCCTCGCAGCTTGCGCATGATGGAAGGCTTTGGCGTGCACACCTACCGCCTGGTCAATGCGCACGGTGCCGGGCACTACGCCAAATTCCACTGGCGCCCGCGTCTGGGCACCCACGCCCTGTCCGCGGACGAGGCCCGTCGGATCGCGGGCGCCGATCCCGATTTCCTGCGCCGCGACCTGTGGGAGGCCATTGCGCTGGGCCACTTCCCAGAGTGGGAGCTCGGGCTGCAGCTGGTCGAGGAGGGCCGCGAGCACGAGCTCGGTGTCGACCTGCTCGATCCCACCAAGCTCCTGCCCGAGGAGCGCGTGCCCGTGCAGGCCGTGGCCAAGCTGGTGCTCCATCGCAACCCCGACAACTTCTTTGCCGAGACCGAGCAGGTGGCGTTCCACCCCGGTCACCTGGTGCCCGGCATCGACTTCAGCCACGACCCTTTGCTGCAGGGGCGCCTCATGGCCTACACCAGTGCCCAGATCGCACGCCTGGGCGGGCCCAACAGCGACGATCTCCCGATCAACCGACCCGTGTGCCCGGTACACAATTTCCAGCGTGATGGCGCGCACCGAAGCCGCATCGACCGCGGCCCGGTCAACTACGAACCGAGCACCCTCGGACAGGGCGGCGAGCAGCGGGTCGATGGTGGCCAGCAGGGTTTCCAGAGCAGCGCGGATCCCCTGGAGGTCACCAAGCAGCGGCGGCGGCCCGCCACCTTTGACGACCACTTCAGCCAGGCCAGCCTGTTCTGGAACAGCCAGCCGACCCACGAGAAAGAACATCTGGTCGCCGCCTTCCAGGGGGAGCTGGCCCGAGTGACTTCGCCCGCCATCCGCCAGCGCGTGGCCGATCTGCTCGCGCATGTCGACGCGCGGCTGGCCCGCAAGGTCGCCGAGCCCCTGGGCATTGGCCCGCCCGATCCGCGTGCTGCTGCCGGGCGTGCCGGCTTTCGCAGTCCTCCGGCGGAGCCGGCCGCCATCGAGCGTTCACCTGCGCTGGCCGGCCACGCAGGGGCGGGCTCGGGGATCGCCACGCGCCGTATCGCCATCCTCGTGGCGGCCGGCGTGGAAATCGGTGCGATGCGTGTTCTGCAACAGGCCCTGCACGAGCAGGGTGCCATCACCCGCGTTGTCGCCAGCCACCTGGGGGTCGTCTCCACCTCCTCGGGGCAGCAGCTGCCGGTGGACCACGCCTTGGCTTGCACACCCTCGGTCCTGTTCGATGCGGTGATGGTGCCCGCGGGAGCGTCCAGCGCCCAGGCCCTGGCCGCCCAGGGGGATGCGGTGCATTTCGTGCAGGAGGCCTTCCGCCATGGCAAGGCCCTGTGCCTCATCGGCGAGAGTGTGAGCCTGCTGCAGGGGGCGGGTGCGCAGGCCGCCGCCGCAGCGGGCGTGGTGACGGGGCCCAACGACCCGGCCACGCGGCTGCAGATGGCGCAGGATTTCATTCAGGCCATCGCGCGCCACCGGCACGGGGGTCGCGCGGGCCTGGAGGCTCCAACTGACTGAGGCGTGCGCCGCGACCCTGTCCGACACGCCCCGCGTCGACGCCTACAAACGGTCCACCGTCGCACCGACCTGCCGCCGTGCAGGGCTGTCTCTCAATGCGCACGTGGCCGGCGTGTTGCCGGCTGCCCCACAGCGACACAGGAGATCACCATGGCACCCACCCCCCCTCCAGGCAACCAGGGCGGTAAACAGGACACATCCGCCGGTGGCGAGAAGGGCGGCACCGCCAAGCGCGGCTTCGCTTCGATGGACCCCGCGCGCCAGCGCGAAATCGCGAGCCAGGGAGGCAAGGCGGCCCACGAAAGCGGCAACGCCCACGAGTTCACCTCGGAGGAAGCGCGCGAAGCCGGCAGCAAGGGGGGCAAGGCCGCCCATGCAAAAGGCACGGCCCACGAGTTCACTCCCGAAGAGGCGCGCGAGGCGGGCCGCAAGGGCGGCGAGGCCAGTGGCGGCGGCAACCGTGGCGGCAAGGCCTGAGGCGCTGACTGTGGGGGTCGGACGGGGCGCCTTGGGGCACACTGCCGGGCATGATCCCGCGCACTTCCGCTCCGACTCTTGCGTCTCCGATCCGCGCCGCCCTTGTCGACCTCGACGGCACCCTGATCGATACCTTGGGTGACTTCGACGCCGCCCTCAACGCCACGCTGGCCGACCTGGCCTTGCCCGCGCTTTCGCGCGCAGACATCGAACGCCGCGTGGGCAAGGGCTCGGAGCACCTGATCCGCGCGAGCCTTCAGGCCGTGGGTGGCGATCCCGCGCTCTACGAGCGGGCCTGGGCGGCCTACCAGCGTCATTACGACGCGGCCAACGGCCTTCATGCGCAGGTCTATCCGGGCGTCCATGAGGGGCTGGACCTGCTGCGCGCTCGTGGTGTGCGCATGGCCTGCGTCACCAACAAGCCCGGACGCTTCGCCCGCGAGCTGCTGCAGGCCAAGGGGCTGCTCGCTTTTTTTGAAGAGGTCTTTGGCGGCGATGCCTTCGCCCAGCGCAAGCCGCACCCTCTGCCCCTGATCATGGCGGGCCGCGCACTGCAGGCCGCGCCCGCGCACACCTTGATGGTGGGCGATTCGAGCAACGACGCCCAGGCCGCGCGCGCCGCTGGCTGTCCCGTGGTGCTGGTCACCTATGGCTACAACCATGGTGAGCCTGTGCGCAGCGTCGATGCGGACGCCTGGCTCGACTCGCTGACGGAACTGGCCGACCTCCTGCCTGCCGCCTGAGACGGTTTGCTACACTGACGCGATGTTCATCCACCGCACCGCCCTCACAGGTCGTTCCGACCGGGGAGCCTGGCCCTGGCGCCAGCCAGCCAGCGTGCGCGTCTGATTGCACGGGGCCACCCGTGCCCCTCGCCCCCCCTGCAGGCCTGAACGCCTGAGAGCCCGAAGGTCTTTGGGGGGCGCCGATCGAATCCTGCGGCCCCGCGCCGCCGAGCTTGTGGAGGCTCACCCGTGATCACCGAACTCGAATTCAAAAGCCTGGCCCAGCAAGGCTACAACCGCATCCCCCTCATCGCCGAGGCCTTCGCGGACCTGGAAACCCCGCTGTCACTGTACCTGAAGCTCGCCCACGCCAAGGGCGACGGCCGCCTGTCCTTCCTGCTCGAGTCGGTGGTCGGCGGCGAGCGCTTCGGCCGCTACAGCTTCATCGGCCTGCCCGCGCGCACTTTCCTGCGCGCCAGCGGCTTCGGCGCTGAGGCCAAGACCGAGGTCGTGCGTGACGGCCAGGTGGTCGAAACGGCCAGCGGCAACCCGCTCGATTTCATCGAGGCCTACCAGCAGCGTTTCAAGGTCGCCCTGCGCCCGGGTCTACCGCGGTTCTGCGGCGGCCTCGCGGGCTATTTCGGCTATGACACGGTGCGCCATATCGAGAAAAAGCTGGAGGGCACCTGCCCGCCCGACACCCTGGGTTGCCCCGACATCCTCCTGCTGCAATGCGAAGAACTCGCGGTCATCGACAACCTCTCGGGCAAGCTGTATCTCATCGTCTACGCCGACCCCGGCCAGGGCGAAGCCTATGCCAACGCCAAGAAGCGACTGCGCGAACTCAAGGACCTTCTGCGCTACTCCGTCAGCGCGCCAGCGGTGAAAGCCACCCAGGCCTATCCCGCCGAGCGTGAATTCCCCAAGGCCGATTACCTGCGCGCGGTGGAGCGCGCCAAGGACCTGATCGCCGCGGGCGACTTCATGCAGGTGCAGGTGGGCCAGCGGATCAAGAAGCGCTATGCCGAATCACCGCTGTCGCTTTATCGCGCGCTGCGCTCGCTCAATCCCAGCCCCTACATGTACTACTACAACTTCAGTGGTGCAGCGGGGGCGGACTTTCATGTGGTGGGCGCTTCGCCCGAGATCCTGGTGCGCCAGGAACAGACCGCCGCCGGCCAGAAGATCACCATTCGGCCGCTGGCAGGCACGCGCCCGCGTGGCGCCACGCCCGAGGCCGACAAGGCCGTCGAGCAGGAACTCCTGGCCGATCCCAAGGAGCGCGCCGAGCACGTCATGCTGATCGACCTGGCGCGCAACGACATCGGCCGCATCGCGCAGACGGGCAGCGTCAAGGTCACCGAGGCCTTCGTCGTCGAGCGTTACAGCCACGTCATGCACATCGTGAGCAACGTCGAGGGCCTTCTGAACGAAGGCATGAGCAATATGGACGTCCTGCGCGCCACCTTTCCAGCGGGCACGCTCACCGGCGCGCCCAAGGTGCACGCCATGGAGCTGATCGACCAGCTCGAGCCCAGCAAGCGGGGTCTCTATGGCGGTGCCTGCGGCTACCTCAGTTACGCCGGCGACATGGACGTGGCCATCGCGATCCGAACGGTCATCGTGAAGGACCAGGTGCTGTACGTGCAGGCCGCGGCTGGCGTCGTCGCCGATTCGGTGCCCGAGCTCGAGTGGAAGGAGACCGAGGCCAAGGCCCGGGCTCTCTTGCGCGCCAGCGAGCTGGTCGAGGAAGGACTGGAGTAAGCCATGACCCGTGTCCTGATGATCGACAACTACGACAGCTTCACCTACAACCTGGTGCAGTACTTTGGCGAACTCGGCGCGCAGGTCGAGGTGTTCCGCAATGACGAGATCACCCTCGAGGGTGTCGCGGCGCGCCAACCCGAGCGCCTGGTCATCTCCCCTGGACCCTGCTCGCCCGCCGAAGCTGGCATCTCGGTCGAGGCGATCCGCCATTTCGCAGGCCAGCTGCCGATCCTGGGTGTGTGCCTGGGCCACCAGAGCATCGGCGCGGCCTTTGGCGGCACCATCATCCGCGCGCAGCAATTGATGCACGGCAAGACCAGCGGGATCACCACCACGCAGCAGGGTGCGTTCAGCGGCCTGCCTGCGCGCTTCACCGTCAACCGCTACCACTCCCTGGCCATCGAGCGATCGAGCTGCCCCGCCGAACTTGTCACCACCGCCTGGACCGACGACGGCGAGATCATGGGCGTGCGCCACCGCGAGTTGCCCATCGAGGGCGTGCAGGTCCATCCGGAGTCCATCCTCACCGAGCATGGCCATGCGATGCTGCGAAACTTTTTGAACGAGGTCTGAGATGCCCATTACCCCCCACGAAGCGCTCCAGCGCACCATCGAGCACCGCGAGATCTTTCACGACGAGATGCTCAAGATCATGCGCATGATCATGAGCGGCGAGATGTCGCCCGTCATGACAGCGGCCCTCATCATCGGCCTGCGCGTGAAGAAGGAAACCATCGGCGAGATCACCGCCGCCGCCGAGGTGATGCGCGAGTTCTCCAACAAGGTCCATGTGGCCGACCGCACGCACCTGGTCGACATCGTGGGCACGGGCGGTGACGGCTCGCACACCTTCAACATCTCCACCTGCTCGATGTTCGTGGCTGCTGCAGCCGGCGCCAAGATCAGCAAGCACGGCAACCGCAGCGTGAGCAGCAAGTCCGGCAGTGCCGACGTGCTTGAGGCCCTGGGCGTGCCCCTCACCCTGTCGTCCGAGGCCATCGCGCGCTGCATTGCCGAAGTTGGCATCGGCTTCATGTTCGCCCCGAACCACCACCCCGCGATGAAGAACGTCGCCCCGGTGCGCAAGGAGCTGGGCGTGCGCACCCTCTTCAACATCCTGGGGCCGCTCACCAATCCGGCAAGCGCTCCCAACATCCTCATGGGCGTGTTCCACCCCGACCTCGTGGGCATCCAGGTGCGCGCCCTGCAGCGCCTGGGCGCCGAGCACGCCCTGGTGGTCTACGGCCGCGACGGCATGGACGAAGTGAGCCTGGGCGCCGCCACCCTGGTGGGCGAGCTCAAAAACGGCGAGCTCTCCGAGTACGAGATTCACCCGGAGGACTTCGGCATGGCCATGGCCAGCAACCGTGCCCTGCGCGTCGAGACGCCCGAGGAATCGCGCGCCATGCTGATGGGGGTCCTGGGCAACCAGCCCGGCCCGGCCCGCGACATCGTGATCCTCAACGCCGGCGTCGCTCTCTATGCCGCCAACGTGGCCGACTCCATGCAGGCCGGCATCGCCCTGGCGCGCCAGGCGCTCGAGTCGGGCGCCGCGCGCGCCAAGCTCGATCACCTCGTGCGCGTCACTGGCGCGCTCGCCGCAAACAAGGCCTGAACCATGTCCGACATCCTGCAAAAAATCGTTGCGGTCAAGCACGAAGAGGTCGCCGCCGCACGCAAGAAAACGTCCCTGGAGGCCCTGCGCGCCGACGCCGAAAGCCGCGTGCTCACGCGCGACTTCGAAGGCGCGATGCGCCGCAAGATCGCCGCCGGCCGCCCTGCGGTGATCGCCGAAGTGAAGAAGGCCAGTCCCAGCAAGGGCGTGCTGCGTCCCGACTTCATCGCTGCCGACATCGCCCAGAGCTATGCCGAACACGGCGCGGCCTGCCTCTCGGTCCTGACCGACCGCCAGTTCTTCCAGGGCCAGCCGGATTACCTCAAGCAGGCCCGGGCGTCCTGTGACCTGCCGGTGCTGCGCAAGGACTTCCTGGTCGACCCCTATCAGGTCTACGAAGCGCGGGCCATGGGCGCAGACTGCATCCTCCTGATCGCCGCCTGCCTGGATGATGCGCAGATGGCCGATTTCGAGGCCATCGCTCGCAACCTGGGCATGGCGGTTTTGGTCGAGGTGCATGACGGCGCGGAGCTCGATCGCGCGCTGCGCCTGAAGACGCCGCTGGTCGGCATCAACAACCGCAACCTGCGCACCTTCGAGGTCTCGCTGGACACCACGCTGGACCTGATGCCCCGTCTGCCGACCGACCGCCTGCTGGTCACTGAGTCCGGCATCCTGTCCGCCGCCGACGTGCGCAAGATGCGCGACGCCGGCGTGCACGCCTTCCTGGTGGGCGAGGCCTTCATGCGCGCGCCCGAACCGGGCGAGGCGCTGGCCGAACTGTTCGGTCCGGCCTGAAGCCCTGGGCGTCGCGCCGCACCGGCAGCACCTGACCCGCACGATGAACCAGGCTTCGCTCCTGCCCCCGCAGGCCTTGGCACCCGATACCCTGCGGGCCTGGGACCCGCAGCATTGGCCCGTCGCCCCCGACTGGCGTCCGGTCATCGACGCCTTCCTCGCCAGCGACGAGGGTCGTCGCCTGGGAGATTTCATGCGCGCGCGCCTGGTGGCTGGCGCCACGCTCTTTCCGCCCCATCCCTTTCGCGCCCTGGAGCTCACGCCGCTGGGCGCGGTGCGTGCCGTCATCCTGGGGCAGGACCCGTATCACGGTCGCGGCCAGGCCGAGGGGCTGGCCTTCTCGGTAGCGCCTGGCGTGCGTCTGCCGCCTTCGCTGCGCAACATCTACAAGGAACTGGGCATCGCGCCCGCAAATGGCTCGCTGGTCACCTGGGCGCAGCGTGGCGTGCTGCTCCTGAACACCTGCCTCACCGTCGAAGAGGGCCAGCCGGCCAGCCACGCCCGCCAGGGCTGGGAGGCCCTGACCGACGCGTTGATCTCGCGCGTCGCGGCCACCGCCTCGCCTTGCGTCTATTTCCTCTGGGGCGCGCATGCCCAGGCCAAGGCCGGCCTGATCCGCACCCAGGCCGCCGCGCATGCGCGTGATGTGCTCGTGATCCAGACCAACCACCCCTCGCCCTTGTCCGCCAGCCGTGGCCCCGTGCCTTTTCTGGGCAGCGGGCAGTTCACGCAGGCGCGTGAATGGCTGGCGCAGCGCGGGCAATTTGGCGTCATCTAGTGCCCGCGACCGCGCCAGGTGCCGCGCTGCGCGTCCCGTTCGGCACGAGGCACACCGGGTCGCGACCGATGCGCGCATCGTCCTCGTAGTCGCGCGCCACATCCACCGTACTGCGCACGCCCACGTCGTCCAGATGGTCGGCCAGCCAGCGTTGCGCCGCGTCGCGGCCCAGGTGGAACAGCTCCTGAATCAGGTCGGGGTCGCTGCGCAGCTTGGTCGAGGCCGCGTAAGCCAGCAGGCCCTCGCCCCCGTCGATGCGGTGCAGACGCACCGGCTTGCTGCGCCCCGGCTTGAGCGATCCGTCGGCCAGCAGCTGATTGATCTTGTCGATAGCCCGCATCTGGGCCAGCAGGCTGGCGTTGAAGGTCAGCTCGTTCATGCGGTCCAGGATCTCGTGCGCGGTGTCGGGCCGGTTCATCCGTCGCAGCGGGTTGATCTGGATCACCATCAGGTCGTGGTGGCTGCAGCTGGCGATCAGTGGTGACAGCGCCGGGTTCAGCGCGTAGCCGCCGTCCCAGTACGCCTGGCCGTCGATCTCGATGGCCTGGAACAACGTGGGCAGGCAGGCGGAGGCGAGTACCGCGTCCACCGTCAGGCCGTCGCCCGAAAAAAGAGCCGCCTTGCCCGTGGCCACATGGGTGGCCGACACGAACACGCGCGGCCCGCCGCAACGCTGGATCGCGTCGAAGTCGATGCAGCGCTCCAGCAGGCGGCGCAAGGGGTTGATGTTCAACGGATTGGTCTGGTAGGGCGACAGCAGCCCGGTGATGGCCTGCACCCACAGCTGGGTTTGCGTAACCCACTGCGCGCTGGTGCCGCCGCCCCACAGGGCGCGCCCGAAGCGCGCGGGCAGCCAGCCCATGGCGCTCCAGTGGCCGATCTCGTGCCACACCCGGGCCAGGCATGCGCGCGCGCCCTCACGCGGATCGGAGGGGGCGAGGGCCTGGCCGCTGGCCAAGGCCACCGCGTTGACCGCACCGGCGCTGGTGCCGCTGATCGCTTCGATGTCCAGCCGGGGCTCGGCCAGCAGGGCGTCCAGCGCGCCCCAGGTGAAGGCTCCGTGCGAGCCGCCCCCTTGGAGCGCCAGATTGAGTACTTTGGAGGTATTGGCGGTGGGTGGGGTGGGCCGGTCCATCGGCGCATTCTGGGTGGCGGGCTCCGGTTTGCGGCGCCAATGTCACAGCCTGTTCGACCAATTGCCCCGTTGCGCCGCCTGACCCTGGGGCAAGCCTTGTAAACCGTGCTATATTTCGAGGTTCGCCGGAGGGGTGCCCGAGTGGCTAAAGGGGGCAGACTGTAAATCTGTTGGCTTACGCCTACGCTGGTTCGAATCCAGCCTCCTCCACCAGCGC
>JACCDL010262138.1_pt1 | contig 21453 bp, 20 predicted proteins | sample 7441931 | NCBI WGS metagenome assembly JACCDL01 (sample SAMN15323437, study PRJNA562643) | freshwater metagenome | isolation source: river surface water | place: USA:Blue River Watershed | collected 2017-08-16 | reverse complement strand
TTTGCTCCCAAATTTCAGGACCAGTTTGCTCGTAATGAGCCTGACTATTGGATAAGTTGTCGTATTGATTGGGTTTCCAAGAATTGGGTACTTCTCGCTCCAAGCGACTAGAAACCGAATAGTAAGAGCGTGGATCTTCAGGATCAACATTGGTTGGACAAACAATTACCTCGGCACCAAATGCACGCAAGGCATCTACTTTTTCTTTCGACTGCTTATCAGTAGTGGTAAAAATACATTTGTAGCCTTTTACTACAGCAGCAATTGCTAAGCCCATGCCTGTATTTCCAGAAGTTCCTTCAATGATAGTTCCTCCGGGTTTTAAAAGGCCCTTCTTTTCTGCATCTTCAATCATTTTCAAGGCCATTCGGTCTTTGATTGAATTACCTGGATTGGTAGTTTCAATTTTGGCCAACACCGTAGCGGGAATATCTTTAGTGATTTGATTAAGTTGTACCAGCGGTGTATTGCCAATGGTTTCCAGAATGTTTTTATACCACATAGTAATGTTAGAAGATGATTTAACGTTAGCGTCCGCCGGTGATCAAACTGTACAATTTTGGACTCACTTTTTGAAGCTTTGCAGCTACAAAAATACCTAATAGGATGCTAAGTAACGGTGCAAAAATATAAACCAGCAGCGAATTTAATTCGCCTTTACCAAAAAGGGTGAATAAAGCAGGTTTAAAAATCATCAAGACGGGTTCATGGAAGGCATAGATAAAGAATGAAAAGGGTGCCCATTTTAAAATAACATCTCTTTTGGAGTAGATCAAACAATCGTAAACACTCCAGATGGCTAGCATCCCAACTAGAATACCCAACTTATGCAAAATAGTCATGTAGATACTGGGAGGATAATTGAAATAAATCAATCCCATTTTAGCCAAGATGAGGCAAAACCACATCAATACCAATACGAAGGATTGTTTTGCTGACAGCTGTACTTGCAGCAGCTCTTGTTTAAAAATTGAAAGATAGGCTCCGAGCGCAAAAAATAACAAAGCCTCATTGGCCACAATAAGCAGATTGAAATTGCTGATCCAAAAACCAGCTAAAAGCGGCAAAAGCAAAAATTTCAGATTCTTCGCCAACCAAAATAACAACGGAGATAGGAATACTAGAATAACCAAATCTCGGATAAACCATAACTGATAAGCGATGGGATGTAGAAAAATGGTGGACAAGAGTTTTTCAGCAGAATAACTCGTTACCAGTTCATTGGCAAAGAAAATTCTTGGCGGTGGCAATTGTTGAAACAAAAAGCAAAGTACTAAGGACCAGAAAGACCAAAAAAAGAAAGGAATAACTAAAGTTTTTACCCTTTTGCGATACTTTTCTTTGAACTCTTCGAGCTTTCCGCTCGTATTTAAGAAAAAGAGAAAGCCTGAAATGGTAAAAAATAGTGGGACTGCCGTTCGGGCAATACCTTGTGAGATAAATTCCTGAATAAAAAAATTATAACTCCGGTCTAAAACGGCCGTTTGACCAGATTTTAGTCTGACTACCAGATTAAAACCGTGCAGAAAAACCACCAAAATCATGGCCATGAACGATACAACTTTCAATTTATCGCTCAGGTACTTATTCATGGTATAGTTTTCTAGAATTTCAGGTGCTTAACCGTTAAACCATTATTGATTAACTGTTTTAACGAATCGATACCTACTTTCAAATGCGATTCTACATAATGCGTAGTCACTTTCGAATCACTTTCGGCAGTTTTTACACCTTCCGGGATCATTGGCTGATCAGAAACCAGTAGTAACGCACCCGTAGGAATCTCGTTAGCAAAACCGGTAATAAAAATGGTTGCAGTTTCCATATCCACAGCCATGGCCCGAATTACCTGCAGGTGTTTTTTGAAATCTTTGTCGTGCTCCCAAACACGGCGGTTGGTGGTATAAACGGTACCGGTCCAGTAATCTAAAGAATGATCACGGATAGTGGTAGAAATCGCTTTTTGCAAGGCAAATGATGGCAATGCTGGCACTACGGCAGGGAAATAATCGTTTGATGTACCTTCACCCCGAATGGCGGCTATTGGTAAAATCAAATCGCCAATTTGGTTTTTCTTCTTCAAGCCACCACACTTACCCAAAAACAAAACCGCCTTCGGATCAATAGCACTTAATAAATCCATCATGGTAGCTGCCATAGCACTACCCATACCAAAATTGATCAATGTAATCCCATCGGCAGATACACTTTGCATGGGTTTATCCTGACCCAAAATAGGTGCATCATTATGCCATTTTGAGAACAATTCAAGGTATTTTGAAAAATTAGTAAGCAGAATATAGCCGCTAAAGTCTTCTAAAGGACGACCTGTATAGCGTGGCAACCAGTTTTTAACAATCTCTTCCTTATTCTTCAAGCCTTTTTTTACGGGCGTATTGGTTTCGTTCTGTACTTTAGGTTCTTTCTTCATATGTCTTTATTTTACAAAAAACCCCGATAGTTTCGGGGTTTTTCTATGCAACTTTTAGTTTCTTTAGGTCTGATTTTTCAAATTTCTCCTGGGCATAATCCAGCGTGATGAACAAGTCTTTTGTAGGTTGTCCAGATGGAACTTCAAACATGGCATCCATCATGATGGCTTCGCATATGGATCGTAGTCCGCGGGCCCCTAATTTGAATTCCATCGCTTTATCCACCACAAAATCCAATACCTCTGGAGCAAAATCCAACTTTATTCCTTCGTACTCGAACAATTTTTGGTATTGTTTAATTAGCGAGTTTTTAGGCTCACTCAAAATGCTTCTCAAGGTCGCTCTATCCAATGGATTGAGGTGCGTAATAATAGGCAAACGACCAATTAATTCCGGAATTAAACCGAATGACTTGAGGTCTTGCGGGGTAATGTATTTGTACAGGTTTTTCAGGTCGATTTCAATTTCGTCCTTATTCACCTTATAGCCCACGGTTTGCGTACGCAAACGATTGGCAATTTTTTTCTCAATGCCGTCAAATGCTCCACCACAAATGAACAAGATATTTTGAGTATTCACCGGAATCATTTTTTGATCTGGATGCTTACGACCTCCCTGTGGCGGAACGTTAACAATGGTACCCTCCAATATTTTTAACAAAGCTTGCTGCACACCCTCTCCAGAAACATCACGAGTGATGGATGGGTTATCGCTTTTGCGAGCAATTTTATCTACCTCATCAATGTAAACGATTCCCCGTTCAGCGGCTGTAACGTCGTAGTCAGCGGCTTGCAATAAGCGAGTTAAAATACTTTCTACGTCTTCACCCACATAGCCAGCTTCGGTTAAAACCGTAGCATCGCTAATACAGAAAGGCACATTGAGCACTTTGGCAATGGTTTTGGCCAATAAGGTTTTACCTGTACCAGTTTCTCCAACCATGATGATGTTTGATTTTTCAATCTCGACCTCATCTTTACCTACTTTTTGGTTAAGTCGTTTGTAGTGATTGTAAACCGCTACCGAAAGTACTTTTTTAGCTTGATCCTGACCAATAACGTATTGATCAAGGTGATTTTTGATCTCAATAGGTTTAAGCAAATTCACCGCAGATTGCTCCGATTTACTCTTACGCGAGTTCAGTTCTTCTGCCACAATTTGACCAGCTTGAGATACACATTTGTCGCAAATGTGCGCATCCAAGCCTGCTATCAGCATCAGGGTATCCTGCTTGCCAGATCCGCAGAAAGAGCATTTAATATCTTTGGTGTTCTTACTCATTTTATTTGGCAGCTGTAGCGCCTAATACCTCGTCAATCATTCCAAAATCCTTGGCTTCTTGCGCAATCATCCAGTAATCACGATCGGAAGCCGTATGTACTTTTTCATACTCAGCACCTGAATGCTTAGCGATGATTTCGTACAATTCTTTTTTCAATTTCAAGATCTCACGAGCGGTGATTTCAATATCAGAAGCTTGACCTTGAACCCCGCCAAGTGGCTGGTGAATCATCACTCTGGAGTGTTGCAAAGCAGCACGTTTACCAGAAGCTCCTGCACAAAGCAATACTGCCGCCATAGATGCCGCCATACCGGTACAGATAGTCGCCACATCGGGGCTGATGTACTGCATGGTATCGTAAATGCCTAGACCGGCATATACTGATCCACCAGGTGAGTTGATGTAAATTTGAATATCGCGTTTAGCATCAGCAGACTGTAAAAACAGCAACTGCGCCTGAATAATATTCGCAATATTATCGTAAATGGCATCGCCTAAGAAAATGATACGGTCCATCATTAAACGTGAAAATACGTCCATTTGGGCCACATTTAACTGACGCTCCTCGATGATGTACGGAGTCATAGACATCGGGATAGCGCTCTGCTCTACCCGGGCAATGAAGCCGTCTACGTGCTGACTACCAATGCGGTGGTGTTTAACGGCGTACTTGCGAAATTCGTTTTTATCGATGCTCATTTGCTGATAATTTAGGCTAATTCTAAAAATTTATTGTAGGCTATTTCCTTTGTATCTAAGGTAACCACTGATTTTAAATAATCAAATACCTTCAAGGCCTTTACTTCTTCGAAAATGCGGTTTGCATTCTCTTTATCCTGCAAGAACTGTACCGCATATTGCGATAACTGATCTTCAGGCAGCGGCTGAGGGCTGTACATACGGAACTGTGCATCTAAACGGTTTTTAGCCGCCTGGAATACCTCTTCGTATTTAATTTCAATCGCATTTTCTTTGATGATTTTATTTTCAATCAAAGTCCATTTCAGGTTTTTAGCAAAGTTTTCGTAATCCTTGTCAATTTCTTGTTCTGAAAGATTTTCATTGGTTGCTTTCAACCAACGTTTCAGGAAAGCATCTGGCAAATTGAATTTCACTTTGCTTAAACCGAAGTTGTACAAATCGCCTTGCAAGCGTTGCTCTGCATTTTGCTGCATCATCCCCTCCAATTCTTCGGTAATTTTGGCTTCAAATTCTTTCTCTGTTTTGATTACATCCTGACCGAATAGTTTATCAAAAAACTCCTGAGTAAGATCTGCTTCTTCTAAACGGTTTACATTCTTAACGGTAAATTGGAAGGTAGATTTCAAGCCTTTTACATCTTCTTCCTCAATGTTCAACAATTTTGCAATCACGGTAGCATTACCATCAAAAGCTTTGTCTAAATCCAATTTCACCACATCGTCTTTTTTCAATCCGATTAATGATTTTTGGATTTTTTTATCGCTTACTAGATCCAAACGGATAGAGGCCTTATCGTTCGCAAAACCACCCTCAAAAACAGTTCCGTCATTTGCCAATTGCTTCAATTCACCGAACAACACATCGTCATCGGCAGAAACTTCAGGATTGGTCATTTTTCCATAACTTCTACGTAAGTTTTTAATACGCGAAGCCAAAGTATCCTTATCAATTTTGATTTTGTAAGCAACCAATTTGTCTTTTGAAGTAAAGCTAACTTCAAATTCTGGTGCCAATCCTAATTCGTAATTGAATTCAAACTCATCCTGAAAATCCCAGTTAAATTCTTTGTTATCGCCTAATTTAGGAAGTGGCTGACCCAATACTTCAATCTTTTGCTCGGCGATGTAATTGTTTACGGTATCACTCAACAGGTTATTGATCTCATCAACTAAAATGCTTTTACCGTACATCTTTTTGATGTGGGCAGGAGGAACCATTCCCGGACGGAATCCTGGAATTTTAACTTTTTTAGCATGATCTTTAATGGCTTTTTCTACCCTAGCCTGATAATCTTCAGGTTTGATTTGCACCTTAATTACGGCATTCAGTTGATCGATTTTTTCCTGTGTGATGTTCATTTTTACAAGATTTTGTTTCTTTAAAAAAATTCCCCCCGTTTCAACGGGGGGAATACTGGTGCGGAAGAAGGGACTCGAACCCCCACGCCTTGCGGCGCCAGATCCTAAGTCTGGTGCGGCTACCAATTACGCCACTTCCGCATTTAGGATTTATTTGGACGGCAAAAATAAGATTTTATGCATTGATAAGCAAATCTAAATTGCCGAAAATAAAACCTAGTTATTGTGGGTGATAAATCCGTTTAGCCTGACTTAGTACTTCAAGCTTGTTTAGGCTCATCTTTTTGGTCTGCTGTTTTACAAAAAGATCCATCTGGTCGGTGTAATGAGGACTTTTAGGATCGGCAGAAGCTCCGTAACAATTGATACTTTCAATTTCAGGACCATCTTTAGTAAAACGCACCAAAGCGATATAAGCGTCTCCTTGTTTGGCTTTAATTTGTCCGTTTTTAAGTGGGTCAGCATGCATAGCAGCCAATACATCGGGCATTCCTGAAACAGCCACACTCTTTTCTCCTCGAATTAAACGCTGGTAATTGCCTAATGGAACGTTAACTGAGCTAAAATACGTGTTGAAATAGTTTTTAGTTTCCAACAAAGCGGCTCTGCACTCGGCGGTTGTTAAAATTCCGAAGGCTCTGCCCTCTTTCTTCAATTTATCTTCTAGGCTATAATAGGTTTGTATGAAAATACTGGCACCAATGCTGGTGGTGTCTGCTCTCCTATCCCATTCTTTTAAAATTCGAATAACATCGGCAATATCTGTGTTCTTTTTTTCATCCAGTAGGAATAAGCTATCGGCTTTGGTGAAAAAAGAGAGATTTTTAGGCAATTGCAAATCGAATTTGATACGTTTAAAATCGGCAAAACTTACTTTATCTAGTTCAGAAACCTGCTCCATAAAACGTACACTACGGTTATTGTTCCAGGTTTCGTAACCCATGGTTTTATCGTAGTTCACTTCTTTGATATTATCTGAGCTTGCTGTGGCATTAAATGGAGAGTGGTTTGTATTGAATACGTACCCCGCAGCCGGATTCAGCACCTGTGGCAAATCACGCAATGGATGATAAGCCGTCCATAGCGTTTTAGAAGTATTTCCCGGCAGGGTACCCTTCCAATTGTAGGTAGAATCACGAAGGGGTAATTTTCCGTTGCTCAAGTAAAAAATAGTGTCTCTCTTATCGGCATACACCAAATTATAACCCGAAATAGCACCCATTTCAAGTGCGTTTTTAAATTCTGAGAAATTTTTGGCCTTATTCATGGTAAACCATTGCTCTAAAGCCCTGATTTCGTCTAAAGCTCCAGCTCTGATACTGAAAGTACCTTTCTTAGTTATCACCGTTGGACCATATTTACTCCAATAGGCAGCTTTTTTTACTTGAATGGGCAATATGCCACCAAGTTTGATTTTTAATGGAACTATTTTCTCCTCCAGATTGACCCAAGCCCCATCAAAACGGTATTGTTTTGGATTATCCGGATTGATTTCTAATTGGAAGATATCTAGTTTGTCTGGGTAATTAACGGTGTGTGCCCAACCCAAATTTTCGTTCACTCCATGCAAAATGCTGGGTGCACCCGGAAACAATGCCCCGAGTATATTCCAACCTTCTTCGCTATTGAGGTGCGCTTCATAAAACGCAACCGGACCCTCTAAAGGTTGGTGCGCATTAATATTCAGGAAGACACTTCCATCAGTTGTTTTGGCTGAATTAAACGCAAAGGCGTTAGAACCACCGGGTTTAAGAAAATCTAAAGTGGCTACTTTAGTATCAAAAATGGATTTAAGTGCTTGATCTGCTCCCGAACTGATGGCTAGTTGCAAAACCGAAAACGCTAACATGTCTTTAGGTGTTACCGGGAAAAGCTCAGGTATCAAAACTTGCTTTTTGTGGGTTTTTGCGTATTGATTAAAGCCCTGACAATAGCCCGCCAGTACAGCTTTAAAGGCAGGAGAAATATCTTTTTCGTAGCGAGCTTCTACCAATTCTCGGCAACGAAGCAATTGCACGATATAATCAACCTGGGCACCTTCTTTGCCCTTTAATAAGCCCAACATCGCTTTTCCTGCCAGGTACGACGTTTGTATGGTGGCAAAATCATCTTCAGCATGCGCCCAAGCCAAACCGTAGGCTACTTCCGCATCGGTTTTGGCAAAAATATGCGGTACACCCCATTTATCGCGGGCAATTTGTATAGTTGTAGGATTAATAGTTTGTGCTGAACTAGCGAATGTGATCAGTAGCAACAAAGCAACAAAATAGTGTTTAAACATGTTATAGTGTTTTGATGTAGCAAGTTAGAGATTATTTTGAACCATCTAATAAAAAAGCCCTCAATAAACAATTGAGGGCTAGATTTACCAAAATAGACTTATTTATTAAACAATTTCTACGAATTCGGCTTTCGGACGACGAACTTTTTTGGCATTAACTAAGTAGTCGTTTGCTTCATCGCGATTACCAACGGCTAAAACAACCGCACTTTTCAAACCTTTTGCAGCTAAACCCAAAGCTTGGTCTAATGCAGCCGGATCAAAGCCTTCCATTGGAGTAGTATCTACGCCCTCCATAGCAGCTGCCACTAAACCGAAACCTAAGGCAATGTAGGCTTGTTTAGCAAACCAAATTTGCAATTGCTCCGGAGTTTTACCTTCAATAGATCCTAAAATCATCCCTTTGAAATCGGCTAATGCTTCAACCGGAACATTACGTTCGGCAGCAATTTGGTTGATGTATGCATCTACTTCTTGCAAACCGGCATTTTCCCAAACTGCAAAAACCAAAACAGCAGAGCCCTCTGTAATTTGAGGCTGATTGTAAATGGCCGGTGCAATTTTAGCACGGGTAGCGGCATCTTTGATCACCAATAACTTAAATGGCTGTAAGCCTAAAGAGGTTGGAGCCAACTGGATTGATTCCACAATTCGATTTAATTTATCTTCGGCAACTGGGGTATTGTTCATGCGCTTTGTTGCATAACGCCAGTTTAATTTTTCAATGTAATTTGACATATTTCTACTAATTAGAGTACAAATCTAAAATTAGATGTTTAAACATCAATAATCGAAGTGTCATTTTAATGAACAATCGAAAACAGCATGGAGACGAAAAAACAAACGAAAACGATGGCTGATATAAAATAAAAAAGACCATCCGAAAAAGATGGTCTTTATGGTACCCAGGGCCGGAGTCGAACCGGCACGGTTTCCCATCGGTGTTTGAGACCGACGCGTCTACCAATTCCGCCACCTGGGCATCGCGTTAGCGGGACGCAAATCTATTTAAACTCTCTCTAATTCGCAACAAATATTTTTGTCGATACCAGATATCTTTGATTTTCTGTACTATTTCTTGCTGAGCATCGGTATTTGCGGTATCAAATTTGCGGGTAGCATCTTGCAATTCGGCAAGCAAATCCTGCTCCATTGCGGCAATCTTTTCAGTTATCTGATTTAATAACGCAGGATCAATTTCAAATTCCAAGTCCATCAAGGCCTCGTTGACCTCCATCATCTCCATCAAAAACTCTTGCGGCAATTGATACTGTCCATCTTCAGATAGTAAACCCTTGAGCTCTAAAATGTATTCAATTCGTTTTTGAAAATGAGAAAGCGTCTGATAGGCCTTGTTTGTTAGGGTAGCTAACTCGAGTACCTCTGCTTGTTTTTCGGGTGTTTCATTGATGTAAAAATCCGGATGGTAGCGTTTACTCAATTCGTAAAATTTACGTTTAAGCGCACCCTCATCCAGCTCAAATGAAACTGGCAATTCGTATAGCTCGAAATAATTCATGCAGAACTACTTGATAATGTGCTTGAAAATATCGTTTCCAAAAACAAATACCATGAGTGCAATCAGGATAAAGAAACCCACCATTTGTGCCTTCTCCATAAACTTATCACTCAAAGGTTTGCCTTTTGCAATTTCAATAAGTAGAAATACCGCATGTCCTCCGTCTAAGGCTGGAATGGGCAATAAATTCATCAAAGCCAGCGCCATAGACAGCAGTCCGACCAAACTCCAGAATTTAGCCCAATTAACTGTACTGCCAAACATGGTTGCAATGCCAATGGGTCCGGTAAATGCTTTATTGGCTTTAACTTGGCCGGTAACCACCTTGCCAATACCTTTGGCGTTGTCTGCAAAAGATCCCCAGGCTTTAGCGGCTCCAACCGGCAAAGATTGAATTAAGTTATACGATTTCGTTTCCGTAGGAATACCGGTTATCGGAATCACCAAACCCAAAGTTCCATCTGTGTTTACAAGGGCATTTAGCTTAAGTGTATCGGCTTGGCGAAGAATACCTAATTCCACAGTTTTGGATTTATACTGTTTCAACTCGGATTGGAATTCATCAAAATAGTTCACTTTTCGCGTATTCACACTGACAATCAAATCACCTGGCTGAACCCCAGCTTTTTTAGCCGGCCCTTGTGGATCAAGCTCTTTAACTTTTTCTAAGTGAATTCTGGGCTGTACGAATTGTGCAATTCCTTCATCAGCTACCTGATCTAAAATATTACCTGGCACAGCAATTTTTCTTTCTTCACCATTTCTAAGCACACTTAATTCAGAATTTCCGAGTAAGACTTTAGAGCTGGTCAGTTCCTCAAATCGTTCTACCTGCTTACCGTTTACAGCAACAATCCGGTCTCCGGCTTCTAAACCAATACTTTGGCCAACAGTTCCCGGTGCAATGCCGTAAGGTAATTGGGCGTTCGGAATATACGTTTCTCCATATTTTAAAGTCAACATCCAAAAGATAAAAATACCCAGCACAATATTTACCGTTACCCCGCCCAGCATCACAATTAAGCGTTGCCAAGCTGGTTTTGAGCGAAATTCCCATTCTTGTGGAGGGCCTGACATTTGCTCCGTATCCATCGATTCATCAATCATACCGGCAATTTTAACGTAGCCACCCAATGGCAACCAGCCAATACCATATTCGCAACCTTTGTAGTTGAAATGAAAAAGTTTAAATCCCCAGGCATCAAAAAAGAGGTAAAATTTCTCCACTTTGATACCAAATGCACGGGCAGCCAAAAAATGGCCTAATTCGTGCAAAATAACCAATATCGATAATCCCAGGAGCAGCTGCGCTGCCATAATCAATCCGTCCATGTAGCTTATTTTTTGTGTTTAGATGTTATTCTTTAGTACTTGTTACGATCTGCTGAGCCAGTAAACGCGTTTCAAAATCCGTTTGCAGGTAATCTTCCAGATTGGGTTGAGTGACATACGGCACACGCTGCATACACTCTTCAATTACCTCACTCATCTGCAGGAAGCCTACTCGATCTTTCAAAAACTCTGCCACAACTACTTCATTAGCTGCGTTGATAATGCAAGGCATATTTCCACCCCTTTTCAATGCTTCAAAGGCTAAATCGAGGTTACGGAAACTGTCAAGATCGGGCTGCTCAAATGTCAGTTCCGGATAATCTAAAAAGTTAAATCGTGGAAACTGATTGGCTAAGCGTTCGGGATAAGCCAATGCATATTGGATAGGCAATTTCATATCGGGTAAACCCAATTGGGCTTTCATTGATCCATCTTGAAATTGCACCAGCGAATGCACAATGGATTGTGGATGTACAATCACGTCAATCTGATCGGCCGCCAAATCAAAGAGCCATTTTGCTTCGATAACCTCCAGGCCTTTGTTCATTAAACTAGCCGAATCGATGGTAATTTTAGCTCCCATTACCCAATTCGGGTGTTTTAGTGCTTGATCTTTGCTTACCTGTGCTAAAAACTCTCGGTCTTTGCCCCGAAAAGGACCACCAGAAGCCGTTAAATAAATCTTTTCGATTGGATTTGACTCCTCTCCTACCAAGCATTGAAATATAGCGGAGTGTTCTGAGTCGACGGGCAGAATGCGCACCCCATGCTTTTTAGCCATACGCATGACCAAATCGCCGGCAACCACCAGGGTTTCTTTATTTGCCAGCGCAATATCTTTACCAGCCTGAATAGCAGATAGGGTTGGCTCCAATCCGGCAAAGCCGACTAAAGCGGTAAGTACAATTTCTACCTCGGGCAAACAAACCACCTCATTTAAAGCGGCAGATCCTGTTGATACGGTAATTCCAGAACCCTGCAAGAGGACACGTAATTTGTCCAGATGAGATTCATCGCCAATAACCACCTGCTTGGGCTTAAATTCCAAAGCCTGTGCGGCTAATAGATCCACATTGTTTTGGGCAGTTAATACGGAAACCTGAAACAGCTCCCGATTTTCTCGAACAACTTCTAAGGCCTGCGTACCAATACTGCCGGTTGAACCCAATATGGCGATTCTTTTTGTTTTCAAGGTGTTAGTTGATGTAGGTTGATAAAGTGTCTGCAATTTGACGATCGTTGGCTAAACGAGGCACTTTGTTTTGGCCGCCTAATTTACCTTGAGATCGCATATAGTTGATGAAGCTATCTTTCTGCAGACTACGAATCACCAAAGTTTGCAAAATTTTGCCGGCTATCAAATCTCGATAATATACATTCTTTCGCTGCAGTGCTTCATCTACTTGTTGAGCAAATTGCTGCATGTCTTTTGGCTCTTTAGCAAATTCAATAAACCATTCGTGGTAGGGTAATTTGCCTTTCGGCGGATTGACCTGCGGAGCAACGGTAAACTCTGTAATCTCAACATGCTGCTCTCGTGCAACCGAAAGTAGGGCATGTTCCACTTCCTCACCTATCACGTGTTCGCCAAAGGCAGAGATGTAATGCTTGATACGGCCGGTTACCACAATACGGTAAGGATCCTTAGACACAAATTTCACGGTATCTCCGATACTGTAGCCCCACAATCCGGCAGTGGTATTCAAAATAATGGCGTAATTCACATTTAACTCTACTTCTGCAAGCGACAAACGCTTGGGTTGCTCGTTAAAATAGTCGCTAACTGGAATGAATTCGTAAAAAATGCCAGCGTTAACGAGTAAGAGTAACCCTTTTTCAGTTTGCGAATCCTGATAAGCAATAAATCCTTCTGAAGCCGGATAGGTTTCAATACTTGGAATCTTCTTGCCGATACTCTCTTCCAATCGGGCACGATAAGGTTCAAAATTAACCCCACCATACACGAATAGACTGAAATTTTTAAAGATGTCTTTAATTTTTTGTCCTCCAGATTGCGTAATCAACCGATCGAAATACATTTGCACCCAAGGCGGTATTCCGGAAATTAGTCGCATATCCTCCCCGATGGTATCATTCACAATAGCATCCACTTTTTCTTCCCAATCTTCTATGCAATTGGTAGCATACGAAGGCATCCGATTTTTTTGCAAATAAGCGGGTACATGATGGGCAACAATTCCAGAAAGTCTGCCAGTTGGAATACCGGCATGCTCATCCAGAATTGGGCTTCCCTGAAGAAAAATCATTTTTCCATCTACAAAAGAAGCATCTCCAGTTTCGTGGATGTACGTAAGCAAGGCATTGCGTGCCGCCTTGATATGCTCGGGCATCGACTCTTTGGAGATGGGAATGTATTTAACACCCGATGTGGTTCCAGATGTTTTGGCAAAATAAGCAGGTTTGCCCGGCCATAACACATTTTCTTCTCCGGCAACCATTCGTTCAATATAGGGTCTTAGTTGCTCGTAATCTCGAATGGGTACGTGTTGTTTGAATTCCTGATAGGTTTGAATGTGTTTAAACTGATGATCTTTACCGAAAGCTGTATGCCTAGCAGCGTGAATCAGCTTTTTAAAAACACGGTGTTGAGCTTTGAGGGCTTGTTTTTTCCAGAGACTTACCTGCCAAACCACCAATGCCGCAAAGGGCTTACTCAATGCAGCTTTTATTCCCATCGGTATTAAGCTTCGGAGTCTGTGATCAGGATCTCTTCTTCGTCGGTATAGTTGTTAACCATCTGCCGGTAGGCAATCATCAAAACCAAACTTGAAAAAGGTATGGTGAATAATAAGCCTACAAAGAAGGCCAATGCGCCCAGAAAATTGATCCCTAGAATTACTAAAAACAAGGTAAATAAGGACCAGAAATGACCTCTGGTAATGGTCCAGCTTTGAGAAATAGATTCTGTTGAACCGGACTCCTGATCAACAATAAAGCACAATACGAAGAACAAACGTATAGACATGTAAAGTATTGGGATGGCGATTAATACCAAAATAGGCAGCATTTTCCAACTCAAGGTAGCCATACTGTCGATATCAGGGGTATTGATGAAATACAAGCCTGCTAAAAGTGAAATAACGACTACCGCGATTGCGCCCATGATGATCTTAACCAACAGAAAATTAAAGGCTTTAACCACATTTGGAACGAAATCGGGGAATTCGATGTCCGTTTCGTCATCAATCAGTTTAAAAAACACCTGATACATGGCTACCGCGATGAAGGCATCGGCCAATTGGATTAGTCCATTTTGTATCAATGCACCAGCGGGACTCTCTTCACCGAAAAACAAGGTCATTAAAGAGGTAAAAATAAACATGACCACAAACTGTACAGCGGTGAACCCCATTACCACCCAAATGTTCTTTTTAGCTACTTGCCAAGCAGTTGATACAATTTCACTTATTGAAAATGGTCTATCCATTGTTTAATTTATTCTTGTTTTAAAATAAGTCGTTTCCAGAAATCTTGCATAAAGCCCAAACCATAAGCCGTGAGCTGCACAAATACTGCAAGAATACTCAAAAATGCAACTTTTGCGGAGCTATTTACAGTCCACGAATGGAAAAATATCAACAAAATATACAAGGCCAATAAAACATTGCACCATCCGGCCATTGGTGATTGAATCAGGTTAAACACTAAACTGAATAACAAAAACAAGGTAAATAAAGCCGGAAAAAAGTGAACTAATTTCAGTTCTGTGGGAAAATGTTTGTAAATATTGATGCGGGCACGTCCAAAAAAATGCAATTGTTTAAAGAATTGGCGGAAGTTAGTTCGGCGTTTATGAAAAACAACTGCATCAGGAATTAATCCGATTTTGAATCCAAGAGAATGAATTCGGATGCTGAATTCAATATCTTCTCCCAATCTGGTGAGGATAAAACCTCCGGATTTTTCCCAAACTTGGCGTGAAATTCCCATATTGAAACTGCGGGGATGAAACTGGCCAATGTGTTTTTTGTTGCCACGGATGCCACCAGTTGTAAATACCGATGTCATGGCATAACTGATTGCTTTTTGTACCGGAGTAAAAGATTCATGTGCGGCATCCGGACCACCGTAAGCGTCCAATTGATGCTCTTCTAGGTATTTTTTGACGTTTTCCAGGTAATCAATCGGAATCAAACAATCCGAGTCAAACATGACAAAATAATCGCCTTTGGCATGCTTAAATGCAAAATTTCGGGTGAAGCCCTGCCCTTCGTTCTCTTTAAAAAAATAACGAATGTCTAATTTGTCGCGGTAACTTTCTACTATTTCGCGGGCATCCAATTGCGAACCATCTTCTACCACCAACACTTCAAAATGTTTATACGCTTGCTGAGTTAGGGTATGCAAGAGCTCATCTATTTCCTGCGGACGGTTGTAAAGCGGAATAATGATGGAAAAAAACATGATTGGAGCGAACTAGATTCGTTTGCCGATTTGATAGTGGTTACGTTCTGGCGAATTACGCGATACAAGCTCTGCGATAAAACCGGTTAAGAACAACTGAAAACCAACAATAATGGCTACCAAAGCAATGTAGAAAAGTGGTTGGTCGGTTACATTACGATAGGCTAAACCTTTCGAAATATCAATCAATTTATCGGCAATGAGCCAAACGGTAATTCCAAAGCCCGCTAAAAAGCTGAGTACACCCAAGGTACCAAAAAAGTGCATGGGGCGTTTGCTAAACTTGCCTACAAAGAAGATAGACAGGAGGTCCAAAAAGCCATTAATAAACCTGCTGAACCCGAACTTGGTTGTTCCGTATTTGCGGGCACGATGCTCTACTACTTGCTCCTCAATTCGCTTAAATCCCGCCCATTTGGCAATTACCGGAATGTAACGGTGCATTTCTCCATATACCTCAATGCTCTTCACCACTTCTTTGCGGTAAGCTTTCAAGCCACAGTTGAAATCGTGTAAGTTGTTGATACCCGACATTTTTCGGGTTACGGCATTGAATAATTTGGTTGGGATGGTTTTGGTGATCGGATCGTAACGCTTCTTCTTCCAACCAGATATCAAGTCTAACTTCTCTTCTTGTATACGGCGGTAGAGCACCGGAATTTCATCCGGACTGTCTTGTAAATCGGCATCCATGGTTATCACCACTTCACCCTGAGCGGCTTCAAAACCGACATTTAAAGCTGCCGATTTGCCATAATTACGTCTGAACTGAATACCAGTAATAGCCGCGTTTTCTTTCTTTAAATCCTCAATCACCTCCCATGAACCATCGTTACTCCCATCATCAATCAAGATGATTTCGTAACTGTAGGCATGATCGTCCATCACCCGTTTAATCCAGGTGCACAATTCAGGAAGCGATTCGGCTTCGTTGTATAAAGGGATGACCAGAGAAATGTTCATGCTGTAGCAATCAAAAAAACGTGCAAATTTTATCAAATAAACAATAAAATCTGCACGTTTTAAAGTATTTCGTTTTTACTCTTCAGTAGTGCCTCCAAAAATGGGCTCTTCTTTTTTGAAAATAGCGGCAAAAATAAGCGACATTATAAACTGTACGATCACTCCTATTCCTAGGGTTTTAAGCAAGTCCATAAAACTGGGATTAAACTGACTTTTCATCCCTTCCATCACTTTTTCTAGGGTTTTATCTATCCTTTCTTCCTCCATTCCTAATTTTTCATCGGTACCGTAAAGACTCTCTGAAACTATCGCAGAAATCTTATCAAATGCTCCCGGTTCAATAAATTTATAAAACACAAAGTTGCCGAGTGTAGCCACTAAACCCGCGATAAATGACATTAAAAAAATGCCATTCAGGGCTTCACGAAACGACCAAAACCCGCCCACTTTTTTTCTTAAATCGAGGGTGAAATAGATGTAAAGCCCAAGCGAAATGAGCATCATAGCGATACCAAAAAACGTTGATCCCATTAAACCGGGTGAAACGTAATAAATTAAGATACCAAGTACAAAAGAAATGCCCCCTACGATGAGGCCGTTGTTGATTGCTTCTTGATTAGCATTAGTTGGGGTTGGTTCCATAATTATGAGTTATTAAAATTAATGAGTAATTGGTAAACTGCTGAATCAAAATCAGCTACTGGTGCGTTGGTATTAACTTCTACCTGCTCATCATGTGCAGGCTTTGGATTTCGGAAGAAACACATCAATGCATAGAATAGTTCTTTGATTTCCGAATCTTCCGAAATATCTTGAGCAACTTTGGCCACTTCTTGAGCTGAACTTTCCATCAAAATTTGATTGGCGATAACTTCTTCATAAATGCGGTGTTCATCCTGAAATTCATCTTCGTCAACCAATAAAAACTCTTTCAGAAAATCGCTCAACTCAGGCTCAATGTCCTCGTCCTGGCATTCTTTAAGATACAGTAACACATTTAACAATTCCGTACCCCGATCCAAGGTTTGTTCTTCAATGGCTTCCCATTCCGGAGAATCCAAATAATCTTCTTCCAACTTGTTTACATCGTCGCTAAAGAAATTAATCAGCAACAAATCGAAAACAACCTCGCGTAAGGATTCAAAAGCAGGATAATCATCAATTGCCTTGTCCAGATCTGCTACCTTTTCCAGGTAAGCCTTATCGGAAGAAAAAATGGCGACCAAATCTTTGATCAAAGGCTTAGCATCTTTTTGAGCTAATTTGCCAAATTGTTGCAGTGAGGCTTCAAGAGCCGAAAGCACAGGTGTGTTCATTTTAATAATTAGATCTAAAACTTTGGCCTTTATTACAAGCCCAAACTACTTTTCCGGTAAGTTTTTGTCCCATCAATGGACTGTTAGCCGAGCGTGAACGATTGCTGCTTGAATCGAATATCCAGCTAGCTTTAGGATCAAACAGAACTAGGTTAGCCTGTTCTCCTAGAGCGATTTTCGGCAAATCTACCCCTAAAATTTTTCTTGGGTTCACGACTAATTTATCAACCAGTTCAGTTGGTTTTAATCCTGCTTGGATAGCCATGGGCAACAAGGTCTGCAAACCGATCATCCCGAAGGCCGCCAAGCCAAATTCTACATTTTTAAATTCAATTTCATGTGGAGTATGCTGCGAAACAATCGCATCAATGGTACCGTCCTTTAATCCGGCCAATAAAGCCTGGCGGTCGTTTTCGGTACGCAAAGGTGGTTTTACCTTATAATTGCTATCAAAATCTGACAACACATCCTCAGTGAATACCAAATGGTGTGTAGCCACATCGCAAGTAACTTTAATTCCTTTAGCTTTGGCTTCGCGTATCAACTGAACACTTTTTGTACTTGAAATAGTACTGAAATGAATGGCTGTATCGTGGTAAGCTGCCAATTCAATATCTCTAGCAATCATTAATTCTTCGGCTAAAGCCGGATTGCCTTTTAAGCCTAATATAGTGCTCATCGGCCCTTCATTTACCGGCGCTTTACCGGCCAATCCCGGATCTTCAGCATAGGCGAATAGTTTGGATTCAATTCCTTTAGCATACAACAAGGAGCGACTCATTAAGCCGGTATCTTTAACCGGATGATCTCCATCTGAAAACGCCAAGGCACCTGCAAGTTTCATATCGTACAATTCAGCCATATGCTCCCCTTTGCGATCTTCACTTATAGCGCCAATGGGATAAATCTCTACACCTTCATCCTTAGATTTGTTGAGAATGTAACTTATTTCTGATTTAGAGTGCAAGGCCGGCGTGGTATTTGGCATTAAGGCTAGCGCTGTAATGCCACCCGCAAGCGCAGCCGCACAACCAGAAGCAATACTTTCCTTCGTTTCCAAACCCGGTTCACCAAAGTTTACGTTCAAATCACAAAATCCGACAGAAAGAAAACAATCCTTGGCATCAATTACTTCAGCACCTACAGGAATTTTTAAGCCAGATCCAATTTCAGCAATCCGACCTTCAATAATTAGAACATCCTGAGATTCTTTGCTTTTAAACTCTGGATGTACAATGGTTGCCGACTGCAGGAATATTTTTTTCATGCTCGTTTAAATTCAGGAAAGACTAAACTGTAAAAAAATGAGGGAAAATAAATGAAACAGCTATCGGGTAAACCTGGAATCAGTTGAACAAACTGTAGCTGATTGAATTTCATTAAATCCAAAAGTAGAAAAAATAATGGAAATACTCTGATTTACAGACGTAATTTTTACCCAATGTGCTAGCTATCACTCCGCAAAAAGAATATTTTTGCAAGGCATGATTCACGTAAAACTAACCGCCGAAATCAGCGGACACCATAATCCGATTTATACGGTAGCTAATTCACAAAAATTGCACATTTTCTTTACGGCCGGCAACGATAAGGGCGTGGTGGAATGGAGTTTAAAAACGCATGCCTTTGTAAAAGTAATGATGCCGGTTGAAAGTTCGGTGTATGCCTTGCACTGTCCAGATTCTGTACCACTTATGGCCGTTGGCGAACGTAGTGGCAAAGTGAGTTTATTCCATTTTGTGGAGCAAAAAGTCGTTTCCGAGCTTAATTGGCACCAGCAAGCTATTTTCGACATCCAATCGCTGAAAACTAAAAATGAACTCATTATCGCTTCCGAAGACGGTAGTATTTCGGTTTGGAACCTCGAAAATTACCAAAAACTGTATCATTTTCAGGTTAGCCAAGCCATGGTAAGGTGCATGGCTGTAAGTCCGGATGAGCAATACCTGGCTTTGGGCTGCAAAGACCATCAGATCTACATTTACCGAACCGTCGATTTTAGTTTGGTTCACACGCTTAGCAGTCACACCCTACCCATTACAGCCCTGCGATTTTCACCCAATGGGAAATACTTGTTGTCTGGCTCAAGAGATGCACAGCTGAAACTATGGAATACAGCAGATTTCAGTTTAAAAGACAGCATCCCAGCACATTTATTCGCCATTTACGACATTCAATACCATCCCGAAGGAACCTATTTCGCTACATGTAGCCGAGATAAATCCATTAAAATTTGGGATGCAGAGGAGTTCCGGCTCTTGAAAACGATTAGCCTGGAAAAAGGCTACTCGGCACATAAATTATCGGTGAATAAATTGGCCTGGAACCGGTTCAACAATGAGCTGATTTCCGTTGGCGACGATAAGTTGATTTTAGTTTGGGAAATTAGCGAAGCAGATTAAACAAAGCGTTTGATAATTCGCAATTGATGCGAATGTTTGCCCAATTCTTCACTATAAATCCCTTGATTATCAATTGGATCAATTTTAACACGGCCCGAGGCATGGATAATGCGATCGGTGCTCAATAAAATGCCCACGTGAATAATTTTACCCTCGGCATTGTCAAAAAATGCCAAATCGCCTGGTTTAGCCGAAGCTAAAAAATCAACGGTTTCGCCCTGCGTAGCTTGCTGAGCAGCATCACGTAAAATTTTAATCCCAAATTGCTTAAAAACCAATTGGGTTAAGCCCGAACAATCAATCCCCCAGGGGGTTCGTCCACCCCATAAATACGGGGCATTCAAATAAAATTTACAGGCAGATTCGAGTTCAGAACTAAATTTAGACGGATCTGGCAAAATGGCTTCACCATCAAACTTGTAGCTTTCTCCTCCGAATTCCAAACGTAGATCTTTAAAATTTGGCAAGGTACAGCCCGGAACTAAAAAAATTTCCTCGCCGTTAGATTTGATCACTTTCGGCAGGCGGTCTAAGCCCACTATCCACTTCTGCTCCGGCCATGATTTAAATTCTTCTGCCGAAATAGCGGTTAATTGTTTGGGGTCTATCCAACCTTCGTAATCCTCATAGAGTGTTCTAATTCGTGCCCACTTTTCCTGGCGTTCCAAGATCTCAAAAGCATCACCAAACAAAAGCTGAGTGAAAATTTCACTGCGGTCTGAAGCATCCGCTCGTATGGGAGCAATAGCAACCCGACAAATTCCGTAAGGAGATTCCATAACTACAAAGTAAAGAGATTTACGAAAAAATCGACAACCGAATCAGAAATTAAACGTTGTTTAGGTGTGAGAAATAGCATCACTTTGAAAAAAATATTGATTGCCATCGATGAAACCAGTTATTCTGAAAAAGCATTGAGTTATGGTTGCCACTTAGCAAAACAACTACACGCTAAAATAGCCCTGGTTCACGTAAGCGAATTACCCATGTTACCGGGTTACGTGGGGAACGCCGTAGTTGGCGAGGTGCCTAGTGTTGTACCCGAGTTACTCTCAGTTGAACAAGAAGCCTCAAAAAAATTACTGGAACGATTATCTGAAGCGTGTGGAAAAGAGACAGCGGTATATACGTTTAGCCGGATGGGTTTAATTAGGGATGAAATTCTGGCGGTGGCAAAAGAATGGGAAGCAGATTTACTCATTTTGGGCACCCATGGTCGCACGGGATTTGACCATTTTATGATAGGTAGTATTGCCGAAAGTGTTGTGAGAAAAGCACACTGTCCGGTACTGATTATACCCAATAAAGCGAACTAAAAAAGCCCCGAATGAAAATCCGGGGCTTTGCTATTTTGATAAAAGCTACTTAAGCTTCAAGATGAAGCCAGGCTTTCTTAGCCATTAATTCTTCTTCTGTTTCACGAACATTTTCATCATCCACA
>JACCDL011401940.1_pt1 | contig 21464 bp, 14 predicted proteins | sample 7441931 | NCBI WGS metagenome assembly JACCDL01 (sample SAMN15323437, study PRJNA562643) | freshwater metagenome | isolation source: river surface water | place: USA:Blue River Watershed | collected 2017-08-16 | reverse complement strand
CTTTATATGGTGAAAATGCATTGAACACACTTCAATCGTCTTACGATTATACTTATAATGAAAATGAAGGTTCACATAAGGTTGGTGCTAATCTCGCTTACGGGGGATGGTATCCGTGGGTGACTGGTGCAACGAGTTACACGGTTAACCGAACATTCAACGACCAAACAAGAACATTTCAATGGAATGAATGGAATGGTAACATTGGGCTGCGCCTGCCTTTGAATTTCACCTATGGCAAATTCTATAAACGATTGGATGTCTCTGCAACTTTAAACGGACAAATGGTAGATTACCAAGCGAAATCAATTCCTCAGCCGCAAGATCGATTCCTAAGTTTTGTGCAACAGCAAATTACTTGGTCGATGCAAAGTCAGCAGGCCGTTCAACAAATCTTCCCAAGATTTGCTTTTGTTGTTAGAGCACAAAATAAATTGGCTATTGGCAATACAAAGGCCAATCAATTATTCTTAACCGGACAATTGTACTTGCCTGGTGCAATGAAAACACATTCATTGGTGCTTGGAGCTTCTTACCAAAGGAGAGATACCTTAAGGCAATATATTTTCAACAATGGATTTGCAATGTCAAGAGGATATTCAGCATTTGATTTTCCGCGCATGTGGAAATGGAATGTGAATTATCATTTTCCAATTGTGTATCCTGATTTTGGTTTGGCGCATATTGTCTATTTCCAGAGAGTGCGTGCCAATCTATTTTTTGATGATACGTATTTGAAGAGTTTAAGGACTGGTAGAATAACAAACTTAAGAAGTGCTGGTACAGAAATCTATTTTGACACGAAATGGTGGAACCAACAACCAGTCAGTTTTGGTGTTCGATACAGCAGGCTGTTTGACAGTAAACTGGTGAATCCAAACTTGAATCCAAATGTATGGGAGTTTATACTACCGCTCAATTTGTTGCCAAATTGAGCGGAGTAGTAAATGGTATTTTAAATGTGAATGAAAAGTTCTTCGTCAGCTCTTCTCACTTTAGCAGCTTTTGATAAGAAATCTTTTTCTTCATCACGGTAACCTAATGCGAGCAAACAAACAGAGGTCAATCCCTTTTCTTTTAATCCCAACACTTCATCAACACCTGCTGGAACAAAACCTTCCATAGGAGTAGTGTCAACACCTTCAACAGCCGCAGCTGCTAGTCCGAACCCTAATGCAATATAGACCTGCTTCTCTGCCCAAATCAAAAGGTCCTCATTTGAGCTGTTGTTTATTTTGCCTTTGATGTTTGCAGCAAATCCACTTAAAGATTCTACAGGTACATTTCTTTTGGCTGCTATTTCTGCCATGTACTTATCAACCTGACCTTCATTGAAATTGGTCCATGCAGCAAAAACCACCACAGCATCAGATTCAACAATTTGTGGTTGGTTGTAGCAATGAGGCAACATTTTTTCTCTTGTTGCTTTGTCTTTGATCACCAAAATAGAGTAGGGCGTAAAACCCAATGAACTTGGTGCTAATTTAATTGCTTCTAAGATGGTATGTAGTTTTTCATCTGCAATTGCATTTCCATTCATTCTCTTGGTTGCATAGCGCCACGATAAAGCCTTTATTAAGTTTGTAGATTCCATAATCAATGTTTGAACATCAAAATTAAATAAATAAATTCAAATGACTAAATTTCTTTTCAAAATTTTCTTATATTTGCACCCCGTTTGGGAGTTTAGCTCAGCTGGTTTAGAGCATCTGCCTTACAAGCAGAGGGTCGGCGGTTCGATCCCGTCAACTCCCACAAAGCCACCACATCATGGTGGCTTTTTCTTTTGTGTCAACACTGTACAATTCCTTTTGTTCAATTGCCTGAAGTTTTCTCCTTTGTTCTTTAATTCTTTATCTTCAGACAAACAATTGAAGATGAAAAAAGCTATAGGATTGATTTGCCTCTTGATGGTATCTTTTTCTGTTTTTGCACAGGAAACTGGTACTTATCAATTACCCCCAAAAGAAATCATGGATCTGGTCTTGGCTGATCCTGCACCAACCATTAGTGTGGATGGCAAGGCCAAAATGATGTTGTTGATGGGAAGAAGCTCTTATCCAGTTGTTGAAGAATTAGGACAGGCCGAAGTAAAACTAGCGGGATTGAGATTGAACCCCAATAATTTTTCACCAACGCGTCAGAATTACATCAAGTCTTTGAAATTAAAAGAGGTGAAATCTGGAAAGGAAATCAAGATCAATGGTCTCCCTGCCAATTTGAATGCGCTTAATCCGACTTGGAATCCAGCAGAATCAAAAATTGCTTTTTTTAATGTTACTGCAACAGGCGTTGATGTTCACGTGATTGATGTGGCAACAGCACAAGCCAAGAAAATCAATACTTCAAAAGCCAACCTTGTTTTGGGAAGCAGTTTGATTTGGATGGATGATGCAACGGTGATGTATAAGTCGAATGTTAATAATGCCGCTGCACTAAAACCCCGACCCATCACGCCAAAGGGTCCAACCATTCAAGAGAACCTCGGAAAGGTTGCACCAAGTGTTACTTATCAAGATTTGATCAAATCACCTTATGATGAATATGTTTTTGAATTTTTGGCAACAACGCAATTGGTAAAAAACACCAATGGGGTGGAGTCAAAAGTTTCATCACCTGCTATCTATAGTTCTCTTTCTTTATCACCAGATAAGAAATACATTCTTGCTAGAACAATACGTAAGCCATTCTCTTATTTGGTTACAGCTGGTGGTTTTGCTGCTGATGTAAATGTGGTATCGACTGATGGAAAAACCAGGAAGTTGATCATGCAGTTGCCTTCATCTGAGGGAACGCCAAGTGGTTATGATAATGTTCAAAATGCCGCAAGGTCATTCCAATGGAAAGATGACGAACCATCAACTTTAGTTTATGCCATGCCATTGGATAGTGGCTTGATGAAGAAGCAAGTCCCTTTTCATGACGCAGTATATGCCTTGAGTGCTCCTTTTGCTGGTGAGGCCAAAGAGTTATTCAAAACGAAAGGAAGATTTTCTAATGTGGCTTGGGGAAATGAACAAGTAGCATTAGTTACAGAAGTGCTTCGATCAAAACAATTGTATACCATCAGTAAATACAATCAGGCTCAAAACAATTTGGAAACCTTGATTGAAAGAAGTCTTACCGATCAATATAACAATCTGGGTAATCCTGTTACTAGAAAAAATAAATTCGGAAGAGAGGTGATTGCTTTAGTAGATAATGGACAAGCAGTGTTAATGAACAACACAACAGGTTCTTCACCTAAAGGTGACTTACCATTTCTATCTACTTTCAATCTTCAAACCAAAGTCAATACGATTATTTGGAGAAGCAATGAAGATTGTTTCGAATATGTTGCCGATGTTTTGGATGCTGATAAATTATTAGTGGTTACAAGAAGAGAAACTGAAGTTGAGTTTCCCAACTATCATTTAAAGTCATTAAAAGAAAATACTTCTGTCGCTATCACCTCTTTTGCTAATCCCTATGCTTCTATGGTTGGCGTAACAAAACAAAAGATAAAGTATAAGCGAAGTGATGGAGTTGATTTGACAGGTGATCTTTATTTGCCAAAGGGTTATAACAAAGAGAAGGATGGGCCTTTGCCAACCTTACTCTGGGCTTATCCAAGAGAGTTTACCAATGCAGCGGATGCCAGTCAGATCAGAGGTAACCAACATAAGTTTACAATGTTGAGTTGGGGTTCTCCTATATTTTATGTTACACAAGGCTATGCTATTCTTGATAATGCTGAGATGCCGATTGTTGCAACATCACAGGACAAAAAGCCAAACGATGATTTTGTCAATCAGTTAAAATTGAATGCAACAGCGGCCATTGATAAGCTTGTTGAGATGGGAGTGAGTGATAGAAATAAATTTGCTGTTGGTGGACACAGCTATGGTGCGTTCATGACGGCCAACTTATTGGCACATACAACTGGTTTGTTCAAAGCGGGTATAGCGAGAAGTGGAGCGTATAACAGAACGCTTACGCCTTTCGGTTTCCAAAACGAAGAACGTACTTTATGGCAAGCACCAGATCTTTATTTGGGTATGAGTCCGTTCATGTATGCCGATAAAATCAAAACACCTATTTTACTGACCCATGGTGAAATGGATGATAATACTGGTACATATCCCATCAACAGTGAACGTTTGTATGCTGCCATAAAAGGACATGGTGGTACCGTTCGTTTTGTTTACTTGCCTTACGAAGCCCATGGGTATCGTGGTAAAGAAAACGTGTTACATCTTTTGTATGAACAAGGAAGATGGTTGGACAAATATGTAGCCGGTAAAAAATAGTATTAAATAAAAGCCTAATTTGTATCATATACTTTTAACGAATTGCCATGAGTGAAATATCCCGTCAAGAATTTTTGAAAATGACAGCTTCAGCTGGAGCAGCATTGCTGCTTTCATCATTAGAAACATTTGCAAAAGAAACAAATGCAACAAAATTGCGTGTTGCTGTAATTGGTTGTGGAAGTGTGAGTAACAGATATATTCCACATCTTCAAAGTTCTCCTTTGATTGAAGTGGTGAGTTTATGCGATATCAAATATGAGAGAGCAGTTGCTCAAAAAAAGCAATACAATGTAAATGCAGAAACCTATCCCAATATCGATGCCATGCTCAAGGGTGTGCCTTTTGATATGATGGTAACACTCACCGACATGCAGATGCATGGTGAGTTGAATAAAAAAGCGCTTCTAGCAGGTAAACATGTGTGGAGTGAAAAGCCAATGGCAAATACTTATGCAGATGGTAAGGCTTTGTTGGAGTTGGCAAGGAGCAAGAATCTGCGACTCTGGGGTGCGCCTGCTGTAGTAAATAGTCCGCAGTTTGCATTCATGGCAAAATGCATTCAAGAAGGTAAACTTGGAAGAGTTGCCAGTGCGCATGGTCAGTACGGACATACTGGTCCGGGTTGGTCCTCTTTCTTCTATGAAAAAGGTGGTGGTAGTATGCCTGATTTAGGAGTATATAATATTGCAACTTTAACCGGTTTACTTGGTCCCGCTTTGTCGGTCATGGCCATGACTAGTATTGTCAATCCAGAGCGTATGATTGATGAAAAAGGATTGGTGAAAGTTGAAGTTGAAGACAATGCTCATATTTTGATGGATCATGGTAAAGGAATCATTAGCCATGTGATGTGTGGTTTCAATTATTTTGATCCACACGGACATGAAGCGAAGGGACAGCAATTACATTCTGTACAGATTTTTGGAGATAAAGGGAATATGCGGTTGATTGGCTACGACTGGGAGACCAATGGCGTTTATCTTGATGATTCATGGGATAATCCTGCAACACTTTACGAAAAAGAACCAGGAGGCTATGTTTGGCAAGAAGGAGCTACCAAAGTTGGTGAATCAATTATTAATAAGACTGAGCCAAAAATTAATGTTGAGCATGCATTGCATGTCTTAGAGGTAATGGAAGCAGCACGAAAATCATCTGCTACCGGCACAAAAGTTAAAATGCAGTCCACTTTCAAGTATCCAATACTTTAATTGCATTTTTTTCTTGTCGCTTATACTTAATTTTGTGCCTCACCGGAACATTAGCTCAGTTGGTTTAGAGCATTACTTTGACAGAGTAGGGGTCACTGGTTCGAGTCCAGTATGTTCCACCATCTTTAATCATTATGCCACTCAATAATCCACTTTTTCAGGAGGAATTTGAAGTCGATGTACTAGATAGTTCTAGGTACATGTTGATTGTTTGGAATGATGACATCAATACATTTGATTGGGTGATTAAAACCCTGATAGAGGTTTGCAAACACGAGCCAGAGCAGGCCGAGCAATGCGCTATGTTGATTCACTACAAAGGTAAGACAGATGTGAAGAGAGGGAGTTTTGAGGAGTTGAAAACCATGTGCGAGGCCATCATCGATAGAGGAATTGGCGCAACCGTTGAAGAAATCAAATCTTAGTTAATCGAAATTTTTTGTCCATTCAGGATTCAACTCTGCATAGTTAAGCACCATCGACCTGATGAATTCATTTGAAGCAGCAGGCTCTAGTTTTTTCTTCAGTTTATCCAGTTTTATTTTTTTGATCAGGGTTTCTTCAATAAAGCCAGTTGCTAAAAAATCATTTTTGCTAATAAGAATACATGATTTTTCATTTGGTTTTCTGCCTTCACCAAATACAGCAATTGTAGGATTTAAGGATTGTAAATCGGCAATTACTTTTGTAACTTTTTTATTGTAACGCTCAACCTTCTCAGTGTTTGAGCAAATTCCCTCACAAAAATCTTCTTCTTGTCCCACGCAATCAACTGTCTCCAATTGCAGGAAGCACATTTTAGGACAAAGTTTATGTTCTCTTGCCAATTTATTGAGCAACCTCATACCGTCTAGCTGATAGGGGAAGCTGGTATGCAATACCAGATGTTTTTTCTTTTTTACTATGCCTAGTCTTAATACTCCGCGTTGATCAACATAACTACATATCCCAAATCTGTTTTCAAACTTCTTTTGAGAGCGATTAAACAGCGGCCAAATTCTTTTGATTTCAATACTCTCCATCACACTCATCATCAATTCATTTCCACTCTCTTTGAAACTGATCTTGTGGACCATTCTCATGAGGTCTTGTTTTCGCTTACTAACATCATTATTGGAAAAATGGCTTATCACTCTTTTCCTTAATCGCTTTGCCTTTCCAACATAAATAATTTTACCCTTTGCATCATGGAAGTAATAGATGCCGGGTCTGTCGGGCATTTGTTCTAAATCTCCGCTGGATAAATGTATAGGCAGGTATTCATCACCACTGCCTTTCTTCAACATCGATTTGATGAGTAAGCCACGGTCGGCTTCGAAAATGCGGTGAAAAAGTTCAGTGGTAGCAGCAGCATCTCCCATTGCACGGTGTCTGTTCTTTACATGGATATCGAGTGAACGACAAAGATTTCCAAGGCTGTAACTTGGAAGGTCTTCAAAAACTTTTCTGCTTAATCTTACCGTACACAGTTTACGTGCATTGAACCTGTAACCTTGTTGATTCAGTTGATGTGCAATAAAGGAATAATCAAAGTTTACATTGTGTGCTACAAAAATTTTATCCTGAAGCAGTTCATGTACTTCTTTTGCAATTTCACTGAAGGTTGGCGCTTTGCTCACCATTTCATCATTGATGCCTGTCAGCTTTTCAATAAACAATGGAATAGGTTGGAGCGGATTCACCAAAGTGGTATAACTATCAAGGATGGATTTTCCATCACTGATAAGGATTGCAATTTCAGTTATGCTGCCTGAACCTGCGTTGCCACCTGTTGTCTCAATATCTACAATCGCGTACATGCTTTGGGAAAGTTTCCAAAGCTAACAACTTAAATTGAAGCATTAGGAAAATCATCCAAGATGGAGGTTGAAATGTTTTTCCATTTCAAGTTCTAATCCTCTTTTGTTTAATTTTTTGGAAGCCCTGTTTTCAATCCATGCAGAATGGTTGTTTTTCCTCTTGTTTAAAAGATTTTGCAATTCGAACCTGGTTTCACCAGAGCCAAGAATCAAGACCGCATTGGCCTCTTTAATTTCATTGGCAACCTTGGTTACATATTCTGTGATATAATTGTTGGTTCTTTCTTGTGTATGTTTTTGCCTTGAGATTGTAGTCCTAAATAAACCTGTTTTGTTGGTTTGCTCTCCTTCAAACCGTTCGGGTCTGGACACATTAGACTCAATCTCCATGAAGGTTGGTTCAGTATCTATCCCAGTTTTTAAAATCATCGCCTTTCGCTTATCAATCCATACTGCATACCTTTGGTTGTTCATACTTGGTTTATTAAATTGTTAATAATCAATGTTTTAAGTCTAATGCAATTTCTAAAAGCCTTTTCTAAATAAGAATGATTAGGCTCATTAGAGATCCTTTTGTTGATCATTTTTTTGATTTTTTAAAAAAGAATTTTAACATTAATTTTACAATAGGTCCATGACGTGGCTGCCCGAGCTGCGTAAATCGGATAACCAAACCTAGAGACACCACTTAACTCTTTGGCCATGAAAAAAAACAACCCTAAACCCTTCAACATTCCTTTAAATGTTAAGGTTGTACTTATTGTGCTTGCACTCTATGGGGCAATTGCATTGGTTACCTATCTTGTTTGGTAATACACCTATCCTTCAGGCCCAGTTCCTTATTTTTCTTGCTACCTTTGTGAGCCAAAACTGGCAGTAGCGATGGAAATTTCCAAGAATTTTGATTTTAAGGCAGCTGAAAACAAGTGGTACACCCATTGGTTAGACCAAAAATATTTTGAAAGTACTCCCGATGAAAGGGAACCTTATACTGTAGTTATTCCTCCGCCAAACGTGACGGGTATTTTGCACATGGGGCATTGTCTAAACAATACCATTCAAGATATATTGGTAAGAAGGGCAAGAATGATGGGTAAAAATGCATGTTGGGTGCCTGGTACAGATCATGCATCTATTGCTACTGAAGCGAAGGTGGTTCAAATGTTGCGTGAGAGAGGAATTCAAAAAGCCAGTTTGAGTCGCGATGAATTTCTAGGCTATGCCTGGGAGTGGAAAGAGAAATATGGTGGAATCATTTTACAGCAGCTAAAAAAATTAGGTTGCTCGCTCGACTGGAACCGAACCAGCTTTACGATGGATCCGGATTATTACAATTCTGTGATTCATGTTTTCAACGACCTCTATGCCAAAGGATATATATATCGAGGCAAAAGAATGATCAATTGGGATCCAAGAGCAAAGACTGCATTGAGTGATGAAGAAGTAATCTTCAAAGAAGTTCAGGGCAAATTATATTTCTTAAAATATCAGTTGGTAGATGCTGATGGCAATAAATTACCGTTAGCAGAAGCTGGAATCACGATAGCGACTGTTCGTCCAGAAACAATATTAGGTGATGCTGCTATAGCAGTCAATCCGAATGACGAACGTTTCAAACATTTGATTGGTACTTACGCAGTTGTTCCGTTGATTGATAGAAAAATTCCAATCATTGGCGATGATTATGTGGCAACCGACTTCGGATCTGGTGCATTAAAAATTACACCAGCACACGACATGAATGATAACCAGATTGGTATCAAGCATGGCTTAGCAGTCTATGATATTTTAAATGAAGATGGAACATTGAGCAATGAGGCTCAGCTCCTCATTGGTAAGGATAGGTTTGAAGCAAGAAAAGAAATTGTGGTATTGTTGGAACAAGCCGGTCATGTTGTAAAAATTGAGGACTATGTTCATCAGGTTGGTTTTTCAGAAAGAACCGATGTAGTAGTAGAGCCACGATTGTCTTTACAGTGGTGGGTTGACATGAAAAAAATTGCTGGTCCTGCATTGTCGGCTGTACAAGACGGTGAAATCAATTTTCATCCTGCAAAATTCAAAAACCTCTATCGCCATTGGATGGAGAACATCAAGGATTGGTGTATCTCACGTCAGTTGTGGTGGGGGCATCAAATACCGGCTTGGTATGATGCAGAAGGAAGATTTGTCGTTGCTATGAATGAACAAGATGCAAAAGAAAAATTTTCTAAAGCATACAACATCGACAATCCTCAATTGAAGCAGGACGAAGATTGTCTTGATACTTGGTTCTCTTCATGGTTGTGGCCATTCGAAGTATTTAAAGGGATTTCAAATCCTGGAAATAAAGATGTTGCTTATTACTATCCAACACAATCATTGGTTACCGCACCAGAAATTATTTTCTTTTGGGTAGCTAGAATGATCATGGCTGGATACGAGTACATGGGCAAGAAACCTTTCTCTGATGTTTACTTTACAGGAATTGTGAGAGATACACAGGGAAGAAAGATGAGTAAGCAATTGGGCAACTCTCCCGATTTGTTGGAGATGATTGATGAGATTGGTGCAGATGCAGTGAGGTTTGGTATTCTTATTGCTTCGCCTGCAGGAAATGATTTGTTGTGGGATAAAGCATCTAATGAGCAGGGAAGAAATTTCATCAATAAATTATGGAATGCTTTAAAGCTTATAGAGATTTGGAAAGAAAAAGCTAAGTCTAATCTTTCTGCTGAGGAAGTTAGTCTCGCTTCTGATTGGCCACACCAATGGTTTGATGCAAGGCTGCGTGCTGCATCGGCAGAGATTGATCAGTTGATGGCTCAATACAAACTCAGTGAAGCACTCAAGACTTTATATTCCTTGATCTGGGATGATTTTTGTAGTTGGTATCTTGAATGGGTGAAGCCAGGTTTCGAAAAACCAATGGATCAAGCTCATTTGGATAAGGTGATCAATAATTTTGAAATGTTGCTAGAAAGGTTACATCCTTTCATGCCATTTGTCACAGAAGAAATTTATCACCTGTTGCGTGAACAACAAAATGTTGATTTGTGCGTAAGACAATTGGATCAAACACTTCAGCCTACTTCTTCTGATGCTCAAACATTAAAAGAAGGAGAAGTATTGAAATCTGCCATCACTGCAATAAGAGACGCAAGAGTAAAAGCTCAAATTAAAAATAAAGATGCTGTAGAAATTTATTGTACAGCACAGGAGCAGGCTGAATGGGAAATCATTCGTCCGTTGTTGTCAAAACAAGTCAATGCCTCAGCATTTTCATTTACAACTGATACTATTGCTAATGCTATTCAACTGGTAGTGGGAAGTGCTAAGTTGTACATCAAATCTGAACAAGCAATTGATACTTCAGCTCAACGCAAAACCATTGAAGACGAATTGGCTTATTACGAGGGTTTTCTAGCATCAGTGGAAAAGAAATTATCCAATGAAAAGTTTGTCCAAAATGCTAAAGCTGAAGTTGTTGAAATGGAGAAGAAAAAGCAGCACGATGCCCAGCAAAAAATAGCCATGCTGAAAGAAAGTCTGGCTAATTTAGGGTAGTGGTTCATGCCGGTTAATTTCTTAAATTGTAGGAAATTCAACCGCATGAAGTCGATTGCTTCTCTTTCTGTATTACTGCTAAGTGCTTTCCATTTGAACGCACAGGATCCATCTGTCATTATCAAAAAACTCGACGATGAAAAAGCCACCTATTATCAAATGGCAGAAACCATTTGGAAATGGGCGGAGCCGGGTTATTTAGAAAGCAAGACAACTAGTTTATTACAAGAAACATTAAAGAAGCAGGGCTTTACCATTGAAACAGGGATTGCTGATATCCCAACAGCATTTGTAGCCACCTATGGATCGGGTAAACCCGTGATAGGTATCTTGGCTGAAATGGATGCGTTGCCTGGATTATCACAAAAGCCTACGCCAGACAGAAATGCATTGGAAGAGAATGGGTATGGTCATGGTTGTGGTCATAATTTATTTGGAGCAGGCTCTCTTGCGGCTGCAGTAGCAGTGAAGCAGTGGATGGAGGCGAATAAAATAAAAGGAACAATTAAATTGTATGGAACACCTGCTGAAGAAGGTGCAGGTGGTGGTAAAACATATTTAGTACGTGGAGGTGTGTTCAACGATGTTGATGCAGTTTTACATTGGCATCCTGGAGATAATAATAGTGCTAGTCCCTCTTCAACATTGGCTTACAAAGTGGCTAATTTTAGGTTTAAGGGAATTGCAGCACATGCTGCGGCTGCACCAGAAAAAGGACGATCTGCATTGGATGGAGTAGAAGCCATGAATTTTATGGTCAACATGATGCGTGAACACGTTTCACAGGAAACAAGGATTCATTATGTGATTAAGAGAGGGGGACTGACTTCTAATATTGTTCCTGATTTTGCAGAAGTAGAATTTACCATTCGTCACCCTTCAGTGGCTGGATTAAATGATATTTGGGATAGGTTAGTGAAAATTTCTGAAGCCGGTGCTATGGGAACGGGGACTACTGTTTCACATGAAGTGATGACAGGCTTGTATAATGTGTTACCCAACGAGACGCTTGCAAAAATGATGCAGAAGAATTTGGAGAAAGTAGGCGGTATTCAATATACCAGTGAAGAAGTAGCATTTGCTGAGCAAATCAGAAAGACAGTTGCATCTACTTCTCTTCCTGCCATTTCAAGTGCTGCGGAAGTAAAGCCTTATGCATTGAATGGTCTAACCTCTGCATCTACTGATGTAGGGGATGTAAGTTGGGTAGTGCCGACTGCTGGGTTATCCACTGCTACTTGGGTGCCGGGAATCCCTGCACACAGTTGGCAGGCAGTGGCTTGTGATGGTATGTCAATTGGATTCAAAGGCATGATGGTTGCTGCAAAGACTATTGCGCTGACTGCTGCTGATATTTTCTTGAAACCCCAAGTGATTGAACCGGCTACTGTAGAATTGCGAAAAGCAAGGGGAGGTGAAGGTTTTGTCTATAAGTCGCTTGCAGGAGACCGTAAGCCACCATTGGATTACAGAAAACAGTAATTGTTTTTAGCGAATTTCCCAATCAATGATTTGGTGCTCCAACGATTGTTGGTAGGGGGTTGATACACGGATATAATTATCAGTATAACCCTCTAACATGCCATTTTTTTCTTGTTGTTCAAAAAGTACAGCTCTTATAGATCCCAATTGTTGGTTTCTGAAGTATTGCATTTTTTGATAAGAGAGATTTCTTAAAATTTTATTTCTTTCGTTTCTGATGTGAACAGGAACTACTTCTTTAATCTCCAAAGCTTTTGTATTGGCGCGTTCTGAATAGGTAAATACGTGTAAATAAGAAACATCTAATGCATGAAGGAATTCAAATGTTTCTTGAAAATCTTCATCAGTCTCTGATGGAAAGCCTACAATAACATCAACACCAATGCCACAATCAGGCATAAGTGTTTTTATCATTTCAATTCGCTCTTGATACAATTCTCGCTTGTATCTTCTCCTCATTAAACCTAGAATTTTATTGCTACCACTTTGTAAAGGGATATGAAAGTGCGGCATGAATTTTTGGCTATTGCTTACCAGCTCAATAATTTCTTTTGTCAGCAAATTGGGTTCGATAGAAGAGATCCTATATCGCTTAATGCCTTCCACCTGATCAAGTGCTTGACAGAGTTCAAAGAAATTAGTTGTCCTTTCGCCATCAATAATGCCAAAATCTCCAAGGTTTACACCTGTTAATACTATTTCTTTAACACCTTTACTGGCTATTTCATTTGCTTGTCGAACTACATTATCAATAGTATTGCTTCTGCTTTTTCCTCTTGCCAAGGGGATGGTACAAAATGAACAACTGTAGTCGCATCCATCCTGTACTTTGAGGAAGGTCCTGGTTCTATCTGTAACTGAAAAAGAAGCATTGAAATCATTCACTTCACTGATATCGCAACTGCAAATCTTGGTCGAGTCGCCCTTGGTGAATTGTTTAAGATGTGTAGCAAGATTAAATTTTTCAGCAGCACCGAGTACCAAATCTACTCCTGGAATGGCCGCAATTTCTTGTGGTTTGAGCTGGGCATAACAACCTGTAATCACCACAACGGCATCTTGGTTCTGTTTTTGAACCCTTCTTACCAATTGTCGGCATTCCTTATCTGCATTCTCAGTAACCGAACAGGTATTGATGACATAGACATCAGCTACTTCCTCAAATTCTTTCTTTATAAACCCTTCTTTTTCAAGCATTCTTCCCAAAGTGGAAGTCTCCGAAAAATTAAGTTTACAACCCAGGGTATGTAGCGCTATGGTCTTTTCTGATTGCATTTGGGCGACAAAGATACAAATGGGAAGGTGTATATTTGAATTATTCTATGAATAGGTTGAAGTACTTGGTGTTCCCTTTCCAGATTTTATATTGCCTGTATGCAATGGTGCTATTTGCAGCCATTATCCTATTGCTGTTTCCCATACTCCCATTTGGGATGTTAATGGGTAGAATTAGGGGAGGTAATTTTATGTACCGACTCTTTAGGGTATGTGCAAATATTTGGATGATTTTGATTGGTATTCGCCATACCACCTCATACGAATCTAAACCTGATCCTAATGAGCAATATATTTTTGTGGCCAACCACATAGCTTATTTAGATGCAGTAACCATCATCAGTTCGGTTAAACATGATTTTAGGCCTATTGGAAAATATGAACTTTTAAAAGTTCCTATTTTCGGACAACTCTATAAATTTTGTGTGATTACAGTCAACCGATCAAATGCAGAAGATCGTGCAAGGAGCTTAAATGATTTGCGCAAAGTTTTGGCAAGGGGGATTTCTATTGTTGTATTTCCGGAAGGAACATTTAACATGGGGGATACTCCATTGAAAGAGATGTACGATGGCGCTTTTAAGTTGGCCATAGAGACGGGGAAAAAAATTCAACCGATTTTATTTTTGGATACTTATGATAGGATGCATTATAGGCATTTGTTTACTTTGAACCCTGGCATATCAAGAGCGATTTATTTGAAACCCATTGATCCAACTGATTATCCAGGAGCTGATGCTAAAGCTTTGAAAAGTATTTTAGAACAGCAAATGTCTGAGAAGTTAATCGCATCAAAGGCAACCTGGATCAATCCAACTTATTTTACTACAACTTAATTTTTTTCTTTGTTTGCAGAAGTCATCATACCACTGGCAATTCCTAAAACCTATACCTACGCAGTACCTGCAGAGTGGAAGGAGGTTGCATTGCCAGGTGTGAGAGTAGAAGTGATTTTTGGAAAACAAAAAAGATATGCGGGAATCATAAAATCTATTTCAGAAAATGCGCCTGATGGATTTATTCCGAAACCGATTGTCCAAATTCTTGATGCAGAACCTATCATTTATGAAAAGCAACTTCAGCTCTGGAATTGGATAGCCAATTATTACATGTGCAGTGAAGGTGAAGTGATGGCAGCGGCGCTTCCAACCCAATTCAAACTAAGCAGCGAAACTATTTTAATTTTCAATGATGAGTTTGGAGATGATTTTAGCAGTCTCGATGATCAGGAATACTTGGTTGCGGAAGGGTTGTTGATGAAAAAAGAACTTCGGATGGATGAAGTTCAAGGCATTCTGGATATCGCTCATGTGTACCCGGTTGTAAAAAGATTGTTGGAGAAAAAAGTGTGTATTGCTTGGGAGTCTTTGAAAGAAAAGTACAGTCCCAAAAAGGAAAAATTTGTTCAGCTTCATGCCGACTACCTAAGTGAAGATGCTTTAGCTGAATTGCTAAATGGTTGGAACAATAAAGCGCCAAAACAACTTGAATTGTTATTGGCTTTTCTTCATTTGCAAAAAACAGAAGGAGAAGTAAGGCAAACTGAGTTATTGAAAAAGTCGGGTGCTTCTTTGGCTCAACTGAATGCATTGGTTTCTAAAAATGTATTGCTAGTCTCCAGTCAGGCTGTAGATCGTATCCGATTGGGATCTAAAGAGGTTGATATTGATTTTCAGTTATCACCAGCACAGGAAGGTTGTTTTCATGCTATCAAGAACCAACTACAAGAAAAAGATGCATGTTTGTTGCATGGGGTCACTTCAAGCGGTAAGACACAAGTCTATATCAAGTTGATTGAAGAGCAGGTTAATGCTGGTAAACAAGTGCTTTTTCTTCTTCCAGAAATTGCATTGACTGCTCAGATCATACGACGACTTCAAAAGCATTTTGGAGGATATATCGCCATTTATCATTCTAAGTTCAATCCGAATGAAAGGGTGGAGCTATGGAATAAAGTTAAGCGAGGAGAAGTTAGAATTGTATTAGGCGCGAGATCTGCTTTGTTTTTGCCCTTTATCGATCTTTCTTTGGTCATCATTGATGAAGAGCAAGATGCCTCATTTAAACAACAAGATCCTGCTCCAAGGTATAATGCAAGAGACGCTGCATTATTTTATGCTAAACAATTTTCTGCAAAAGTGGTATTGGGTAGTGCTACGCCAAGCATAGAGACCTATGCGCAAGCAGTGTCCGGAAAATATGGACTGGTAGAGCTTTTTGAACGTTATGGTGGAGTGGCATTGCCCAATATAGAAATTGCAGACACCAGAAAAGTAGAGGGAAATAAGGTTGTCCGACAAATGATTTCTGATCGCTTGAAAGAAGAGATTGAACGTGTTGTGAATGCTAAGAAACAAGTTATTCTCTTCCAAAACAGAAGAGGGTATGCACCATATAAGATTTGTGGTACTTGTGGTTTTATTCCCCATTGTGATCAGTGTGATGTTACCTTAACCTACCACAAGTTGCACCATAAATTGCAATGTCATTATTGTGGTGTGAGCTATCCTGTTCAGCAAACATGCAAGGCATGCGGTAGTGTGAATTGGATTGAGCGGAACTTCGGGACAGAAAAAGTGGAAGAAGAATTGATTCAATTGTTTCCTTCCTACCAGGTTGCTAGAATGGATGTAGATACTGTTAAAGGGAAGCATGCACATGATGAAATGATCAGGAATTTTGAACAACGTCACATGGATATCTTGGTAGGTACCCAAATGGTTGTAAAAGGATTGGATTTTGATCATGTGGCTTTGGTGGGCATATTGGATGCTGATGGGTTATTGGCCTTTACTGATTTTAGGGTTAATGAAAGAGCATATCAATTGATGGAACAAGTGAGTGGTAGAGCAGGAAGAAGGGGAGAGAAGGGCTCTGTTATTATCCAAACTACAAAACCAGGACATCCAATTATTGAAGATGTAATCAAGCACGATTACAAATCTTTTTATACTAGAGAAATTGAATCCAGGAAACTATTTCATTATCCTCCTTATACAAGATTGATACAGTTTTATTTTAGGCATACGGATAAGCAGAAAGCATTTGATGCTGCTAACTTTTTTGCAAGCCGCATGCTTCCTTTGTTTGGTGATTATTTGATTGGACCAGCGGAGCCTGTCGTGAACAGAGTAAGAAATAAATACATTTATGAAGTGCTGTTGAAACTTCCCCGTGACGGCACTAAAAATTCAATGGCTAGGCAACATATTCAACAAGTAATGACTATTATGCAAGCTGATGCTTCATTAAGAGCAGCGCATATCATGATAAATGTTGATCCGCAGTAATTATTTGAAAATCACAGTGCCTATATCCTTCATCAGTTGCATTTCTAGTTCTTTTAAATGCTTGTGTGTTTGAAGAAGGATGATTAAATCTTCCCCTGATTGTTCTTTCTCAATATCAAATTGATTTTCTACAATCAAGCGTTTTACTTTTTTTAGTTTGAGGTAAGTCATGCTTGAACGCACCTCTTCTTTGTATAACTCATTTCTTCCGAGAATATCCCCTTTGAAGAATTTGGTCCAGTTTGGACTAATCTGATGTTTTTCTGTTAGTAATGAAACCGCCATTTGTCCAATTTGTGGATTGGAATGGTAGAGGAAATATTTTTCATCAGGTTTATCGCCATTCGTCTTAGCATGCTTGTATTCATTGATGATTGATACAAGCAGTTTATTGTCGAATAGATCTTCTAATCCATCTTTCTCAATTTCCCCAAATATATAATCAGCAACATTTGAATCTTCTTCAAATACTTGATGACCAAATTCAATCAACGCTCTCACTACTGCCTGCTCATTCATTTCATCCTTAAAAAGTAGATCTAGAGTTTGTTCTTCTTTTTCTACTTCTTGGGTATTTCTTTCAACTTCTTCCGTTGCTCTTTGAAACTTCTTTTCGTCTTTACCTAGCTTTTCAATTGTGAATTTTTTCACTAAAGCGGTAAGTCCCTGTTCATCTACCCTTAGAATAGAGGAGCAGCGTTTGATATAGTCTTGCTGCCTGGTAAAGTCTTCAGCTCTGCTGAGTTTTGAAATGGATTCAGCAATTTGATTAACGACTGCAGCTTTTTTGGTGCTATCATTACCTGCATCCGACAAAGCGACTTCAAGTTGAAAGAGAATGAAATCCTTTTTGTATTGGTTGATGAAATTTCTGAATTCTTCTGCACCTACTTTTTTCACGTAGCTATCAGGGTCTTCATTATCTGGGATCAATACCAGTTGAACGTTCAGTCCCTCTTCAATTGCCAAATCTAATCCCCTCAAAGCTGCTTTTACACCAGCTTTATCACCATCATAAATGATGGTCAAGTTATTGGTGTATTTCTTGATTAATCTTAGTTGCTCAATGGTAAGTGAGGTTCCACCAGAAGCCACCACATTTTCAATACCTGCTTGGTGCATGGCAGTAACATCCGTATATCCTTCCACCAAATAGCATTCATCAAATTTATCTATTGGATGTCTTGCAAAATAAGAGCCATAAAGAATTCTGCTTTTAACGTAGAGCTCATTCTCTGGCGTATTGATGTATTTAGGTCCTCTATCTGAGCTTCCAATAACCCTAGCGCCAAATCCAATGATTTTTCCACTTTGGTTTTGAATAGGGAATATAATCCTGCCTCTATAGTTATCATAGAGTTGACCATCTCTTTCAATGGTTAGACCACTCTTCTTTAAAATTTCTTCACTGTATTGTTGTTGTAATGCCGCTTTGGTAAAAGCATCGCGTTGGTTTAGGCAATATCCTATTTGAAACTTTTCTATAGTGGAATCGCTAAAACCTCTTTCTTTCAAATAGCTAAGCGCTATTTCTTTACCCTCTTCATTATCTAACAATTGTGAAGCAAAATATTTTGCTGCAAATTGATTTAGGATATGAAGACTATCGGCTGTTTGTTGTTGTTCTTTGTATTCCGGACTCGTTTCGGTCTCGACAATTTCAATATTATAACGATTGGCTAACCACCTCAGCGCTTCAACATAAGAATATTTCTCATGCTCCATGACAAAACCAATGGCATTGCCACTCTTGCCGCAACCGAAGCATTTGTAAATTTCTTTGCTGGGGGATACTGTAAACGAAGGTGTTTTTTCATTGTGGAAGGGGCAGTTGCCAATGTAGTTGGTCCCTCTTCTTTTAAGTTTCACAAAGGATCCAACGATATCATAAATATCGATTCTGCCCTGTATCTCTTGTATGGTTTCTTTTGATATCAACTGCTCTTCTTGAACAGGTGAAATTAATAGAAAAAGACCTCATCTACAAAAACCCAGCCTTTTTCGCCCTTCCCTCCATGCCAACTGGGTAGTGATTGGATATTGGTGGCCTCAATTTCAATGTATTTGTATTTTCCTTTTTCTATTGGAACGATATAGGGTATGACACCATTTGAACGGTATCTAATAGGCATATCTGGACGAATTGAGCCAATCACCTTCATATTCTTGGGATTGTCACCTCCCCAAACAATAATTTTTGTTGGAGGGAAGACATAGGCGCCGGTGTTGTCTGCAGCACTCAAAACTATTTTAGACTTAATGCTTTCGTCTTTGAAATAAAAACCAGTTTTAAAGGATTGTTCTTTATAACCCAGCCAGTTTAAATTTAAAATTTCTGGGAAACCCTTTTTTAAATCAGTTAAAACAGCTTGTGCGTTCTTGTTGTATTTTTCTGCAGGCTTGTTGATCAATCGCACGGAATCCACCATGAAACCCTTCTGAAAAAATGTATAATCAGATGCATCACTACTGATCCATCCTGGTCGTGTTGCAATAGCAATTACTCTCGTTATTTGCGAAGAAGGGACCGGGTCTTTATAGGTTGTTCCCGAAATTGAATCTGGATTGCTACCATCAGTAGTGTATTTTATAATGACACCAGGTAGAGGATGTTTTAGTATGATATTTTCATTTGTACCAATGATCATTTGATCCGTATTCGATGGTTTGGGAGGTGTTAGCTTGAGTATTTCATTCTTGTCGGGTATGTATCCTAAGTCCCAATTGATCGCAGGAATATTTTTCTTGAGTGAAGCAAGATCAGCTTCATTGATTTTTGTGTTCCATAGATAGATGGTTTTGATGCTACTTTTAGATAAGCCATTCAAAGCCTTCATATCTATTGCTGTCCCTGTAAGGGATAGTTGTTTGAGATTTTTCAGCTTCACCAATTCACCAAGATTTTTTCCAGAAACCTGTGTACTGTTTAAATTGAGCTTCTCTAAGTTTTCAAATTGAGTAAGTATAGGTAATGCCTTGTCATCGACAGGCATACCTGAAAGGTTAATTTCTACAACTTGTTCCTTGATGGATTTACATTCTTCTAGCATGGATAAAGTAAATTTTTCTTTCAAGAAAAATTTGATACTCAATGCTGGAGAAGATGCGGAAAGGGGAAGTATTCTTCTAAACGGACTATTCAACTCTTGAATAGTCGATGCTGATGCTGGTTTAAAATTGTAGGTCTGTTCAACAACTAGATTGGTTGATTGACCTCTTACCTGGTCTGCTAGGATCTTTAAGGAGTCGGTTTCATTCAAGCTATGATAATTGGTTTTATCACTAGCACCAGATGCGATCCATTTGGTGAAGAGCATTAACTCTTCATTTGTGAGTTGAGCTTTACCTCTTGGAGGCATGTGTTTTTTGTCGTCCATCTCCAGAAGCATTCTTTCAATCATCATGCTTGCGTCAGGATTGCCAGCAGTGAAAATTGCTCCATTTTTACCACCCTTTTGAAGCAATTGAAAGTTGCTCATGTTCAATCCGCCCTTTGTTTTTGTATCGTTGTGGCAGGATAAACATTTGGCAGAAATAATAGGAGAGACGGCTGCTTCATACACAGTAGTTTTGTCTTCTATGACAGGAAACTGACTAATGACTTTCTCTTCTGATTTGAAATCAAGAAAATCTTCGCCGTGTGTTAGTGTACCACCATGGTGACTCCCCACAATCATCAATACTGCTGTGATGAAATATGATCCTATTAAAACTCTTTGATTTTTTTGAAGCCTTTGAAAAGTATAAATCTGTACATGAGTAATTATGGCTAATCCAACAGAAAGCCATTTGTGCAAAAGCAAAGTTTCCTCATCGTATTCACCATTACTTGCAAGCAGTAAACCTGCGAATGCTGTTATCGTAGTTAATAAAGCTGTATAAACTAAAGCACTTTGAAAGATGAGTAAACTATTTGATGATTTGTTTGGTCCTTGTGTTATGAAGTATAGAGGAATATTCAAAACAATCAAGCTAATGGGTAGATGCAGTAACAATGGATGCAATTTTCCTAAAGCAATAATCCAGATTGGTAAATCACTTAAGTCTACAAAACAGCAGAAAAGTAAAAGGACTTGTAATGCAAGTATAATATTGGAAATGATGCTTAAGTGTTTGCTCATATTGCTTGAATCGGGAAGCTTAAGAAATGATACCCTTCACTAAATTACCTGCCACATCTGTCAACCTGTATCTTCTTCCAAGATGTTTATAGGTTAATTGCTCATGGTTAATTCCCATAAGATGAAGTACGGTGGCATGAAAATCATTCACGCTCACAGGATCTTTGGTGATGTTGTATCCAAATTCATCTGTTTCGCCATATACCGTTCCAGGTCTTACACCTCCACCTGCCATCCAGATGCTGAAACATTTTGGATGATGGTCGCGGCCATAGTTAACAGCATCAATTTTACCCTGACAATAATTTGTCCTTCCAAATTCACCACCCCAGATAACAAGTGTTTCATCCAAAAGACCTCTTTGCTTTAGGTCTTTGATCAAACCTGCTGATGCGCGGTCGACGTCTTCAGCTTGCATACGCATATCGTTAGCAAGATTTCCATGAGT
>JACCDL011271053.1_pt1 | contig 21470 bp, 17 predicted proteins | sample 7441931 | NCBI WGS metagenome assembly JACCDL01 (sample SAMN15323437, study PRJNA562643) | freshwater metagenome | isolation source: river surface water | place: USA:Blue River Watershed | collected 2017-08-16 | reverse complement strand
CGAGACTGTATGAAAAATACATCGGTCATGATAATAACCGTGATTTTTACATGATGAATATGAGCGAGTCGGCGAATATGTCGCGCCAACAATACATCGAGTGGATGCCACAAATTCTCTATAATCATCATCAAACAGGTCCGGAGGGCACGGTTGTTGCTGGCCCGCCTTATCGGGATCCTTTTAATTATGTATATGATCCATTGTTGGTCACGGGAATTGATGCCTTAGGCGCTGCCATGAGTTCTCGTTTAAATGCGGAAGACAAACCAGGGTATACCATGAAGTCGGGATCTGTATATTCAACTTGGTGGAATGGTGGTCTTCGTACGACAGCTTATTACCACAACATCATCGGTCTTTTGACGGAGATTATTGGCGATCCCACACCGAAAACAATTCCATTGGTTCCTAATCGCCTAATCCCTAATTCTGCGACGCCTTTCCCGATCACACCGCGTAAATGGTTTTTCAAAAACTCCATCGATTACTCACTTTCTTTGAATTACGCCGTGCTGAATTATGCCACACGCTACCGCGAAGAGGTATTAATGAATATCTACAAAATGGGTCGCAAATCCATTGAGCTTGGATCACAAGATTATTGGACATTATCGCCCAACAAAGTGGAGAAGTTGACTAGCATAGCAGGAAACAATCTCAGGTCAAAAAGCGACAGTTTATTTAGTGTCGTCTATAAAAATCCAGCTACGCGTGATGCGCGTGCCTACATTATCACTGCTGATCAATCTACCACGCGTTTTGCATTTGTCAATATTCTTTTAAAAAGTGGAATTCGCGTTGAGAAAGCGACAAAAGCTTTTGAATTCAATGGTAAACAATATCCAGCAGGTTCTTTCGTGGTTCAAACTAATCAAGCCTTTCGTCCACACGTGATCGACATGTTTGAGCCACAAGATCATCCCAATGATTTCCAATATCCGGGAGGTCCTCCAGTTCGCCCGTATGATTCTGCAGGTTGGACACCAGCCTTTACCATGGGCATTCAGTTTGATCGGATTTTGACCGACTTACAAGCGCCATTGGAAACGATTCCATATGGCCAACTGCAAGTGGGAACGCCTGCGTTTGAACCAGCTAATTATTATGCCTTTCCTACCTCAGATAATGCCTCATTTACGTTGTTAAATGACTTATTAAAAGCAGGTGTTGAAGTTACCAAGACTAAGGATGCTTTTTGGGTAAGACATAGTTCGGCGGCTTCAGCTATACTTGCCAAGGCTACGGTGAAGATTACGCCTTTGGCAAATCTGCCGAAACAAGATTTGAAAAAGCTAGGAGCGAAGCGCATCGGACTTTGGGATGTGTATGGTGGATCGATGCCGTCTGGATGGTTGCGGTGGATATTAGAGCAACATCATTTTGATTTCAAATTGGTCTTTGCCAAAGAAATCGATAAAGGAAATTTGAGATCTAAATTTGATGCACTCATCTTCGTGAGTAGGGCCATTCCTAGTTTAAGAGCTGAAGCGCCGAGCGAGTATACAAGTAGAGAACCTGTGGAGGCTGATATTCCTGCTGAATACCAAGAAACATTGGGCAAAATCACGGCGGCAAAATCGATTCCATCATTGCGTGCATTCTTAGAAGAGGGTGGTGATATCATTACGATTGGGTCAAGTGCGAATCTGGCCTACCACTTAAATCTGCCGGTTAAAAATGCTTTGGTTGAAGTGGTCGCTGGAAAAGAACGTGATTTGCCTGGTGAGAAATTTTATATCCCAGGCAGCGTGATGCAAGTTGCGGTGGATGATGCCGTCGAGGCCAACTGGGGTATGACACCAAAAGCAGATGTTTATTTCAGTGCGAGTCCCGTTTTTAATTTGTCAGCTGAGGCAATTGCACATGGCAACTTGATTCCATTGGCTTGGTATGCATCTGATAAAACCTTACGTAGCGGTTGGGCCTTCGGTCAGACCTATTTAAAGGATGGGATTGCTGCTTTTCAGGCCAAAGTAGGAAATGGAAACTTATTCGTGTACGGTCCTGAGGTAACTTTCAGAGCACAAACGCACCATACGTTTAAGATGGTATTTAATCAATTGTTTGAATCTAAATAGCAGAGCAATTTTAGAAGTAAAGAACAAAAGTAAAAGCGAGGTCTAAATGTCCATTCTATGAAAAAACTTATTCTATTTTTTCTCTTGATCAGTTCTGCCACTCAAGCTCAATTCGCAGATAAAATCAAGTCGATGAAAGCCCACACAGGCTATTTTAATTTCTATTATGATGAGTCGAATGATAAAATATATTTAGAAGTTAATAAGCTAAACGAAGAATTTTTGTACGCCTATTCGCTCGCACAAGGTGTTGGTAATAATGACTTGGGATTGGATCGTGGCCAATTGGGCAATGAGCAAGTGGTATTTTTTGAGAAACAAGGAAATAAGCTTTTTCTCGTGCAACCGAATACGCGCTACCGTGCAAATACGACAAATGCGTTGGAGAAACTTTCGGTCCAACAAGCCTTTGCGAAATCGGTATTGTTTGGATTTAAAATCGAGCATAGCCAGAATGGGTCTTACTTTATCGATTTTACAGATTTTCTCATGCAGGATGCACATGGCGTCCTAAAGCGTTTAGCACAAGCCAAACAAGGTACGTACAGTTTGGATAAGTCCAAAAGCTCTCTTGCCTTGGATCGTTCTAAATCATTTCCTAAAAACACGGAATTCGAAGCCCGTTTAACTTTTGCTGGAAATGGCACTGGAGCGGAAATTCGCTCTGTCGCACCCAATGCTGATTATGTCACAGTGGTAGAACATCATTCATTTATTGAATTGCCGGACGCTGCGTATGAGCCCCGCCTTTTTGATCCACGTTCCGGAGCAAATGCTATTACCTTTCAAGATTACGCTTCACCCGTGCATGAGGTCATTGAAAAAAAGTGGATAACCCGACATCGTTTAGCGAAGAAGGATCCATCCGCTGCCGTAAGTGAAGCTGTAAAACCCATCATTTATTACTTAGATAATGGTACTCCAGAACCCATTCGCTCCGCACTGATGGAGGGTGGTCGCTGGTGGAATCAGGCTTTTGAAGCCATTGGCTACAAGGATGCTTTTCAGGTCAAGCTATTGCCCGAGGATGCTGATCCCATGGACGTACGATATCATGTGATTCAATGGGTGCACCGGTCGACACGTGGCTGGAGCTATGGCGCCAGCATTGCTGACCCGCGAACAGGCGAAATTATGAAAGGCCATGTAAGTTTGGGCAGTCTACGGATCCGACAAGATTTTCTAATAGCCCAAGCCTTAATGCATGCTCCATTTGCGGCAAATGGCACGAATAATGCCCCCATGTTAGCGATGGCATTAGCGCGAATCCGTCAACTTGCAGCCCACGAAATTGGCCATACCCTCGGGTTTGCTCATAATTATGCTGCCAGTGCACGTGCAAATACCAGTGTCATGGATTATCCCCATCCACATGTTGAATTCAAAGGAGATCAAATGGATTTCAGTCAGGCATATGATACGAAAATAGGGGAGTGGGATAAAGTATCCGTGGATTATGCCTATGGGAATCACAAATCAAAAGAAGAACTAAATCAAGTTCTAGACAAAGCCTACGAAAAAGGCCTTCGTTTTATTACCGACGCAGATGCGCGTAATCCAGGCGGCGCACACATTTACGCGCATTTATGGGACAACGGAACAACGATTACAGATGAATTGAAACGTATTTTGGCCGTTCGCCAAAAAGCAATTGCTAATTTTTCAGTCAATAACATACGTCCAAACGAAGCCTATTCGCATTTGGAAGATGTATTTGTTCCACTTTATTTTTTACACCGCTATCAGACAGAAGCCGTTGCCAAAATTATCGGTGGTTCAGAATACAATTATGCGGTTCGCGGAGGGAAAGAGCTTGTTTTTTCGCCTGCTCCTCTTGCTCTGCAGCTAGACGCTTTGCATACCATCACTTCTACATTAGATGCACAAAACTTAGCAATCCCGAAAGACAAACTCGCACTCTTTCCTCCTCGGGCATTTAATTATGACCGCACACGCGAATCATTTAAAGGAAAAACGGGCATCACGTTTGATCCCATGGGTGCGGTGGAGGCAGCTGCTGATTTCACGCTAGACTTTTTAGTGCATCCAGATCGCTTAAGTAGGCTAGTTGGCAATAAAGCGGTAGATCCCAAACAGCTAGGCCTAACAGAAACACTTAATTGGCTAACGCAAGCAACCATTTACAAGTCACATTCAGATTCTTACCTGCAGGCGACGCAAGAAACGATTAATTTCAAAGTTGTTTCCTCTTTATTGAACGTGCTGAATGCGCCTTCAATCGCTCCTCTAGCCGCGGCTGAGGTTCAGGCTTGTGTCCAAAAGATTCGTACTTTTTATGCTAAGAGTCCGAACACTATGGCCAATTATATCGTTCAAACGATCGATCAATTTAAAGCGAATCCGAATGATTGGAAACCCATGCAAACACCTGCTATTCCCGATGGCGCGCCCATTGGCATGGATTGCATGGATTAATATTTGAAAAAAGAATACGATGACTAAAGTGTGTGTAATTGGCGCTGGCCCATCCGGCATAACAGCCTTAAAGAACCTTATCGATCAGGGATTAGATGCAGTTTGTTATGATTTCAATACAGACGTAGGAGGTAACTGGATTTACAACGAAAATGTAAGTCATTCAAGTGTTTTTGAAACAACGCACATCATTAGTTCCAAAACACTCTCGCAATATGCGGACTTTACGTTCGATGAGTTTGAAAAGGGACTTCCTGATTATCCTTCTCATGATCAGTTAAGGCGATATTTTCAGGCCTATGCCGCTAAATTTAAATTGTATCCTTACATCAAGTTTGAAACGCTTGTTATTTCTTGTGAGCTAAATGAATCAAACCAATGGGTCGTACAAACAAGTAAAGGCGGGCAAACAACGACGGAGGTCTTTTCACATTTAGTGGTTTGCAATGGCCATCATTGGAAACCACGGATGCCACACTATCCAGGAAATTTCACGGGTAAATTGATGCATTCACACGAATTTAAAAATTCGACTCCATTTAAAGGCCAGCGCATCTTAGTGATTGGCGGTGGAAACTCTGCCTGCGACGTGGCGGTTGAAACAAGTCGGGTCAGTACCAAAACTACAATCAGTTGGCGCAGAGGTTACCGCATCGTACCTAAATTCCTATTTGGTAAACCAAGTGATGTGGTCGCCTCCCGCATGGCTTTTTTACCTACCCGGCTGAAGTTTTTCTTCTCAGAATTAACCGTGAAGATTTTTTCAGGTTCCAATAAAAATTATGGATTACAAGAGCCAGAACATGCGATTACAGGTACACATCCTACCATCAATGAAGAGCTATTGTACAAAGTAAGGCATGGTAAAGTATTTCCTAAAGGGGATATTGAACGATTTGATGGCCAACAAGTAATTTTTAAAGATGGATCTGTTGAGGAGTTTGATACCGTAATTGCCTGTACGGGATATATTTTAGCCCATCCATTTTTCAAAGAGGACTTTTTGAATTACAGTGAAGGAGATGTTCCTTTATACCTTAAAATGCTTCATGAAAAATACGATAACCTATTTTTTGTGGGCATGTTTCAGCCCTTGGGGTGCATTTGGCCAGCGGCCGAATTACAAAGTAAAATTGCCGCCAGAGCGATTAAAGGTATGTGGAAACGTCCCGAAAATATAGTTGACTTATGCCACCGCGAGGTCACACATCCACACTTAAATCAAATAAAAACACCGCGCCACACCATTACGGTCGACTTTCATTTATTTACCAATGAATTGAAAAAACACTTGCCTGCAAATTATGTCAGTAAGTCACCTGTGCTGTAATGAAGGAAACAATCGTTTTTGTGCATGGAATGAGTCATGGTGCCTGGTGCTGGGAAGAATCATTTATTCCCTATTTTGAAAAGCTAGGTTATACCTGTGTAGCCTTGAACCTTCCGGGCCATGAAAAACCAGGAAGTGCCAAACCGATTCATCATTCTTTATCTGATTATGTGAACGCGCTTGCAGCTGTAGTTGATACACTACCAGAAGATCCCATCATCATAGGTCATTCGATGGGTGGCATGATCTTGCAGCGATATCTTAGCAAAGGAAGATGTAAAAAGGCGATATTAATGTCTTCTGTTCCACCTGCTGGTGTGCTTCTGCCGAGTCTACGTATATTAAGTCAATACCCGGGGGCATTCAAATTTTTGTTCCAGGCTGATTTATTGGGTGTTTTCAGGCAATACCCCCACTTAATGTTTGGGGCAATGGAGGGGTCTGAGCATTATGCGAAATTGATGTGTGCTGAGTCTTTTTGGGCCTATTTGCACTTACTTATTCCCATCGGAAAGATTAAAAAACATATGCCTATATTGGTCATGGGTGGCACTGCCGACGAACTAATTTCTGTGCGCGAATTTGAACAAACTGCAAGTCGATATGGCGCAGAACTGATACTTTTTGAGGGGGGATCCCATGATTTGATGTTGGAACGAAGTGCTAAAACATACGTAGACGCAATTCATTCCTGGATCACTAGCCAATCAGCATAAAAAAAACCACCCCGTTTGAGGTGGTTTTTACATGAAAAAAATCCGGTTAAAAATAACTTGTTTTTCCGGGTACCGCGACTGAATACAATCCATTTGCATCAGGTTTAGAAGGCATATCTGCATCCCAAGCGAAGCGAGAAGGAGCGATATTAATGCCGGAGTTGATCGCCTTATCCCATTCGATTACCTGGCCAGAGTAGGTTGCCATCCGACCTAAAATAGATGTCATCGTTGAATATGCCCCATTTTCCGCATCTGCAAATTTGTATTCGCCAGCGGCTACGGTTGCCCACAATTCATCATGCTCGGTTTGATATGGATTGTTTTCTTTTGTTTTTTTATCAAAAGCATACTGTACATTTCCCTTGGTATCGAAGATTTTAGCCGCATCAAACTGTACTTTACCTTTGGTTCCTATGACAAGCTCATCCACTTTGGCCCAGGTTCCAGGGATGTGCCGACATTGACTATTTAGGATTGTTCCATCAGCATATTCAAATTCAACGATGTGGTGATCGAAAATTTCGCCGTAATCTTTGCCTTTCCGTACTTCACGTCCACCTGTTCCGCGTGCGCGAACAGGATAGCCATTCTTCACCCAGTTGATAACATCAATGTTATGTACATGTTGTTCTGTGATGTGATCTCCACATATCCAATTAAAATAGTACCAATTACGTAGCTGATATTCCATTTCAGTTTGGCCTTCTTTACGTGGTTTTACCCAAACCCCGTCGTTATTCCACCAGCAAGATGCAGATACGATATCGCCGATTTGGCCATCCTGAATACGCTTCATAAGCTCGCGGTATGAATTCTGGTAATGACGCTGTAAGCCTACGACAACATTTAACTTCTTTTGCTTAGCAATTTTAGCCGCAGTTAATACGCGTTGAATACCAGCAGGATCTGTGGCAACAGGTTTTTCCATGAAGATTTGTTTGCCTTGCGCAACGGCTTCTTCAAAGTGCATCGGGCGGAAGCCTGGAGGCGTAGTTAATATCACAACATCCGCTAATTCCATGGCTCTTTTATAGCCATCAAACCCAACGAATTTTCTATCCTCTGGCACATCCACTTTTTGACGGATTGGGATAGCTTTGGCAGATGCATCCTTCTCGCGTGATTTCATCAAATTAGCATAACAGTCATCCAAGCGATCACGAAAAACATCTGCCATGGCCACTAATTGGATGTTTTCCTTGGTGCTCAACGCTTGTGTAATCGCACCGGTTCCTCGTCCACCACAACCAATCAAAGCTACTTTTAGGGTATCGTTGACCAAACTTTGGCCTGAAAATGCATTGGCTGCCCACGGAGCTAGAATTAGTCCACTCGCGGTCAAGCCCGTTTGTTTCACAAAATCTCGTCTAGTATTTTTCATTCGTTTATTTTGAGGTTTAGTTTATAAGTATTTTTCGAAAAATGCGGTTATTTCTTGTTTTGTAGGTTGTTTCGCCGGTCGCATGATGCGGAACCCAACAAAAGGAGCATCTGCATTCCACCAAATGCTTTTAGGGATTTGTGGATCACGTCGATTCCAAATGGGATCTGCTGCCATTCGGGTAGTAGATGAAACTTTGGCAAATGGGTCCTGGTAATTTCCGCCTCGAACAACGGCATCTGCGTATTTATCAATAAACACCGGACTTTCTTTTCCTGGATAATTAGTTGCATCAAAATGATCTAATACCCACTCAGAAACGTTTCCGAGCATGTCATGGAGCCCCCACGCGTTGGGTTTTTTTAGGCCAACTTGATGGTATTTTTCATTTGAATTTTCTTGTAACCAGGCATATTCTCCTAGTTTTAAAGTGGGTATATCCGTTCCTGCCTTGCAGGCATATTCCCATTCCAACTCCGTAGGAAGGCGATAAAAAATGCCTGTTTTTGCATATAACCATTTACAAAACATGATAGCGGCGTATTGTTGCATTGAATTTGCGGGGTATCCACCTACTTTTCCCATTCCCAAAGTAAAATCAATGTAGGGTGGACTCGGTCGTGTAACCGCGTCGGGTCCTTCCTTTGGAGGCTTTGGCTCTGGATCACGCGATTCTTCAAAGAACAATTGATAAGCATCATATGTAACTTCTGTTTTACCCATCCAAAATGCTTCAACCTGTATTTTCTTGCCTTGACTAAGTGTGAGACTTCCAGCGGGAACAGCCACCATATCAAACTGAACAGCTGTTTGCGGAATGGCTTGCTGGTACGATTGCAATCCTTGCGCTGCTACCGCATGTGAAAACAGAAAACTAATGAAGACGAGACGCCTCATGGGGTGTAAACTTATAGTTGAATAGGATTTTGGGTTTACCTGAATCATTTTCAAAAACGAGCAAGCGAACATTATTCAATTTTACTAATAATTCTTCAATTTCTTGCACGGTCATTACGGTAGCGGCTGTGGCAAGCCAGTCTGCCAAAGTTCCATCTTCCGCAATTGCTGTTGCTGACTTAGCATGCGTCAAAGCCATCCCTGTTCTGGGATCGATTACATGTGAATACGTGTTGTCACCCAAGCGAATCGATTGGTAGGTTTTTCCGCTAGTTGCCACAGCTACATGTTTCAGTTCTACTATCTCAGGTAAATGCGCGTTAGATACCGGCATTTCTACCGCGACTTTCCATGGCGTATCTGCAGGTCCCTGACTAGTCATTGTAATTTTCCCACCCGCATCCACTAAGGCATACGGGAAGCCCAACTGCTTTAGTTCTCTTAACACGCGCTGCGCCACGAATCCTTTACCCAAAGATCCTAGGTCCAGCTGGCAGGCTGCATCCAGTAGCCTGACTTGCGTGGAATCTTCTAAAAATTCAATACATGAACCTTGAATTTTTTGAGTTATCTGATTTAACATTTGGATATCTGGCATTTGTTGAAGTTTTCGGGCCTGACGCCAATGACCGACCGACTTTCCAACAAATACATTTAATGCACCATTGGTTGATTTTTGGGCTTGCAAGGCCTCTACTAGAATTGCCCTAAAGGGTTCTTCAATGGGGTAGAATTGCCCCGTTCCGGCTAGTCGATTGACATGACTTACTGCCGAGTTTGGTTGATAATCACTTAGCTGGCTTTCTAAGCTTGCGGCCAATAGAAATGCTTTTTTTACCGCTTTGGAAATACCGTTGGAATCCGCACACGAAATGGTGATTTGAAAAGGGGAACCCATTCGTTGCGTTTCGTATGCATATTTTTGAAACTGTCCATGCGCATCGATCCAAAGAAGTATTAGAAAAAGCCCAAGTATTTTTTTCAACATATTACCCACTATTGTATTTTGGATAAATCCAGAAGCTCGATATTTCTGAAATCTATTTCTTGGCCTTCGCTTTGAAGTGCTATGAAACCTTGGGTTAATAATTTCCCATCTATTTTTAACGCTGGATTGTAGCGATTGGCTACCCCACCACCAATTTGCGGTTGGGTATATTCCAATACTGTTTCACCATTAATTTTATGGGTAACCAGCGAATCACCTCGGACAATTAATTCGGCTGTGATCCACTGCTCATTTTCAAATGTTTTTGAACTTGAATTGATGCAATGACGGGGATCTATTTTGCCTTGGTACACGACGTCGGTACCTGGTGAGCACATGTTTCCAGTTGGCCTAGGCTTGCCATCCCCTAAAATTCCCAGAAATTGCATTTCCACGGAAATGGGCCAATCTTGTTCTACTGGCATGGTATTGGGGTCTTGGGAATGAAACATGACACCAGAATTTAGCTCGGTATAACTTGGTGCGTCTTTTCTCCAAATTCCGGTAAAGCGATATTGCAGGCGAAGCTTGTAATGCGAATAAGGTTTGTTGAAATACAAGTGGCCATAGCGTTCATTAAATTGATCATACTGATCATAGCGAACTTTGATTAGTCCGTCTTCGGCGCGAAAGGTATTTCCATAATTATCGCCAACGGCATGGTGGTGTATTTTGACGGTCCAATTTTTCAGATTTTTTCCATTGAATAATTGAATCCATTTTTCTTTTTTGGGTTTGGCTTGTACGAGGAAAACAATGCTGCAAAGCACAAGGAGTAGGATTTTTTTCATTGGATAGGTTTATGAATGAATAAAGTAAAATAAATATTATCAATATTAAAATTATAGTTTCTTAACCAGGGGAAACTTTTGTGTTCGTATACTAGTTTAGGCAATACACTGGATAAATTATAAAGACATGAAGCCAATTTACATCCTTGCTAGTATCGGTTTTATATTTCTATTGGTACAATCGTATCAGGTCATAAGCCGTAATCTTAAAACTGAAAACCAAAAGTATCGCTTGGTCAAAAAGGAATCTAAGTTTGAAATACGCTTTTACCCGGAGGCAACCTTTGCTAAAATTTACAGTCCTGGGACGAATTACAAGTCGGTGGCCAGTAGTGGTTTTAGAAAATTAGCGGGTTATATTTTTGGTGGAAATGATCAAGGAAAAAGTATTGCCATGACATCACCTGTTCGTATGGAAATAGGGGAGAAAGGTTCTACGATGAGTTTTGTCATGCCTGAAAAATATCAGGAATCAGATTTACCTAAGCCGAAAGATGCAGGAGTTCATATCGTAAAATCTACGCCTCAGTACGTGGCTGTGATTCGTTTTGGCGGATATGCAGATGATGAAAAAATTAATGAAAAACGAATGGAGTTGCTCAAGCTGCTTCAAGATAAAGGAGTAAAAGTTGTCGGGGAGTATACTTTTCTAGGTTATAACGCGCCTTTTCAATTTGTGGGTAGAACCAATGAAGTTTCAATTCCGATTGATTGGAAGGAGTAAAAATTTAGGGGGCTTATTCAAATGAAACAAGTGCTAGGTTTATTGGTCATTGCTTTTCTAGGGAGCTGTGCCACGATGAAGGAAGGTGAAAGCTGGAAAATGCGTCCAGAGGATAAGACCGTAGGCCTTACCTTACTTTGGAATTTACCAGAGGCGAAGATTAAAGACATGTTGCCTGCTGACCAGTTGCCTCGGATAAAAAATGGCAAGGGGACGCTAATGTTATTCTTGTGCAGTACGGATACGTATTATATTGGGAAGCGGAAGTATGGTCATTTAGGGGTTGCGCACCTAATTATTCCGTTGCAAAAGGAGATTTCAATTCCTGAGACGATTGGGTCAAGGAGTCAAGCGATCATGAAAGGTTTAGCGGAAAATGGGTTTGCGGTGCGTTTTGGTGATGTGAAACTTAGATTAAAAGAGCAAGGGGATATGTTGTCAGTCGCTGGAGATATTCTTTTGCCAAATGGACAAATTCGTTTTTCAGGGAAGACGGAGAATAAAAAAGGTAAAACGGTTACCTTAGCCAATACGACGCTGGTGGGAAAGGATCTGAATAAAGATATTTTACATGGGCCAGAGTTTTACGATCCGATTGATTTCAAAACAATTACGGTCGACCAATCAGGTGAGAATTGGATTCAAAAGTTCGATTTATTAGGTCCTCCAGATCGCATTTGGGTGAATGTTGATTTTGGGGTTGACTTTAGGTATTCGAGTTCCCGAGAAAAATAATTGAGTCTTTCACATGGCATCAATAGGCCCTATTCGATAAATCACTCTATAAAAAATAATTTAATTCCATCGAACATAATTTTGTGTGATTTTTAAATAAAAAACAATTTCATATAAAATTAGTTATACTTTTTGTGAACAAATTGTTCATAATCGCCTTTCTGGCTTTTCCTTCGTTTTCACCCTAAGACAATCAAATCATGTTTAAAAAATTCAAAGCATCAGAGATGCTCATTATCGTTTTGGTCATTATAATCATATTTTTTAGTGAGTATAATTACTTGGTAGTTGGGGATAAAGACAAGGCGATTTTCATCGGTCTTTGGCCGCCTACTATTTTGGGTTTGTTAAATTTTTTCAACTCTAAACTGAATAAATAATGGAAATGGATGTAATTATTTTAACGGCAATTATCGTGACCCTGTTTATCGTATTTATCATTGCAGTATATAGGGAGTTTAGTGTCATGGAAAATGAGACCTATGTATTTCAAAAAGAAACAGGCCCACGTGCTGGCTTGGTTAATTTTGTGGGCAACCTTGTGGCTAATAAGTCGCTTTCTTCTATAGAGAGGGAATCTATTTACAAGGCAATGAATCGGAATATTGCGGATATGGAATCGGATGGAGTGTATTTTGATGAAATTGTTAAAGAAATGATAAAAGAGAAAATGGCTGAACTTAAAAAGAAAGACGCCTCTGATCAATCGGCTATTAGCTAGTCAATTTTTAGAAATTTGATTTTTTATGAACCTAAATCAGTTGATTTCGCGGGTATTTACCACCTTACTTTCACGTGAGGCAAAGAAGTCCGTAGAAAGGGTCATTCTAATCATTTCAATTATCAGTTTTGTGGTTCATTTGGCCTTAATTTACCTTGTCAAGTATGAAATAGTACATTTTCATTCGGATGTGTCCTTATTCAAAAGTCCAATTGCAGCCATCTATACACCATTTTCTTTTATATTAATTTACGAAGTTTACTTACTCGTTTACTACATTCCTAAATCGGTTACGACGTATGTGAGTAAGCAATACGAGATTATAACCTTGATTGTAATCCGACGAATCTTTAAAGATCTGTCCAATTTAGAATTATCACAAAACTGGTTAACTATTAAAAATGATCGGCAGTTTACATACGATATTTTACTCGCTGTCATCTTATTTTATTTGATTTATTTGTTCAAGGTTAATTTCTCTTCCAAGGAAAATGTTAATTCCAATCAGTCCAAAAATAGATTTAATTCTTTTGTCGAATTAAAAAAAGGAATTGCCATTTTTCTTGTTCCGGTACTCGTAGTCATGGCCAGTTACAGTTTGTTTCATTGGTCTAATTCCGTACTAAATCAATTACCATCCGCGTTATCTGAGTTCAAAAAAATCAATAATGTATTTTTTGAAGATTTCTTTACGCTACTCATTGTGGTAGATGTTTTATTACTGCTCATCTCATTTTTCCATAGTGACAGTTTTCAAAAAGTGATGCGAAATTCAGGATTTATAATTTCGACAATTCTAATTCGCTTGTCGTTTTCAACGGATGGGGTGGTCAATAATATATTAATTTTGTCATCCATTATTTTTGGTTTGTTGATATTGGTCATTCATAATCAATTTGAAAAAAGAGAATCTTTAGTGCTAGATGCGGAATAGTTTTAGTCTTGATTTCCCACTTCTATGTTAAAAATAGCACACAGTGCAATTTATGCACATCCTTTACCAGAAGGTCATCGGTTTCCTATGCTCAAGTATGAGTTAATTCCCGAGCAACTACTGCATGAAGGGAGTATTCGTTCAAATCACCTGTTTGTTCCTGAATCCTGTGCCGCAGCTGATTTGTTGATGACGCATGAGATGGACTATTACCAGCGGCTAATTCACCAACAATTAAGTCCTTCTGAGCAGCGGGTGATCGGTTTTCCGCAATCGGAAGAATTAATTAGAAGGGAGCACATCATCACGCAAGGTACGATTGATTGTTCTTTGTTTGCATTGGAACATGGCTGTGCGATGAACGTTGCGGGAGGCACACATCATGCCTTTGCGGATCGGGGAGAGGGATTTTGTTTATTGAATGACATGGCTGTTGCGGCCAACTATTTATTGCATCGTAATTTGGTTAAACGGATATTAATTATCGATTTAGATGTGCATCAGGGGAATGGCACAGCCAAATTAATGGAAAATGTGAGCGAGGTATTTACATGCAGCGTCCATGGAAAAAACAACTATCCGTTCCGAAAGGAAAAATCCGATCTTGATATTGGTCTGGAAGATGGGATCTCCGGGGAAGCTTACTTACGCACCTTACATTCTTTTTTACCGGAGCTCGTAGATACGTTTCAGCCTGATTTTGTTTTCTATTTAGCAGGGGTGGATGTACTAGCTACCGATAAATTAGGAAGATTTAAATTAAGTATTTCCGAGTGCAAACAGCGTGATAAATTTGTACTGGATCTGATGCATAAAAATCGAATACCTGTGTCTATAGCGTTAGGTGGTGGATACTCACCCAATATCAAGGATATCGTGGAGGCTCATTGCAATACTTTCCGACTTGCTTTAGACTTGTTTGACTCCTAGAAACGAGGCCTAACTTATTTATTTTCAAAACATTACGCCCGGTCTTGTGTTTGGGATATGAACTTAAACTCAAGAAGAATGAAAATGAAATTTATTGCCGGAATTATTGCTTTGTTTGTTTCTGTTGCATCTGTATCAGCGCAAACAACAGTTGTGGACGTGGCTATCAGCTCGAAAGACCACACGACACTTGTAGCAGCAGTAAAAGCGGCTGATTTAGTGGCTACATTACAGAGCGCGGGACCATTTACGGTTTTTGCTCCTACAAATGCTGCTTTTGCAAAGTTACCTGCAGGTACGGTGGAAACACTTTTGAAGCCAGAAAACAAGGCAACATTAGCTAAGATTTTAACGTATCACGTTGTTGCTGGAAATTTGAATGCGGCAGCTGTTATCAAAGCAATCACAGATGCGAAAGGCTCACTTAGCGTTAAAACAGTAAGTGGTGGAGTTTTAATCGCATCCATCGAGAACGGAAAAGTTATTCTAACAGATGAAAAAGGAGCAAAAGCTACGGTTGTTGCGACTGATTTAAAAGCTGGTAATGGTGTTGTTCATGTGATCGACTCAGTGGTATTATCTAAGTAGAAAATTCCATAATGGATTTTGATTAAGGGTCGCCTATATTTAGGTGGCCCTTTTTTCATTTGGGGAATCGCGTATTTACGGTCTTTAATGTCCTTTTACTGGCGCACTAATCACACGTAAATACCGTCCCATCCAATAGGGTAGTAACCAAATATCACCCGCGCTATGCTCGGAAATTCCATTTCCAGTTTTGCGATCTAAGGTAAACATATTGGCATTATGGCGTTGAATTGGACGCTCATCAGGAGGCAAGACTTCTTTGGTGAATTGCTTCCTGAAATTGGGAGATAGCGTTTCGATGTCTCCCCGGTGGCTATTTTCAATCACCCAATCAACCATGTCGAGCGGATGTTCCCGTAAATACCATGCGGCCTCTGGTAAGTCAAATTTTTGCGTTCCCGTTAGCGCTGTAAAAATATTCCATGCTCCCTCTTTTTCGGGTCTTTCTATTTCCCAATGATCGATGATGGCCTTTTTGTAATTCGCCCGCAAGGTATCGTTAAATGCGTAGCGATATAAGCCCCAGTAACCCACAAAATACATTTCGTCATCAGAATGATTCCAGGCATCCGATAGATTTTTTGCATGTGGATCCGCGTTATCAGGTGCTAGGCCAATTTGGGCCATCGGCCGCATTAAATTTTCATAATACCCATGCTTTTGCATGAGTTCAAAGGCCTTTTGCTTGTAGATCGGTTTTTGCGTAAATCGATACGCCGTTTGCAACATCGATATGATATTCGATGAGTTTAATTTTCGATCTCCAATGTTTATAGGGAATCCATTCACATAGGTCGGATTCCAGCGTCCCCACATTGTGGGCTTACCGTCATAGTCTATCAAATACCAATCGTTTTTTATGATATGTGACATCAAAGTATCCATCAATACAATGGATCTTTTTTGTAGATCAGGTTCGTTTACTAATTCGGCCAATGCCCCAAACGCAAACATATGCCCAATAACCTCATCCGAGGAAGTCGTAGATTTCCAATCCCATGCGGCATCAGATGCATGTTGCCAGCGTTCAGGATCTGATAATTGGGGTATATACCCACTCCGCTCATAAGATCGCGCCGGAAATCCTGGGACCGAGGTGATTGTGTACAATCTCTCCATTGCTTCAAAAGCTTCGCGAACATTCGCTAAGGCATCCGCTTCCTTCGTAACGGCATACCTAAAAATTTCGGCACCCAAATACATGGAGGTCCATAATCCATCATTATCTGAATCTGCCAAATACCCTGTGTTGATATTCCCGTGGTCCATTTGACTCAAACTCGCATTAAATCCATGTCTAATATGCCGCTCGCGTACCTGTGCCTCAAAGTACATCGCTTTTTCATGCAAGGTCATAGACTTACCTTGCAAATGTGCTAGCCCTGCTTTTGTCACCACGAATACCGATTGATTCGGACCTGCATTGATCGAGGTAACTTCATTGCTAGGAAGCCAGCGCTCTCCTTGGTAGTAATCAAACTTCCCATCTTTGCGTAAGGAAAATGCACCATTTGTCGAACCAAACCATGTTTTATCGCCAATGATTTTAACGGCTGTAATGGAAGGGACGGGAATTTTCTGCTGGAGCGCGCCCTGCTTTTTCGTCGCTAGGTCTACCGTAAAAAACCCTTCACTACTTCCCACAATCGCCTTATTCCCATTTACATCAAAAGCGGTAAGCTTATGTCCAGAAATCCATAAGGCTAATTGACCCGTTTTTGGGTCAAATCGATGTATTCCTTTTGAAGCCAAAACCCAAAAATATCCCGTGCTGGAATCGAAGGCAAGTGCGCTTATTAGATCACCTTCTAAACGGGATTTAAATAGTGTTTTGGATTTATGAACGAGATGTAAGGACGCTCCATCGCTGATTAAAAATGTAAAATTAGTTCCACCTGCAGCCATGGAGGCATTTGGTAATTCATGTTTCGACTGGACTGTTCCGGCCCAGGCATGGCTGAAAATGGACTTGTCATCCAGCAAGACAAATTGGTCAGCGTAGGTGAAAAGGTGCTGGATTTTTTTGGAGGCGCTCGTTCGATTTCGCTGATCGGGCACTAAAGTTCCCGGATATAAAAATTGGCCTGCATGAGGAAGTAATAATCCTGCCGAACTAAATATTTTGATCGAACCATTTCGGTCGGCAGCTACAGATTTTAACTGCACTTGGCTATCCTTGGTATAGTACTTAACGCTATAATCTTGCCAAAATGGTTTGTCTACATACACGGGCTGGCTAGATTTTTTTTGACCATAAACGCCTGTTGCCACACAGAGGAGTAGTATAGCTAGCTTACTTGATTTTTGCAGGGTCGAGTACCACATATTTAATCGATTTTTGATTTGTGCCTATATGAGATGAGTAGGTCATTCGTAACATGCCATCTGAAGTCTGCAGAAGGCTAGGGTAAGAAAAACTACCCTTGCCGGGTTCTACTTGTTCTATCGGTATTTTCCATGCCCAGGTCTTCCCCTCATCTGCGGAAAGATACAATTGCAAGCGATACCGGCCGTCAGATATGTCATTGCCCAGAAATGCCAATCGCCCATCTTGTAAGGACAGCAATTCAACACTTGCCGTATTAGGTATGTCGGTTTTTACAGTAGGGGTCCAGCTTTCGCCTTGGTCGGCCGACTCACTCACATGTACCCGTGCAGGATCATCGCCACTATCGCGCATCATGGCTAAAATATGTCCATTTTTTTTGCGAACCAAAGCGGGTTGTATGGGGCCACGCCCCACGACGGGTAAACTTGGATGCCAGGTGGATCCTTGGTCATCTGAAATGGCCATGATGGATAGGTTAAATCCATCAGAATATAAGGGCAAAACAATGCGATTCTCTCCGATTAACAGAGGTTTGATGCGCGTCATCCAACCTAAATTTCGCTTCATTGGATCTTGTGCAGCGGCATTGATCATCTCATCGTATTTAGGTGCGTAACCAGCCCAGCCGATTCCATGGCTAGGTAATTGTTTCAGTTTTGTAGCGATCTCTTGGGCGAAACGGTCATCCATTTTTAACAAAATATTATCTTGCCACTCCCACACGGGGGCACCGGATGCGGTGTAGTTGGTGGATGTCTTTACCCGCAATATGGATTGTTCCCAGCGATTCGATTGTACAGCGATCCAGACTAAGAACAATTTTCCTTTTTGATTTAAAAATAAGACTGGATTGCAATCGGGCAGATTGGGGGTATCGGCCATTAAAAAGGGCTCGCTCCAGGCTTGAGACCCTTTGGAGAGTCGGGCTCCCATCAATTTTACATCATCTGAATTTCGTTCACCATTCCCATAAAACCAGACCGTCAAAAGATCTCCATTGGGTAATGCGACCAGACTACTTCCGTGCACATGTTTCTCTTGTGCAGGGAAAATAAGCATGGAGGCTGAAATGGGATTGACTGCTTTTTGGGCGAATCCACCGATCGTACTCCCCATCAAAATTGTTAATAGGATTAATTTGCGCATGTTAGTTTACTTTTTTTCGCCGCTCCAATAACTCTCGGAAAGTGGTTAAAATGATTCCTTCTTTTTCAATGTAGGCTTTCAATGCAGGGTTCATCATGGAATTCATGTCAGCCAAGCGCGATCCCCCTGAACCTGAAATGAATTTAAATTCTTCGGTGATATCGCTGCTATGTACAATCATCATGGCCACCCCCGGTTTCATATGTTGGATCGCCTCAATCCACTGCTGGGCTTTGTATGCACCCCACTCTTCTGGCGTAGGGTTACCAGCAGGTTTCCAATCTCCACTATACGTGTGCAAGTCATCTAACACAGGCAGTCCCGCATTCCAGAGTTTTTCGCCTAGTTTACTTGCTTCACCAAATAGATCTGTCAGTCCGTACCGTTTGGCTTCTAATTTCGTGTCTTCTTTCCACGTTCCGTCTGCTTTCATTTTCTTGATCAGCGGAAGGTTCATGGACTCGATCATCATTTTATTATTTCCTCCGGGAAACATGACTGGGATGCCCATTTCAATGCCAACTTTCACATAACGTTCTAAAAATGGTGGGTACGCGAACAAGGTACCCATGTGTGAATCTAGGTGGGTTGGGGCCCAACCTAAGCGTTTGGCACGTTCTATTTGTGCTCTAATTTCTCGTTCTACTTCATCAGGGCTCGCATGTTTTATCACTTGTTCTACAGACGAATATAGACAACCATCGCCATCACTTAGTCCGGGGACATGTTGGAACCCAGCTAGTGCGGGCCAGCGGTAATCTTTCCATTCCGACGTTAACGTCAGATGTAGTCCGGCATCCGCTTGGGGATTATTTTTTTGTAAATAATGGATAAAACTTGCTGCCCAGGGACAGGGCATCATGATGCTACAGGAAGTGGCAACGCCTTGCTCCATCGATTTATAGGCGCCTTGGTTCGACGAATAGGACATTCCACAATCATCGACATGGAAAATTAAGACCTTTTTACCTTTGGGAAATCCGAGTCTTTCGGCATAGGTTTTTTCGGATTGAGCATGTAACTGACCACTAACTAGGCAAAAAAGAGCGATGAATTTTAAATACGGATGCATGTTAGGTAGATTAATTTTGTGGCTTTGGGCTTTCCTTTACTAATTTCAAAGCTTGCTCCATGTAGATTTCGGCGGTCATTTCTCCAAGTGATGTTTGAGAGACATAATCGTAGCGTTTGAAGGAATTGAAGTCGACTTTAGCTAGCATATAGCCAAATGCGTCATTTGTCAAACCAAATAAAAAGGGCATAGTGCTATTCATATTTCGTTTTACGTAATATCCTACATTGGGCAGGGCTTCTCCGGGAACGGTCAATATTTGTGCAGGTCCTATATTCAAGAGATTTAGCTGCGTGGTCACCTGATTTTCTTTTCCTCCCTCGAATTGTAAAGGTGATTTTTTCAAGATATACCGCATGATTTCGGAATCAATGGGAAATGATATTTTTCGCGAAGTACAATAGAGGGATGGGTTAGCAAGTACCGGAGCGGCCGCCACAATGCGCATCGCTTCATCGGCTAATAATTCTCCAATGCGAATACATTCCTCCCAGGTATTTGCCTCTTTTTGGTTTTGCCCTTCTTTGACATATTCCAAGCGGGTATCAGCTGTGACCATTCCTCCCTGAGCCCCATTCATGAATAAGGCGATACCGCCAACGGTCGATTCGATTTTTTGATACATGGGACCAATCATATCGGGGCTTAAAATACCGCGGCTATTTCCCAATACCTCGGGATGAACGGCATAGTTAACTAAGGTGGCAATGGGTTTTCCTGCGTTTGGACCGGAAGTTGCCATGGCCTGAATAACGCCACAGCGTGGATCATATAGGGCGGGTGCGTAATAATTATAGGCTATTTTGCCTTTGGCTTCGCCCATCGCTACTTTTAACGTGGCAGGCTGCAAGCGAGATGTGGCTTCATTCACTGCATCTGCAATTTGCTTTACGCACCAGTCCAAATAGGCCAAATCCGCATAGCTCTTTCCTGACCTATCTGGAAATCCATAGGCATCAGGCGCGCTGTGTGTATGGGTGGCACCTATCAATACATTTTCTGGAGCTATGCCTTTAATTAAGGCACGTGAGCGGTTGCCTAGGATTGATGTCCAGCCCAGATTGTCGACATTGACAATAGCAAAACGCGTGTTTCCTTGTTCGAAAACCATAGCGCGTGCAAACAAATCTCCTCGCTTTTCAGTGACTGGATGCGGCACGCCTATCCCCCCAGATACGGGCAATAACGGATCGGGTGTGATGACCCGAAGGGCAGCGCCAACACGGATTTGCTGGGCTTGGGCAACCAACTGGATCAAAAGAAATAGGCATAAATAGGGGAGTCTACGACGCATGGGAAGAAAATAAAGAGGGTAGTTAATTAGGTTTAGCTTTGGCTAATTTAAATAAAATTCTAATTAGATTGTGCTAAAATTGCTTCATCCCATCTTGACTACCAGCGAGTTATGCGTTAGGAAGGATATTCAAGTAATTATGCGATAGGATACGTCCAAAGTTTAGTTTTTTCTAGGTTCAAATCGCCACAATCCTCCACCGCCTTTTCCTAGCCTAACTTTAAACTTTTGGTTTCCAGCGCCACGAGCGGAAATAAGTTTATAATCTGATGCATATCTGTTGCTATTAATTCCATCCACGATGCCACTCAGTGTGTAATTAACGAGTTTGAGTTTTGAAAGGTCAATCGTTAATTCTCTTTCAGTCCAATTGT
>JACCDL011441312.1_pt1 | contig 21489 bp, 30 predicted proteins | sample 7441931 | NCBI WGS metagenome assembly JACCDL01 (sample SAMN15323437, study PRJNA562643) | freshwater metagenome | isolation source: river surface water | place: USA:Blue River Watershed | collected 2017-08-16 | reverse complement strand
GCCATCGTCAAATACGGAGGATGTTTTTCAGGTTCAAAACCAAACCGTTGAATGAACTCCTGGGTGTAGGAGGGAGTAATTTTTCGTATAACTCGCACCGATACCAAATTTTTTGACTTCGCAAGTGCAGTACGCAATCGCATCATGCCGTCAAACTTGCCGTCATAATTTTTAGGCTGCCAAATTTGGCTACCGGTTTCTAAAGCGCTAATGGAGAGTGGAGCATCATTAACCAATGTCGACGGACTTAACCCTCGCTCAAGCGCGGCAGCATAAACAAACGGCTTGAATGCAGAACCTGGTTGACGTAAGGCTTGAGTCACATGATTAAATTTATTTCTTCGGAAGTCAAACCCACCCACCAGAGCCAAAATTGCTCCATCGGTGGGATCAAGCGCAACAAAAGCGGCTTCGACCTGAGGCAATTGAGCAAGCTTCCACACCTTGTCATCGTTTAACAAGCGTACAACTGCACCTGGCAGAATACGACGCTTTGGTTGTGCGGATTCAGATAACGAGCTGCTAGCCAGTCTTAAAGCATCGCCCTTAATGGTGATTACCTCACCAGTAGCAATCATGACCTTTAGCTCCTTAGGGCTTGCCTCGAGCACCACCCCGGATTGCAATTCATCGAGAGCCGGATAATCCAAAAGGGCGTTATCGACTGCTCTTTGGCGCTTGACGGGATCAGCGGGCAATTCAATAAAACCTTCGGGCCCACGATAAGCGTGTCGCAAATCGTAATCAAATACACCTTTTCGTAATGCAGCGTAAGCAGCGTCTTGATCGGCTTTTAATATGGTGGTGTAAACATTAATCCCCTGTGAATAAATGATTTCGCCGTATTGCGCAAATAAAAGTTGTCTAGCCATTTGGGCAACAAAATCAGCGCGAGTATCAAACTCCTTACCAAGGCCCCTTACCTTAATTGTCTCGGCCATCGCTTTTTCATATTCGGCAGGAGTGATATAAGACAAATCACGCATGCGTTGCAAAATATATTCTTGGCGAATCTTGGCACGCTTGAAATTGCTCACGGGGTTATAGGCAGAAGGTGCTTTTGGCAGGCCTGCAAGCATGGCAGCCTCAGCCACGCTGATATCTTTCAATTCCTTGCCAAAGTAAATTTTAGATGCGCTAGCAAAGCCGTAAGCGCGTTGCCCCAAATAAATTTGGTTCATGTAAATTTCAAGGATCTTGTCCTTGGTTAATTGGGATTCAATTTCCCAAGCAAGTAATACCTCATAAAGTTTTCGAGTAAAAGTTTTTTCATTACTCAAGAAGAAATTACGTGCAACCTGCATCGTAATGGTCGAAGCACCCTGAGATAATCTTCCTCGCAAGTTCGCTAAGGTCGCTCTTAAAACACCCCAATAATCGACCCCGCTATGGCTGTAAAAACGATCATCTTCAATTGCAATCACGGCATATTTAAGAAAAACGGGTATTTCATTTAAGGGAACGACGCTTCGTCGTTCTTCGCCAAACTCACCAATTAAAACCTTATCGGCGGTATAGATCCGAAGAGGCTCTTTAGGGTTGTAATCTACCAGCGCAGATATGTTGGGCAAATTAGGCTTCGCAATAATAAAAGCATATGCAACCAGCATCGAAAAAAAGAGTCCCAAAACCAACATCAAAATCAAGAAGGCTTTGATTAGCGGGCTTGAGCTAGTCTTTTTGGAAAGATGCGACCCTGAGCCTCGTTGAAAAGATGGTTTATTTCCCGGTGGATTTGCCATCTTCGAATTATAAAGTTCTACATCAATTTCAAGCGCTTCCTACAAATAAATCAGATTTTTCTGATTTATTTCCCTTGTCTGCTTGGTCACAATGAACCATGGTCTATCGCGATATCAAACGAGAGGATTTTGACGAGGCTTTAAAAAGTCTAGGAAACGATCCCGCAATTTTGGATCATGACGTCCATGCAAGTCATTTACAAGCAAAAAGTCATGATCCTTGGTATGCAACCTTCAATCGGAAATGGATGGAATTGAGCACTCTAAAAGATACAAATATGAATATTTCAAGTCTTATTATTTTTTTCGCTCTTGGGCTTATTGGAGTTTTTATAACTACCCTATATCTTGCCATCCAGATTCACTGTCTTCCGGATACTCATAGCTTTGGAAGTGATGTGAATGAGTTAAAAAAAGAACTCAAAGGTATCCAAGCCCAAATCAACGAAATAGATGAGCTAATCCAAGAGCAACACATTGAAATGATGGATCAAGTGGAGGAGATCAAACTAAAAAAGCAATTTAAAGTAGCTACCCCTCATACTCCGCATCTCTCCAAAATTGACCGAGATGAAATCGAACTAAAAAAAATGGCGGCATCTTGGAATTGGAAAAAATCGCGAAGGTGAATATGTCTTGTTACACGATGGAGAACAAAGTGTCATGTTCTCTAAAAATCAATTCATTAAACCGACTTGGCGTATTTTGGACTTTAATAATAAGCAAACCGTTCTGCTTGGCCCAGAAAATAAGCGGATCAATCTCGTCTCGCAATGAATAAACGATTTCTGAATTGGGCGGCAATTATTTTTGCTTGGTCCATGCATAGTGTTTGTGCCCAGAATATTTCTAAGGATCATTTTTCTCCAAATACAGTGATTAGTATTTCGGTAAAAGAAATGCCAATGTATGACTTACTTCAAATGATGGCACGTCTTGGTAAAACTCATTTTGTTTTAAGTCCAAGTATTCAAGGCGAAATCAGTCTTCACCTTGAAAATATTCCTTGGCAAACAGCTTTATCAACGATCTTGGCAAGCCGAGGATTGCGATTCATTCGGAATCAAGACTTATATTGGATTGGTAGTCACAACGAAATTAGCGCTTTCCAAAAACAACGTCGTGATGAATCAAGCTTGCCCTTTGGTGGAGAACATCATGGAACTCCTCGACAAATTTTAATTGAGGCCAGAATTGTTGAGGCTGATCACCGCTTTGCCCGAAATCTCGGCATGAAGTTAAGTTTGCGCTCTCATTATCCGACCAACGAAAACAATCCTTCTAAATCCGCAAAGCAAACATTTAACCTTGGCATGCCACTTGATGCCGCGGGTTTAAGTGGCTTTGAACCAGCATCAGCTGCAACAACAATATTAACCAAGAGTGCTACTCGCCTCCTTGATATTGAGTTAACTGCCCTAGAAAGTGATGGTCAAGGAAAAATCTTATCGAACCCTCGAATCATGACCGCAGATATGGTCAAGGCTACCATCGAACAGGGAACTGAGTTGCCTTATCAAACATCCTCTTCTAGCGGTGGAAATAAAATTCAATTTCGCAAAGCAAATCTTCGCTTGGAAGTCATTCCCAAAATTCATCATGACGGAAAAATATCTTTACTGGTTTCTATTAATAAAGATAGTGTTGGCATGAAGACAGAACAAGGTTACGCCATTGATACCAAAAATTTAACTTCTGAAGTCAGTGTGGAAAACGGCGGCACAATTATTTTGGGTGGAATTTATCAAACCACTGAACGCGATGATTTTGTTAAAGTGCCGATCCTGGGCGATATTCCCGTGATTGGTAATTTATTCAAGCATCAATCAAAACTTCGTGACAAAACCGAACTTCTTGTATTTATTACCCCCACCATTTTGGATAAACCCGAATAGAATGGTGGAATGGATATTGAAAACTCCAATATTTTTTTAATTGGCTTAATGGGTGCCGGAAAATCAACAGTCGGACGATTATTGGCACGTAAGCTTGATCGCCGTTTTATTGATTCTGATCACGCACTAGAGGAACGTTGTGGGGTCAAAATACCAACCATTTTTGAAATGGAAGGAGAATCCGGTTTTCGAAAGCGCGAGGCGCAAATTATTAACGACCTCACTTTGGAGAAAAAGATCGTTTTAGCAACTGGAGGTGGTGCAGTTTTACTTCCAGAAAATCGAAAGGTCTTAGCCGAGCGCGGTACTGTCATTTATCTTCATGCCAATCCAATTGAGCTTTGGCATCGCACAAAGGGTGGGGAAGGTCGGCCATTACTTCAAAATGGGGATCCAAAAAAGATTCTGGAAAATTTATATGCGGTTCGCGATCCGCTCTACCGAGAAATCGCTGACTTTACAATTGAAACTGGAAAGCCAAGTGTTAACCAACTTGTAAGCTCTCTGTTAATGCAACTTGAACTGGCCTCATGAAGACTCTAAACGTATCCCTTGGTGAACGTAGCTACCCTATATTCATTGGCTCTGGGCTCATAAGCCAAGCCGGGCTCTTTAGGCCATTTATTGCAAATAAGTCTGTCTTTGTTGTGACGAATACAACGGTTGGGCCTCTGTATAGCAAAAAGCTGATGCAAACTCTTGCGGTAGACGCAAAATCCGTTCATGAAATTGTGCTACCGGATGGTGAGTCATATAAGGATTGGCAAACACTCCAAAAAATATTTGATGCCCTTCTCACTCAAGGAGCAGATCGCAAGTCTGTTCTAGTTGCCCTAGGTGGTGGTGTGATTGGCGATATGGTGGGATTTGCTGCGGCGAGCTTTATGCGGGGTATTCAATTTATTCAAGTTCCAACAACCCTGCTTGCCCAAGTTGATTCCTCTGTAGGTGGCAAAACCGGCATTAATCATCCTCTTGGAAAAAATATGATTGGTGCGTTTTATCAGCCAGTTACGGTAATTGCAGACCTAGATACTCTAAAAACTTTACCTCCCAGAGAGCTATCTGCTGGTTTAGCCGAGGTGATTAAACATGGGGCAATTGCTGATGCAGACTTCTTTCGTTGGATCGAAGATCACCAAAATGAACTAATGGCGTGCGAACCAAATGTGATGAGTCATGCAGTTGAGCGCTCGTGTGAAATTAAATCGGCGGTTGTAGCAGCCGATGAAAAAGAATCCGGTATTCGGGCCATTCTTAATTTTGGCCATACCTTTGGTCATGCGATTGAGTCCGGTCTTGGCTATGGGAAGTGGCTTCATGGAGAAGCTGTTGGCTGTGGAATGGTAATGGCTACCGATTTGTCTTACCGTTTAGGCTACCTTAATGCAGAAGATCTCAAGCGTATCAAACTTTTGGTTAACGCTATGGGTCTTCCCAGTTCTGCGCCAATGATCGGTAATCCTCGATTTTTGGAACTCATGCGAATTGACAAAAAATCAGAAGGTGGTGCAATTCGTTACATCACCTTAGAAAAAATAGGCAAAGCCAAAATTGAAGCAGTTGACGATTCAGTAATTGAGACAGTTCTTACAGCGAATCAAGCAACTGAATCTTAATTTCTTTTCCGGCTTGAGCGCTTGTAAAGTTCGATAAATCAGAAAGAAGTTCTTGACCTGTTTTAGTGTCTAGCCACAACGGTTTTTCTTTAGTGCCCGCCCAGCGATAGTGAAAGCCTCCGGCCTTACATGCAACCCAAATCTCATGCAAGGGGGGTTGGGTATTCACAACAATCACACTACGATCACGAAAAACGATATTGACAACATTGCCCCCTTGACGTGCGATATCAAGATCAAGATCAAGGATTTCATCGGCTTTCTCTAGAGAAACTTCGATGGACTGTAAAAGATGGCTGGCGATTTGATGAAACTGCTTATCATCAATTTTTTCAATCTGGATTGAATTCATATTCTGCATGCTATATTCAAATATCTGTGACAAAGCTCATGATGATATCGATTGTAGTTAAGATTCCGCTCTGTGCTCTTTTAATATCCCTTGTTGGTTGTGGGATTAGGGGTCCCTTATTTTTACCAAACGTGCCTCCTGTACCCCCAGCACCCACTCAACCTGAGCCCAAAGGAACCCTCTATCCTCCTAAAGAAAGTGGTTCCTCTCCATCGAATAGTGCAGGACAATCAAAATAATTCGCGTATGAGCCCCATTCCATCACTTGTCGGATTTACTACCCAAGATAACCAATGGTTTGCCGAAGATATTCCACTATCGCAACTGGCAAAGCAATTTGGTACGCCTCTTTATGTCTACAGTAAAAAAGCAATATGTACTGCGTATCGAGCCTACGATGCGGCTTGCATTCGCTCAAATGGCAGCAGACGGGCGCGCGTTCACTATGCTGTAAAGGCAAATAGCAATCTTGCGATTCTCGATGAACTTAAGCAACTGGGTGCCGGTTTTGATTTAGTAAGCGGTGGTGAACTTGCGCGCGCCCTTCGCATTGGCGCCGACCCCAAGAGTCTTGTATTTGCAGGGGTTGGTAAATCCATTACCGAAATTAAACAGGCGTTGAAACTTGGTGTTAAATGCATCAACGTCGAGTCGATACCTGAACTACATCGGATCAATTCGCTTGCAAAAGATTTAGGATTGCGCGCGCCCATCTCTTTGCGCGTTAATCCCGACGTGGATCCCCAAACCCATCCCTACATTTCTACCGGGCTCAAAGATAATAAATTCGGAATTGCGTACCATGAGGTTCTAAAAACCTATCGCGAGGCTGCAACGCTTTCGAATATTGATATTGTCGGTATTGATTGCCATATCGGCTCACAGATCACCTCTACCTCACCATATATAGATGCGCTTGATAAAGTGCTTGATTTGATCGCACAACTCAATCGTGACGGAATCAAGATTCATCACCTAGATTTAGGTGGGGGTTTAGGAATTAATTACGGATCAGAATCTCCTCCCGATATCACTGCATTTACTAATTCGCTCCTCAATCGAATCGACGAGCGAGGCTTTGATCATCTTGAAGTGTTATTAGAACCAGGGCGATCCCTTGTTGGTAATGCAGGCATTCTTCTAACTCAAGTCGAGTATTTAAAAACAGGTCCCGATAAAAACTTTTGCATCGTAAACGCTGCCATGAATGATTTAATGCGACCAGCTTTATATGAGGCCTATCATGCAATCGTGCCAATCGAAAGTAAAACTGGTAAAGCGATTAAATACGATGTGGTTGGTCCGGTTTGCGAATCCGGCGACTGGTTGGGCAAAGATCGTGATCTGGTATTGCAAGAGGGTGATATCTTGGCAATCTTATCGGCTGGCGCCTATGGTTTTGTCATGGCCTCCAACTACAACACGCGCGGGCGAGCCGCTGAGGTCATGGTCGATGGTAATCAGGCCCACTTAGTACGTGATCGAGAGACTATTGAAAGTCTCTTCGAAAACGAGCGAACGATTAAATAAGGCGAACTACAAACAGGCTTCGTTTAACGAAGACCTGCCATGTAATCAGATACTGCTTTCATTTCCGCGTCTGACATCTTTGCGGAGATCGTGCTCATCTGAACACTATTCTTACGAGTACCCTCTCTGAAAGCGACCAATTGAGAAACAGAGTAATCGGCCCATTGACCACTTAAACGGGGATATTGTGCGGGAATACCAGCTCCATTAGGACTGTGACAACCTGAACATGCAGGAATACCCTTCTCTGCAATTCCGGCGCGGTAAATTTTCTGTCCTAATGCAATCGTATCTTTATTTTGAGCGACGCCAAGCTTGGGCTCTTGTTTATTTAAGTAAGCAGAGAGATTGAGCATGTCCTGCTCTGTAAGCACTGCAACCATTCCCATCATTACAGGATTAGCACGACTTCCATCCTTGTAATTTTTAAGCTGCTTCAATGTGTATGCTGTATGCTGTGCGGCTAACTTAGGCCAGGTTGCAACACCGCTGTTTCCGTTAGGGCCGTGGCAGCCAACACAAGCTACTACTCCACGCTTTGGATCACCATTGTTATAAAGAGCATCGCCAGCAGCAGCATCTGCCTTAATGACCGCAGGCGCTGGCGCGCTGGTTGTCATTGCTGGAGCAGCCCCTTTTGCTGGTTCAGCGGCATGAACAATCGAAACAAGAGAGCTTGCCAAAAAAACGATCGACGCAAAAATACTAAATTTGGAAAATTTGCTGCTATAGCGCATTATGGGTACCTAGCCTACTTTGAAATAAATAAGGTGTTCAAACTGAATTCCTGAGATTTTACAATAGCTTCCATTCATGTCTAAACTGCACCAAGCCCGCTTTTTTACCACTGTAAATGAGCTGCACACCCTCCCAGCGGGCAATCTTCCTGAGATCGCCTTTGCAGGCCGCTCAAATGCCGGAAAATCCAGTGCAATCAATACCTTATGCAATCAGAAGCGACTTGCATTTGCGAGTAAAACACCGGGCAGAACCCAGCACATTAACTATTTTGGAATTTACGCCAAGGATGAGCTTTTGGCATATCTGGTCGATCTACCAGGCTACGGCTACGCGGCTGTGGGCGAAGGAACACGTTCTCATTGGAATGAAATTCTCAGCACCTACTTACAAACCCGACAAAACTTGGTGGGGCTGATCTTAATTGTGGACTGCCGTAGAGGCTTAACGGATCTAGACCAACAGATGATTGAATGGTTCGGGGTCACCCATAAACCGATTCATATTTTGCTTACCAAATCGGATAAACAGACCTTCTCCGAAAACCGAGATTTACTCAATCGGATTTCAGAACAAGTAAAACAATTTGCTACGCTAGATATTAGTGTCCAACTTTTCTCGAGCACAAAACGGGTGGGTATCCAAGAAAGCGATACACTTATTCAAAAATGGCTTTTTCAGGAATCTAAATAAACGTTGTTTTAAAGAGCACCTATGTCTCAATACCCAGCCTATCGACCCCGTAGAATGCGCCGCGATGATTGGTCGCGTCGTTTAATTCAAGAGAATCGACTCACTGTTGACGATTTAATTTATCCAGTCTTTCTTCTACCTGGAACTAATAAAACTGAAACTGTGGCATCAATGCCTGGAATTGAGCGCATGTCGCTTGATCGCCTATTTAAGGTTGCCGAAGAATGTGTTCAGCTTGGCATCCCAGTGATGGCTTTGTTTCCAGTGATCGAACCATCTCTTAAAACCAATGATGGTTCTGAAGCATTTAATCCACGCGGCCTAATTCCCACCGCAGTTGCTGAATTAAAAAAACGTTTTCCTCAGCTTGGCATCATGACGGATGTCGCACTTGATCCATACACTAGCCATGGTCAGGACGGCATCCTTGATGATCAGCATCGCATTCAAAATGATGAAACTGTTGCTATTCTTGTCAAACAAGCCTTGTGTCATGCTGCGGCAGGAGTCGACATCATTGCTCCTTCCGACATGATGGACGGCCGAATTGGCATGATTCGGACAGCGCTGGAAGAGCAAGGTTTTATTCATACTCGAATCATGGCCTACGCCGCAAAATATGCTTCATCGTTTTATGGCCCATTTCGGGATGCCGTTGGGTCTGCGGCAAACCTTGGTAAAGCAGACAAAAAAACCTATCAAATGGATCCTGCCAATGGCGATGAAGCGATACGGGAAGTTGGGCTTGATATCAGCGAGGGTGCTGATCTAGTGATGGTTAAGCCTGGAATGCCTTATCTAGATATTATTTACCGAGTGAAAGAAGCGTATGGATATCCGACCTATGCCTATCAAGTTAGTGGTGAATATGCCATGATTAAAGCAGCGGCTCAAAATGGTTGGCTTGATCACAACTCGGTCATGATGGAATCCTTGATTGGATTCAAAAGAGCAGGTGCCGACGGCATACTGACCTACTTTGCATTAGAGACAGGTCGGCTGCTCAAGAAATAGTTCTACCGAGCACTTAACTCTTGGAGTCGTTGTAAGAAACGGGCTGGTGCCATAAACCCCACGACGCGCATATCTTTTTGCTCTTCTCCTGCCTCATTAAAAAATAATATGGCTGGCGGCCCAAACAAACCAAATTGTTTTAATAGTTCTTGGCTGTCTTGATTATTAACCGTCACATCTGCTTGAACCAAGATGTAACGACTCATTGCTTTTGCTACATCTGAGTTTGTAAATGTGATTGCTTCCATTTCTTTGCACGAGATGCACCAATCGGCATAGAAATCCAACATTACCGATTTTTTCTCTACTTTTGCTTTTTGCAAAATTGCATTTAAGTCTGCACTAGAGCGAACGATCTTAAAGACTAAATCAGGTGGGATTCGTTTCTCGGTTCGCGGACCAGTTTGAGATTGATTCGAGACAACATTCGAAAATGCAGGCCAAACAATCCAAATAGCCAAAAGAACGAGTGCAACTCCCAAGACGCGCTGAAGCCAAACCATCCACGGACCCGCTTGCGGCAAAACACTTCTGGCTCCAAGAGCAATTAATAAAAGGGGTAAGCCCATTCCGAGCGCCATGACAAACAGCAAGCTACCACCCAAAGCCATTGATCCGGTTTGTGCCACAAATCCTAAGACACTTGCCAGCGGCGCAGTAACACAAGGGCTTGCAACTAGTGTTGATATGGCGCCCAAGCTAAATGCGCCAAATAAACTTCCGCCTTTTTGCTTACCAGCAATTTGGTCAACCTTATCTTGCCAAGCTTGTGGCATTTTGAGCTCATAAAACCCAAAAAGACTACCGGCTAAAAAGAGTAATAAGGAAGAAAACAGGATGAGAGCAATTGGGCTTTGAAGTGCCCGCTGCACTCCGCTTCCGAGCGCAGCCGTTAAGACCCCCGCTAAAGCATATAACAATGCCATACCAAGAATATATGCAAGTGCTAAATTTCCTGAGCGTACTTTGCTAATTTGTTGATTACCGTTTCTCCCGAGAACAATACTGCTCAGAATAGGAAGCATTGGTAACACACAGGGTGTAAATGCTAAAGCCAGTCCTAAAATAAAAAAACCCGAGAATAAATAGAATAAATTGGCGTTTTCAAGATAGGCTTTAATCGAAGTAACATCATCGCGACCACTCCATAAATCGCTCAAACTAAATGCCTTGGACTCCGTTCTGTTTCCAGAGTTAACAGCACCATCCTCTGGAATCGGAGCAACTCGAACTCCGGGTGCGGCAATGAAGTATTGATAGGTCATTGGTGGGTAGCAAATCCCACCGTCTGCACAACCCTGAAGGTCAAGCTCTAATCGAATGCCATTTTGGGCATTTGCTGAGAATTGCAATAACACTTCAAAAGGTTTCGGAAAAATCTCCATTTTTTTTCCGAAGGTCTCATCAAATTTTTCAACCCCTTTTGGAATTCGAATACTCTTTAGAGCAATCTTCTGACCATTGATAAAAAGTCGATATTGCAAAGACTCCTGATAAATGTAGTATCCCTGTACCGGTCGGTAATCAATGCTAATTTCTTGAGAATTTGGTACCCAAGTCGCCTCAACAATAAACGCTTGCTCAGGCGGTAAGAATTCTTTGGCATAAGAAGCGCCCGTCGTGAAACCAAGCCATAAAAAAACGATCCAGAGTTTGATAAAACTTTTCTGAACTAATCGCATGCAATTTCCTCAAGCACCCAAGCGCCATAAGCATGAGAGCACTGGGATGGGGTGAGTGCCACGATCTCGGGCAACTGATATGGGTGATTCTTTTTAATAAAAGATTCAATTTCTAGCCATTTTTGAGGGCCAGTTTTTGCAAGCAACAAAACCTCGGATTCATCACAAATTTTTCCATCCCAACGATAAACCGACTGGATGTCACTTTGGATCTGCACACACGCCGCTAAACGATGCTCGACTAATTGATGCGCCATCGCTTTAGCTGCTTCAGCATTTGGCAAGCTCGTGGTCACAATCAGAATTGAATCCATAAATCGAAGAGTGTCTCAAATGATGGATGTAAAAAAGCCAGACCCGAGGATCTGGCTTTAACTATACCCGAAGCCAATTTAGGCTGCTACTGGCTGTTCGGTAGCGGTTTCTTCAACTGCAGGGCGATCAACAAGTTCTACCAATGCCATTGGGGCATTGTCGCCATGCCGAAAACCAAACTTCAATATTCTTAAATAACCGCCTGGGCGAGCCGCGTAACGAGGACCGAGCTCGGTAAATAACTTAGCAACCATTTCACGATCGCGTAAACGATCGAATGCTAAACGACGATTAGCGAGATTGTCTTTTTTACCTAAAGTAATTAGGGGCTCGACAACCATTCGCAACTCTTTTGCCTTAGGCAAGGTTGTTTTGATTACTTCGTGCTCAATCAATGAGTTTGACATGTTGCGCAACATCGCTAAACGATGCGATGAGGTGCGATTTAATTTGCGTAAGCCATTACCATGACGCATGATGCTTCCTTTCTAATTATTGCCCGAGCGATGCTGGAGGCCAGCTATCGAGCTTCATTCCAAGACTCAAACCGCGGGCAGCAAGTACATCCTTAATTTCATTTAAGGACTTACGGCCTAAGTTCGGGGTCTTGAGCAATTCATTTTCAGTGCGCTGAATTAGGTCACCAATGTAATAAATATTCTCTGCCTTTAAGCAATTGGCCGAACGAACGGTAAGCTCTAAATCATCGACTGGTCTCATCAAGAGCGGATCAACCATTGTTGAGCGACTTGGTGCTGACTCACCACTCACTTGACTACTTTCAAGTGCAGCAAATACCACGAGTTGATCAACCAAGATGCTTGCTGCTTGACGAATTGATTCTTCTGGAGAGATTACGCCATTGGTCTCAATCGTCATTACCAAGCGATCTAAGTCTGTTCGCTGTTCAACGCGCGCAGACTCAACTGCGTAGCTAACACGATTGACAGGGCTAAACGAAGCATCTAAAACGATGCGACCAATCAATTTAGTGGTCTCATCTTGGTACTGACGCATATTCCCGGGAACATAACCGCGGCCCTTCTCGACCTTAATTTGCATATCAAGCTTTCCGCCAGCCGATAAATGCGCAATTACATGCTCTGGATTAATGATCTCAACATCATGCGGCAAATCAATATCTTTGGCGCAGACTACTCCAGGGCCTTCTTTACGAAGATTAATCGTGACTTCATCGCGAGATTGCAGCTTAAAAACAACGCCCTTGAGATTGAGCAAAAGATTAACAACATCCTCTTGCACACCATCCAACGTGGAATACTCGTGCACAACACCTGCAATTGCAACTTCGGTAGGCGCAAAGCCGACCATTGAAGACAATAAAACACGACGCAATGCATTACCAAGCGTGTGACCATAACCACGCTCGAATGGTTCCATTACAACTTTTGCCTGATTAGCACCAAGTGCTTCAACAGAAATGATTTTTGGTTTAAGCAAATTTGTTTGCATAGATATCTTTTCCTTAAGAGCTGCTATTAGCGTGAATACAATTCAACAATCAAACTTTCATTGATATCGCCGCTGATTTCATCACGATCGGGTACTTGCTTAAAGGTTCCTTCAAGTTTTGCCGCATCAACACTTACCCAATTTATCGCACCAACTTGTTGCGCTAAATTAAGGGACTCCTGAATGCGAGTTTGTTTCTTCGCTTTCTCACGAATTGCAATCACATCACCTGGACGAACTTGCATTGAGGGGATATTCACAACGTTGCCATTGACGGTTACGGCTGCGTGAGAGACCAACTGACGGGCTTCTGCACGAGTCGAACCAAAGCCCATGCGGTAAACGACATTATCAAGACGCGACTCTAAAAGGTGCAACAAGGTCTCGCCGGTATTACCCTTGCGACGCTCTGCCTCTGCAAAATAACGGCGAAACTGACGCTCTAACACGCCATAAATACGCTTCACTTTTTGTTTCTCACGCATTTGATTACCGAAGTCAGAAGTACGCGCTCCAGAGGTGCGTCCATGTTGACCTGGTTTGCTATCTAATTTGCACTTGTCCGATAAAGCACGACGCGCGCTCTTTAAAAATAAGTCGGTACCTTCCCGACGAGATAATTTAGCCTTAGGGCCTAAATAACGTGCCACGATTTTTCCTTTCTATGCCTCAGCTTTCACTGGGGTGAGTTCGTTTTAACTTCAAACGAACGGTGGGCTTATTAAACAATTGCTGGCAATAACCAGCGGCTTTGGTACTACTAAAAACTTAAATGCGACGACGCTTTGGTGGGCGGCATCCATTGTGAGGAACGGGTGTTACATCCTGTATCTCAACAATTTTGATGCCCAAAGAATTCAGGGCGCGTACAGCAGATTCACGACCAGGACCTGGGCCCTTAATTTGAACCTCTAAATTTTTAATTCCACACTCAATTGCTGCTTTACCAGCTACTTCTGCAGCAACCTGTGCAGCAAATGGAGTTGACTTACGTGAACCTTTAAACCCTTGCCCACCTGAGGTTGCCCACGATAAAGCATTACCTTGGCGATCCGTAATAGTCACAATCGTATTATTAAAAGAAGCATGAACGTGGGCAATTCCATCTGCAACGTTCTTCTTTACCTTTTTGCGAACACGTTGTGCGCTTGTGTTAACTGTGGTTTGTTGTGCTTTAGCCATATCTCAGTTCCTAATTTATTTCTTAAGCGCCACACCGGCTTTGCGGGGGCCTTTGCGAGTGCGGGCATTGGTTTTAGTTCTCTGACCACGGACTGGAAGTCCCTTACGATGACGAATGCCACGATAGCAGGCAAGATCCATCAAACGCTTGATATTCATCGTGACTTCACGACGCAAATCACCCTCAGTGGTTCTCTTACCTACTTCTTCGCGAAGTTTCTCAAGCTCGGCATCGGTCAAATCCTTGACCTTTTTGTCGATCGCCACACCGGTGCTCTCACAAATTTTGAGAGCTTGTGCCTTACCTATACCATAGATCGCTGTTAAGCCAATCAAAGTATGTTGATGATTTGGGATGTTTACCCCAGCAATACGTGCCATATGAATTCCTCTAATTAACCGAATTAACCTTGACGCTGCTTGTGACGTGGATCGGACGAGCAGATCACACGAACCACGCGCTTACGCTTGATGATTTTGCAATTACGGCAAATACATTTAACGGATGCCAATACTTTCATCATTCACCTCTTCAATAATTCTTACTTTGCGCGGAAGACAATTCTTGCGCGCGTTAAATCGTACGGGGTCATCTCGACAGTTACCTTATCGCCCGGAAGAATACGGATGTAATGCATTCGCATCTTCCCAGAAATATGACCCAAAACCACATGTCCATTCTCTAACTTAACCCTAAACATTGCATTTGGCAGGTTTTCAACAATTTCCCCTGCCATCTGAATCACATCGTCTTTTGGCATCTTAGAGAGTGGGTCCCATCTTAAAATTGGCTTTCTTTAAAAGAGAGCCGTACTGCTGTTGCATCACGAACGATTGCACTTGAGCCATAAAGTCCATTGCAACCACCACAATAATTAACAACGATGTTCCACCAAAGTAAAACGGTACGTTGTATTTCAAAACTAAGAACTCTGGCAAAAGACAAACAAGAACCATATAAATTGCGCCAGCTAAAGTTAATCTCACCAAAATCTTGTCGATGTAACGAGCTGTTTGATCGCCTGGACGTATGCCAGGAACAAAAGCGCCACTCTTCTTTAAGTTATCTGCCGTATCGCGACTGTTAAAGACTAGTGCGGTGTAGAAAAAGCAGAAAAAGATGATCGCAGTCGCATACAAAATAATGTAAACGGGCTGACCTGGAGCAAGGGTTGCGGCCAGATCTTTTACAACCCGACTAATCATATTGGTAGGCTCTCCAGCAGTGAACCAACCCGCGATTGTTGCTGGAAACAAAATAATTGAGGAGGCAAAAATAGGGGGGATTACACCAGCCATATTGAGCTTTAAGGGCAAATGAGATGACTGACCACCATAAATTTTGTTACCTACCTGTCGCTTTGCATAATTGACAAGGATGCGTCGTTGGCCGCGCTCTACGAATACCACAAAGTACGTAACAGCAATCACAATGACAACAATGAAGATTGCAGAAAGAATACTCATGGAGCCTGTGCGAACCAGCTCTAGTAATCCTGCTAGAGCGCCCGGAAGTCCAGATACGATACCGGCAAAAATAATGATGGAGATCCCATTCCCAAGACCGCGCTCAGTAATTTGTTCGCCTAGCCACATCAAAAACATTGTTCCAGTAACCAAAGTAACTACGGTGTTGAACTGAAACATAAAGCCTGGATTAACGACCAACCCTGGCTGAGACTCTAATGCCACAGAAATTCCGATGGCCTGGAAAGTTGCCAAGAATACGGTTGCATATCGAGTGTATTGGGTGATTTTGCGCTGACCTGCCTGACCCTCTTTTTTCATTGCCTCTAAAGAAGGAATAACGATCGTCATTAATTGCATAATGATCGATGCCGAAATATAGGGCATGATACCTAGCGCAAATACAGTAAAACGAGAAAGCGCTCCGCCCGAGAACAAATTGAACATTCCAAGAATGCCATCTTTTTGTTCACTAAATAACTTTGATAACTGATCAGGATCGATTCCTGGAACAGGTATATGGGCACCAATTCTAAAAACGATCAAAGCCAACACCAAAAAAATAAGTCGGCGACGCAAATCACCATACTTATTTCCGGATGGAGTCAAACTAGAGACGTTAGAAGAACCAAGTGCCATAAGACTATTTAGACTTCAGAGAGAACCTTGCCGCCTGCAGCTTCGATTGCCGCTTTTGCACCTGCACTTGCAGATAAGCCCTTAAGAGTAACTGCGCGCTTGATTTCGCCCGTTTTAATTACCTTGACTGCATTCGTTTGCTCGCCAGCCAAACCATGCTGTTTCAATACAAGCAAATCAACTTCGGGAAGACCAATACGCTCAAGATCGGCTAAAGTAATCTGACCAACAAAACGACGGGTTAAAGAAATAAATCCGCGCTTGGGCAAGCGACGATACATAGGCATCTGTCCGCCTTCGAAGCCAACTTTATGAAATCCGCCTGAGCGTGATTTTTGCCCTTTGTGACCGCGACCTGCAGTCTTTCCAAGACCGGAACCGATACCACGACCAACTCTACGACGTGGGCGCTTTGCACCAGCTGCTGGTTTAATCGTATTTAATTGCATTGCCTTACCCGATCACTTTCACGAGGTATGAAACCTTATTAATCATTCCCCGAACTGCTGGGGTGTCTTGCAACTCCGAAATAGAATGAAGTCGTCCTAGTCCTAAACCACGAACTGTAGCGCGGTGACTCTCGCGAGTACCAATCAAGCTTCGAACTAACTGAACCTTGACCTTTGAATTAGATTGTGTGTTTGCCATGATTTACTTTCTTTTAGAGATCATTAGCCCAAAATTTCTTCAACCGATTTGCCGCGTTTAGCAGCAATTTCTGCAGGCGTGCTCATCTTGCTTAAACCATCAAGAGTTGCGCGAACCATGTTGTAAGGGTTGGTTGAGCCAATTGATTTCGCAACAACATTGGTTACTCCCATTACATCAAAAATGGCGCGCATCGGTCCACCAGCAATAACACCGGTTCCCTCTTTTGCAGGAGAAATCAATACTCGTGATGCTCCGTGTTGACCAATCACTGAATGCTGCAGGGTGCCTTTGCGAAGCGGTACCTTAATCATCTTGCGACGCGCCTCATCCATTGCTTTTTGAACGGCAACTGGAACTTCTTTGGATTTACCCTTACCCATACCAATCCGTCCATCGCCATCACCAACAACGGTTAGTGCTGCGAAGCCGAGGATACGACCGCCCTTGACGACTTTTGTTACACGGTTAACTGCAATCATCTTCTCGCGAAGACCATCATCGCGTTCTTCAGATTGAATCTTGGTTTGCATTTTTGCCATAATTTTTTCCTAAACCGTTTTCTTAGAACTTCAGACCAGCTTCACGTGCAGCATCAGCCAAAGCTTTAATCCGTCCGTGATAACGATGTCCTGCGCGATCAAAAGCAACGCTTTCAACTCCTGCTTTGAGAGCGCGTTCAGCAATTAACTTGCCCACTTTTTGTGCTGCGGCACTGTTACCGCCATTCTTAACGGCAGTTCGCAAATCTTTTTCCATCGTTGAAGCGGCTGCAACCACCTTACTTCCGCATGGGCTATACACCTGAGCAGAAATGTGGCAATTACTACGAATGACCGTCAAGCGATGAGCTAATAATTCAGCGATCTTGATGCGGGTCTGTCGCGCACGTTTTAATCTGGTTTCATTTTTATTCATATCGAATCTCGGCTTTACTTAATTACTTCTTCTTAGTTTCTTTAAGGTGAACCACTTCATCAACATAACGAACACCCTTACCTTTGTAAGGCTCTGGGGAACGATACGCACGAACTTCAGCGGCTACTTGACCAACTTGTTGCTTATTGGCGCCCTTAATTACGATCTCTGTCTGCGATGGGGTTTCTGCCTTAACGCCGGTTGGCAATGGGTAATTAATTTCGTGAGAAAAACCTAATTGCAATTTCAGAGAATTGCCTTGCGCTTGAGCACGATATCCAACGCCTACTAAACTTAATTTACGCTCAAAGCCTTTGGTTACACCAACAACCATATTGTTTACCAGAGCTCTGGTTGTACCTGACAAAGCATTCGCTTCAGGGGTATTGTTCTTAATAGCAACTGTGATGATTCCATCTTTATGCTCAAGGCCAATACTTGGATGAATGCTGTGCGTTAATGTGCCCAGAGGACCCTTCACTGTTAACAAAGCATTAACAATGCTTACCTCGGCACCTTTTGGAACCGTAATGGGAGATTTACCAACTCGTGACATTTTTCTCTCCTTAAGCCACGTAGCAAATGACTTCGCCACCCACGCCCGTTGCACGAGCTTTACGATCGGTCATCAAACCTTGGGGTGTGGAAATAATGGCTACGCCAAGCCCATTCATAACCTCTGGAATATCATGGCGACCCTTGTAAATACGTAGACTTGGGGTAGAAACCCGCTCAATCCGCTCAATTACAGGACGACCGGCATAGTATTTGAGGTCAATCTTTAGTACAGGCTTGCTAGTCTCACCAGCAATCTCAAAACCATCGATATAGCCTTCTTCTTTCAAGACTTTTGCGATAGCAACTTTTAATTTGGATGACGGCATTGTGACCAAGGTTTTGTGCACCGCTTGCGCGTTGCGAATTCTGGTCAACATGTCGGCGATTGGATCGCTAATACTCATGGATTCTCCTAAATTCTTTCGCCGCTTACCAGCTGGCCTTGGTTAAACCGGGGATTTCTCCACGGAAAGCAATCTCACGAATCTTGCCGCGCGATAAACCAAACTTGCGGAAAGTGCCACGTGGACGACCGGTTAAAGAGCAACGATTACGTTGACGGATTGGGCTAGCGTTTCTTGGCAGCGCTTGTAATTTCAAACGAGCCTCGTAACGCTCTTCATCGCTACGACTTGTGTCATTAATGATTGACTTCAACTCGGCGCGCTTGTGTGCGTATTTTGCAACCTGCTTAGCGCGCTTTTTCTCGCGCTCAATTAGAGATAGTTTTGCCACGTTAGCCTCTTAATTGCGAAATGGAAATTTAAATGCCGCTAAAAGAGCTTTCGCTTCTTCATCAGTCTTAGCGGTTGTAGTAATACTGATATTGAGACCACGTAATGCATCAATTTTGTCGTACTCAATTTCAGGGAAAATAATTTGCTCTTTAACGCCAATGTTGTAATTGCCGCGACCATCGAAGGCTTTACCTGAGATTCCACGGAAGTCACGAACACGTGGCAACGATACTGTAATAAAGCGATCAAGAAACTCGTACATGCGGGTTCCACGTAGAGTAACCATCGTGCCAATTGGATAACCTTGGCGAATCTTGAATCCGGCAATCGCTTTGCGAGCCTTGGTTACTACGGGTTTTTGTCCGGCAACTTTAGTGAGATCACCAACGGCGTGTTCAATCACTTTTTTGTCGCTCACTGCCTCACCTAAGCCCATATTCAGGGTAATTTTGGTAATACGAGGAACTTCCATGACAGATTTGTAGCCAAACTGCTTCATCAAGTTTGCAACAACGGTATTTTTGTAATGCTCTTGTAAACGGGTGCTCATAATTTCTCCGAACCTTAAGCGCTAAGAACTGCGCCGGTGGTTTTTAAATAACGCACTTTTTTTCCATCAACTGACTTAATGCCAACGCGAGATGGCTTTCCATTGGCATCAATGAGTGCAATGTTGGATGCTTGAATGGGCATGGTCTTGTCAACCGTTCCACCAGTAGTTCCCTCATTGGGGTTTGGCTTCACATTTTTTTTATAAATATTGACGCCTTCCACGACAAACTTATTTTCAAGAATGCCGGTGACGGTTCCTTTTTTACCCTTATCACGTCCTGTGAGGACAATAACGGAATCGCCTTTACGAATCTTTTTCATAATTACCTCTTTAAATAACTTCGGGGGCGAGAGAGACGATCTTCATGAAACGCTCTGTACGTAGCTCGCGAGTCACTGGCCCAAATATGCGAGTGCCAATTGGCTCGAGCTTTGCATTCAGAAGAACTGCTGCGTTTTCATCAAACTTAATCAGCGAACCGTCTGGTCGACGAACACCCTTTGCAGTTCGAACTACTACCGCGTTATATATATCACCTTTTTTGACACGACCACGGGGTGCCGCAGCCTTAACGCTGACCTTGATAATGTCACCAATGTTGGCATAACGGCGCTTAGAACCACCAAGCACTTTAATGCACAAAACTTCGCTCGCGCCGGTATTGTCGGCGACTTGTAGCCTACTCTCAGTTTGAATCATTTTGTCTAATCCCCAACTTGAACGCCAAAGGCGTCAGTCTTGGTTCCGTCTATGGATTATTAATATTTCTATTAAAAATCCGGAATTAATAAAAAATACTTATAAATCAACAACTTAATAAAATTCAACTAAATTTTTCTAGAAACTTCTTATTTCGTTGAAAGTCTTTGATTCTACTACAAAAATCTTTATTTTGTCAAAACAATAACTTAAATACCTTTTGAGGACTCTACCAAGCGAGTAACAACCCAAGCTTTGGTTTTGGCCATTGGCTTACCCTCAGTAATTTCAACGGTATCGCCCATTTTGTATTGATTACTTTCATCGTGAGCGTGATACTTTTTTGACTTACTTACATATTTACCAATAACAGGGTGACGCACTTGGCGCTCAACCTGAACGGTTACGGTCTTTTGCATTTTGTCGCTAACAACGCGACCAATCAATGTGCGACGTAAGGGTTTGGAGACTTCTGTCATATCTCTTTCCTAATTATTTTTGAAGAGTCTTTTGGTTAATAAAAGTTTTAACGCGAGCAATGTCACGCTTTACTTGTCCCAATTGACTTGTGTTTTGAAGTTGCTGAGTTGCTTTTTGCATGCGCAATTTGAAGCGTGTTTTCAAAAGCTCAGAAAGCTCTTGATTCAAAGCAACTAAATCTTTACCTTGCAGTTCTTTAGTTTTCATCATTGATTTCCAATTAAGCGCCAATTTGAAGAATCACAAAAGTCGTTTGAATCGGCAACTTTGAAGCGGCCAGACGGAAAGCTTCTCTAGCTAAAGTTTCATCAACACCGTCCATCTCATACAAAACCTTACCTGGCTGAATTTCAGCAACGTAGTACTCTGGATTTCCTTTACCGTTACCCATACGAACTTCAGCAGGTTTTTGCGAAATTGGCTTATCTGGGAATATACGGATCCAAATTCGACCACCGCGCTTAATATGACGGGTCATTGCACGACGAGCAGACTCAATTTGACGCGCAGTCAATCGACCACGACCAACGGCCTTAAGACCAAAATCGCCAAATG
>JACCDL010418031.1_pt1 | contig 21549 bp, 23 predicted proteins | sample 7441931 | NCBI WGS metagenome assembly JACCDL01 (sample SAMN15323437, study PRJNA562643) | freshwater metagenome | isolation source: river surface water | place: USA:Blue River Watershed | collected 2017-08-16 | reverse complement strand
TTGCTGCCGTTGAAGTGTGGGGCCAACGCAGCGATGAACTGGGCCTTATTCATTCAATTCCCCTTAATGTTGTTGTTTCTACGCGTAAATCATTAAGCGCTTGCTTAACTGCGTAAAACTTAAACCTTATGTAGGGGTGAGTACGTTATTGATGTGCGCGTGTCGCATTTAATTATTTGACAAAAATTCGCGTTTTTATGCGTAAAAAACCCTCATTCTGAAGTTGAGAGTTTTACCTTTACCCATCACCCTGCCCAGAAAAATCAGCGTTTTACGCTCATTTTTAACGCTCTAGATTCGAATAGGTAGAGTCTTTGGCTTGTAAGACGGGCGTTTTGCTTCATAGGCATCGATAAAGTCAGTCTGTTTCAAGGTTAAACCGATGTCATCGAGCCCCTCCATGAGGCGCCATCTGGTGTAGTCATCGAGTTCAAAGGGGATGGTGGCGCCAGCATAAGAGACTGTCCGTGAATCTAGATCAACGCATATTTCAAGCGTCGGATCTTTCTCGATAGCGGTCCAGAGTGCATCGACATCATCCTGTGGGAGTACGACTGTGAGGAGCCCGCTCTTGAGAGAGTTACCGCGGAAAATATCGGCAAAGCGGCTAGATATCACTACCTTAAATCCATAATTTTGTAGTGCCCAAACGGCATGCTCGCGAGATGAACCCGTTCCAAATTCAGGACCTGCTACGAGAATTGTTCCATTCTTAAAGGCTTCTTGATTGAGAACAAATTCAGGATCGCTGCGCCATGCTGAAAAGAGGCCATCTTCGAAGCCGCTTCGCGTTACGCGCTTGAGATAGACAGCTGGAATGATTTGATCTGTATCAACGTTGCTGCGACGAAGTGGGACGCCGGTTCCAACATGCTTAATGAATTTCTCCATGATCTTTGCGTCGTCCTTTCTTACAAATCTGCCGGTGAGGAGAGAGTTCCGCGGATTGCCGTAGCTGCGGCAACTAGTGGGCTGACCAAGTGCGTCCGTCCACCTTTACCTTGGCGTCCTTCAAAGTTTCTATTTGATGTTGAGGCAGAGCGTTCGCCAACGCTGAGTTGATCTGGATTCATTCCAAGGCACATAGAACATCCTGCATTACGCCATTCAGCACCTGCATCAAGGAAGACTTTGTCGAGTCCTTCTTTCATCGCTTGCTGACGTACCCGCTCTGAACCTGGCACAACTAACATGCGCAGTTTTGGTGCAATCTTCTTTCCTTTAAGGATGCTGGCGGCTGCACGAAGATCTTCGATGCGTCCATTTGTGCATGAACCCAAGAAAACAGTGTCAATCGCTATCTTCTTCAATGGAGTTCCCGCTTCAAGTCCCATATATTGCAGAGCACGTTCTGCAGCGCCACGTTCTTCTGCATCTGTGAAATCTGCAGGATTTGGCACAACTGCATTGAGCGGCAAACCTTGCCCTGGGTTGGTTCCCCAAGTAACAAATGGCTCTAACTCATCAGCGTTGAGATCGATTTCTACATCAAATGTGGCATCAGCATCGGTGTAGAGAGTCTGCCAATAGGCCATCGCCTCATCCCAATTTTCTGGAGCGTGTGGCTTGCCCTTGATGTAATCAAAAGTAGTTTGATCAGGAGCAATCAACCCAGCACGCGCACCTGCCTCAATCGACATATTGCAGATGGTCATTCGACCTTCCATCGAAAGTGCGCGAATCGCAGAGCCGCGGTATTCAATGATGTAGCCCTGTCCCCCACCGGTACCTATCTTGGCAATAATTGCAAGGATGATGTCCTTGGCAGTGACACCTGGCTTTAAGGTCCCTTCCACATTGATCGCCATAGTTTTCGGCCGACGAGATGGCAGAGTTTGCGTAGCCAGAACATGCTCTACCTCTGAAGTTCCAATACCAAATGCAATTGCACCGAAGGCGCCATGTGTAGAAGTATGTGAATCTCCGCAGACAATTGTCATGCCGGGCTGAGTAATTCCTAGTTGTGGTCCAACGACGTGGACCACACCCTGATCCGCATCTCCTAATGAGTGAATGCGAATTCCAAATTCTTTTGCATTGTTGCGTAGAGTGTCGATCTGCAATTTGGAGACCGGATCGGCAATCGGCTTTAAGATATCTAGCGTTGGAGTGTTGTGATCTTCGGTTGCAATTGTGAGATCAGGTCGACGCACTTTACGTCCGGCTAAACGCAGACCATCAAATGCCTGTGCGCTCGTGACTTCATGGATGAGTTGCAGGTCGATGTAGAGAAGATCAGGCTCTCCTTCTGCAGATCGAACGACATGGTCTTCCCAAATCTTCTGCGCTAACGTCTTACCCATCAGCTCGTGTACTCCTTCGTGCTCATTCAATTGGCATCTCAATAGGTGGGATGCTAATATCACTCCGTGGATAAGAAGAATAGCGGAGTTGGCGTCCTAGATAAAGCCGTAGCAATTCTGGCGACGCTGGAATCTGGGCCGCATTCACTTGCCGAACTCGTTGCGGCCACTGGAATCGCTCGCCCTACTGCGCACCGCTTAGCTGTTGCCCTTGAATTCCACCGTCTAGTTGCACGTGATCTCAATGGCCGATTCATCATCGGTCCCCGCTCTGGCGAATTAGCTGCTGCAGCTGGTGAAGATCGCCTCATCGCCGCCGCTGGCCCAGCGCTTGCCGCACTTCGCGATGCAACGGGCGAATCTGCGCAGCTCTATCGCCGCCAAGGAGATATCCGAATCTGCGTTGCGGTTGCAGAGCGCCTTTCTGGGTTACGGGACTCTGTACCAGTTGGCGCTTCGCTTACGATGCAGGCTGGTTCTGCAGCACAAATTTTGATGGCTTGGGAAGATTCCGAAAAAATCCATCGCGGGCTAAAGAGCGCCCGTTACACCGCAGCTCATCTGGCAGCAGATCGTCGTCGCGGATGGGCGCAATCTGTTGGAGAACGCGAGGCTGGAGTTGCTTCTGTATCTGCACCAGTGCGTGGACCAAATGGAAAGGTTATCGCTGCCGTATCCATTAGTGGGCCGATTGAACGTTTAGGTCGACAACCAGGACGGCTTCATGCAGCTGCAGTTGTTGCAACTGCAGAGCGGCTAACCGAACATTTAAAGTCTGGAAAATAATTTAACTATCCAGAAGATCGAGTTCGCGCAGTACTCGAGAGATAACCCCAAAACCAAATCCTTTTCGCGCCAAGAGCGATTGGATACGACGAATCTGCACCTCAGGCTCAAGTCGCGACATCGTGTTAAATTTCTTAAAGGCTAGCTCAAAGGCTGCGCGGTATTCGGATTCATCATCAATCCCATCGAGCGCTTCATCAATCTGTTCTTGCAGTACGCCTTTCTGGCGTAGCTCTCCGGCGATAATACGCTTCGATAACTTTTTATGGTTATGGCGTGATGTCGCCCAAGCTACCGCAAATTCACGGTCATTGATTAGCCCTGTCTCTTGGAGACGGAAGACCACAGCCTGAGCAACATCATCTTCAACACCACGTGTTTTAAGGTGAGCGAGAAGCTCGCCCTTACTCTTTGCTCGCGTTACCAACGCGTTGAGCGCGATAGTGTGAGCAACTTCGTAAGGGTCCGAGCCCTCGCCGCCCGAACTAGATGACCTAGGGACCTTTGCAAATTGGAGAGAAATTAGAACTCAACCTCTGCTGCTGCTTCATCGATTTCAGCGATGAGCTCTGGATCAACTGCAACCGGTACAAAGGATTCGCGAATCTTCTTCTCGATCTCGTTGGCTAGATCTGGATTGTCGATGAGGAAGGCGCGTGAATTCTCTTTGCCTTGGCCGAGTTGATCAGCTTCGTAGGTGTACCAAGCGCCGGATTTCTTGACGATTCCGAGCTCAACGCCCATATCGAGGAGTGATCCTTCGCGTGAGATACCAACGCCGTAGATGATGTCGAATTCAGCTTGCTTAAATGGTGGAGCCATCTTGTTTTTCACAACTTTGACGCGGGTACGGTTACCGACAGACTCTTGTCCATCTTTAAGAGTTTCAATACGGCGGATATCTAGGCGAACAGATGCATAGAACTTAAGCGCCTTACCACCAGTTGTAGTTTCAGGGGATCCGAAGAAGACGCCAATCTTTTCGCGGAGCTGATTGATAAAGATTGCAGTGGTCTTTGATTGGTGGAGCGCGCCGGTAACTTTACGGAGCGCTTGCGACATAAGGCGTGCTTGGAGACCCATATGCGAATCGCCCATTTCGCCTTCGATTTCTGCGCGAGGCACGAGCGCTGCGACAGAGTCAACGACAACGAGATCAAGAGCGCCTGAGCGAATCAACATATCCATGATCTCTAGCGCTTGCTCGCCAGTATCTGGCTGAGAGACAAGGAGCGCATCGATATCAACGCCAAGCTTCTTTGCATATTCGGCATCAAATGCATGTTCTGCATCGATAAAGGCGCAGATTCCGCCTGCCTTCTGTGCGTTGGCAATTGCATGCAAGGTAAGAGTTGTCTTACCTGAGCTTTCTGGTCCGTAGATTTCAATGATGCGGCCACGTGGTAGGCCGCCAATTCCAAGTGCGATGTCGAGAGCGATGGAACCAGTTGGGATAACTTCGATTACCTGTGCTTGTTTATCTGACATCTTGATGACTGAGCCCTTACCAAACTGTCGTTCGATTTGAGCGAGCGCGGTATCTAACGCCTTCTGACGATCAGATACATTTTTATCTTCAGGCTTTGCTTTTTCAGTAGCCACTATCTTCTCCATTTCATTTCGAACGTCTGCGAGCGCAGTCGTTGGTATTCGGCCCAGAAGGTACGGACAATCTCTACGACGGCCTGTAGCGTTATAGAGACGCTGTGGGCGACAGGTAGAGCACCGCTCTGGCTGTGCAATCAGTTTCCTGACTCATCGCTTCAAACGGATTGCTTGAGGCGATACCGATAAGGGTATCCGAACATTTGTTCGAAAGGTAGCAGGAGGGGCTGACAAGTAGGGTGTGTCGCGTGCTGATCCTGCTACCCCCATCTGAGAAGAAGGCGGCCACTGAGAAACCCACCCCTGCCATCGCGGTCTATCAGGGGGTTCTCTATCAAGCCTTGGGGTGGTCGACCCTCTCTGCAGCAGCCCGTACTCGCGGTGAGACTTCAGTGCGAATCATCTCGGCCAAGTACGGTGCGATCGCTCCATCAGCCAAGATTGAGAGCTATAAAGCCAAGATCGATAACTCTGCGCTGCGAGATCAGGTAGAGCGCGCTCTTGACCCTCTTGCTCGCGGGCTGATTGTTGATTGTCGATCGTCAACCTACAAAACAGTCTGGCGAGCACCTGCTGAAATAACTGTGGAGATACGAGTATCGACTGTAGTTGATGGAGTTCGCACGGTAGTGACGCATATGTCGAAGAAGACTCGCGGAGAAATAACACGCTGGCTTCTGCAGGTACGTTCGCTACCTAAGAGTCCGGAAGACCTATATGCCATCGTCTCTGAGAGATATCCCTGCGCACTTACCCCACCAGATGGGGAGCAACCTTGGGTGCTCGAAGTTATCGCTCTTTAATGTGATTGACAATAAAGTCGATTGTTAACTTTGGATAGTTCCACATGATCACATGCGCGCAATTTTCTACCGTGATCCACTCTGCATGGTTCGGTGCCACTTCTCGCTCTTGCGCGTGCGGGTGAGGCAGAGTCAAATCATAATCTCCAAATACAATTTTGACTGGCAGATGTTGCGGAATCTGCGAATCAAATTTCTTTCCGCGAAGCGCTCGCCACATCGGCATATAGCCAGTTGATTTGGCCATCGCCAAAACTGAATCTTTACAGCTTTCAAATGAGAGTTCGCGCCAGAGATGGGTAATCTTGCGATAACCCATAGCCTTAAGCGGCGGCAGATGATAAGCAAGCCGCAAAAAATACTGAGCACACTTTGCCAAGATTCGAGCAAACATACTTGGCGGAAGTATTTGCGTAGGTCCTTCAAACCAAAGTCCAGCAGGTGCGAGCGCAGTAACGCTCTTAACTCTCTCTGGATAGGCCGCCGCAAGCTCTAGCGCAATCCAGCCGCCAAGAGAGTTACCTGCAACATGAAACTCGGTGACGTTATGTTCTTTCTCCAGCATCGCCACAATCGCATGTGCAAGTGACTGCGGATCAAGCGGTTCAGCGTCTAACTCAGCATCCCCATGCCCTGGCAAATCCAGTGGGTAGATCACAAAGTGCTCTTCCAACCCGTCATAGAGCGATTTCCAGATAGTGCCGGCAGAACCAAGGCCATGCACTAAGACCAAAGCTGGTTTAGCGGGCGCTTTGCCGATGACAACAGTTGAAACAGGCATTCTTAATATCGATACTTCTCTGTCTCAGTTGGACATTGTTTACATACAGCGCGCCAAATCGCATCAGCTTCATATCCCGCCTTGAGCGCTTCATTGACAGTAAGCGACCCCAATTCACTGATGGCAATATCTTGCGAAAAAGATGGCGCCCATTCCTCGCCAAAGGAAAGTGACAGGCGTTCGCGAAGGTCAGAGATGCGCATCAATGGATATCAGAAGAGCGTGCGCTCAACCAATAACTCGGCTTGATCGCGTGATTGCTGTGGAGTTATCGGCTGTGCTACTTGTCCTAACAGCCAACGCATCGCCAAACCTGTGCCTGCTTCAGATTTGGTGGCGTCATAAATACAGGTTGCTAAGACGAGGTATAACGGATTTTCTGCATGTGACATGATGGCGATCAAGAGATCTTGGTCGTGCACTCGCATAGCCTGCAGCGCAGGGTCTGCAGAAATTTCACAGGATAAAAGCTCTAAAGCATCAGCCGGGGTGCCTGCCTTTTGCGCAGCGCTTACCAATCGATTCACTTCTGATGAAATCAAAGCCATCAGAACTGCGCTCTTGTCGCGGTAATGGTTGTAGAGAGTTGCACGAGAAACTTCTGAAGCATCAGCGATTTCAATCATCGAAACGTTGCAGACGCCATGCCGGGCAATGAGTTCCTTAGTGGCCGAGAGAATTGCACTTTCGGTACGGCGATGAATTCCGCCTTGAAGAGAGTATTTAGGCTGCGTCGACAACGGAGAGCTTTGCGCTTTCACGAGATTTGATTTCGTGTGCAACGCCAGTCATCACTGAGGAAAGTGTGAGACCAAGTGCTTCGCAGATTGCATTGAGAAGTTCCGATGATGCTTCCTTCTGGCCGCGCTCAACTTCAGAAAGATATCCAAGAGATACTCGCGCTTCACGGGCAACATCGCGAAGGGTACGAGATTGCGAGGTCCGCGCATCGCGTAGCGTCTGACCAACGGCTTCACGTAACAACGTCATCTCTTACTCCTTCCCTTCTCTAGCGCTAAGAATACGGGCAAAGTTACCTATTGCGCTGGATATAGCCCCGGTTCGCACGCCTTCTCGCCCGCTATCAAGTTGTAGATGCAAGGTTTGCGAAATAGGGCCCTTGATGGCTATCCAGACCGTACCTTCACGGATTCCCATGTAATCACCTGGACCAGCAATCCCGGTGGTAGCAATCGCCCAGGTAGATCGAAATTTTTCAAGAACCCCAGCTGCCATTTCATTGGCAACTTCCTCGCTGACAACCGTGTGTGCATCAATTGTCCGTTGCGAAACACCTAAAAAATTAACTTTAACTTCAGATGTGTAAGCGATGACTCCCCCAAGAAATACTGATGATGCGCCTGGTATCTGAGTGATTGCATGTCCTACGCCACCTGCAGTCAACGATTCAGCTATAGCGATAGTTTCTCCGCGGCTGTGCAAGTGATCAATGATCAGGCGAGCATGTGCGGATGTGGGAGCCATTCGGCAAATTTACTCTTGTATAGCCAATGACGCCAGAGATAGCTAGCGACTGCGTGACCATGCGCGAATGTAGTCGTAGGCAGTAGTCACCGTAAGAATGATGGCCACCGAGATAAATGCTATGCGAAACCATTCCAACCACGATGGGAAGGGAAGAATAAAGAATCCGACACCAAAGTTCTGTGTCAGAGTTTTTATCTTTCCGCCCTTGCTAGCTGGAATCACTCCACCTTTGATTACCAGAAGCCTGAAAATAGTGATGCCAATTTCTCGAGTCAGAATCAAAATAGTGATCCACCAGGGAAAACGGTCCAGGATTGATAGAGAAATCATGGCAGCACCGATGAGCGCCTTATCGGCGACGGGATCGAGAAATGCGCCAAGCGCAGTAATGCGATTGGAGCGGCGCGCCCATTTTCCGTCAAGAATATCTGTCATTCCCAGAGCAAAGAAAATGCACCAAGCCAATATTTGATATCTCGGATTATCTCCACCATCAAGAAAGAGCGCATAAACGCCAAATGGAATCAGCAGAATACGTGTGACGGTCAATGTATTGGGTGTAACAAATGAAGGAAGTTTCATGAGATTTACTGTGCTACCTCTGCTACCAGATCTGCTCCCATGGAATCAATCACCACAGCCTCAACATACTGTCCGACTGAGAAATTGGTGCCGATAAAAGTTGTTGTGCCATCAACTTCTGGGCCTTGATGAGCGGCGCGACCTTCTTGCAGCTCTTCATCTTCAATCAACACCAAGACCTTCTCGCCAATCCGGCCAGAGGCTCGAATAGAAACCATCTCATCAGCAAGCGAAGAAAGGGATTCGACTCGTTCGCGGATTACCTCGTCTGCGACCTTATCTTCAAGGCTAAGGGCTTCGGTGTTGTCCTCATCGGAGTAACCAAATACTCCTACCGCATCTAGCTTTGCTGCTGTGATGAAATCAGCGAGCTCATCAAAGTCAGCTTGTGTTTCACCAGGAAAACCGACGATGAAATTGGAGCGAATGCCTGCTTCTGGCGAGAGGGCTCTAATTTGAGTGATCAGATGTAAAAATTTCTCGGAATCTCCAAAGCGACGCATACGGCGCAATACAGAGGGACTTGAATGCTGAAACGAGAGATCAAAATAAGGGGCCACTTTTTCGGTTTCAATCATGGCTTGCAACAGTGAAGGGCGCATCTCTGCTGGTTGCAAATATGAAAGACGCACACGTTCGATACCTGGAATCTCGGCAAATTCATGGAGGATTTTCTCCATTAACTTTAAATCGCCTAAATCTTTTCCATATGAAGTCGTGTTTTCACTGACCAGAAAGAGTTCGCTGACTCCATTTTGCCCCAGCCAGGTTGCCTCTTGCAGAATCTCTGTTGGTCTTCTCGAGATAAATGAACCACGAAAGTATGGGATTGCACAAAAGGAGCAACGACGATCGCAACCTGAGGCAATTTTCAACGGAGCCCATGGAGCGTTGCCGAGTCTTTTGCGAAAGAGCGAGCCACCAGCGCCCACCGCAGATGTGAACGATTCATCACGCGCTTGGGCGCGCTCTACTGGTGCAATTGGAAGTAGAGCTCGGCGATCGCGTGGAGTGTGCGACGTATGCGCGTTACCACTAATAATCGATTGCAAGCGCACAGAAATATCTTGGTAATCATCAAATCCCAAAATTGCATCTGCTTCAGGAAGAGCCTGAGCCAGCTCTTTTCCATAGCGTTCAGCCATACATCCCACAGCCACTACAGCTCGGGTAGTTCCATGGCCTTTGAGCGAGTTAGCTTCTAGCAGCGCATCAACTGAATCCTTCTTGGCAGATTCGATAAAACCGCAGGTATTTACAACCGCAACTTCGGCCGATTCAACATCATCGACAAGCGTCCATCCGTCTGCGGCAAGTCGTCCAGCTAACTCTTCAGAATCAACTTCATTACGCGCACATCCCATCGTAACTATTGCAACGGTGCGAGACATAAGGGCGATGTTACAGGGTTAGAGCGTGGAGTTCTCCAAAGTTCATCGGAAAGTGCGACGAACCTCTTCATTTTGGCCACCTAATGGAGGTAAAAGTTCTCCATTAACAGTGACATCAAGACCGGCTGGATTACTGAGGTAAATACTGATTGCACGCGTACCTTCAAAGTTTTTGGTGTCACCTTGGAATAGCGATCCCTTGATGACACGTTCTCCATCAACTATGACATCAATATAAGAATTTCCCCGCACTGCATCAAGTGTGAGAGTTACCTTGCCATCTCCGGCTGTCACACCAGGCGATGACATTGAACTAGAGGGAACTGTTGCACTTGGTGAAGGTGTAGCACTGGGAGTACTCTGGCTAACTGTTGGGATTTCAGTGCTTTGGTTTGATGACACGATTTGAAAAACGCCAAAGATGAAGAGGACCACAAGAGAAACGGTGGCGGGTATCTTCCAAGAAATGGATTTCTTCTCTTGTGGCACTTGCATCACGTTGTTCTCAACGAGCAGGTCTCCAATCGCCCGGTGTTCAAGAGAATGTTCTTCGTTGTAAAGATTGATTAGAACCAGAGGATCAATCCCAAATTTGTTGGCAATATTGCGTAGATGGCCTCGCGCGTATGTATCGCCACCACAATGTTTGAAGTTGTTTTCTTCCATTTGAGTCAACAAACCGATACGGATGCTGGTCGATTCGGAGAGCTCTTCAATGCTAAGGCGCGCGGCGATGCGAGCATCGCGAAGTACTTGACCAAGAGTCATGTGAAGCGCCGCCTTAGGTGGGAAAGTGAGTGAAGCGATTCTAACTTTAGACCTCTTTGCGTTTGTCGTGAAGTGTCCCCTATTTGGGTAAATCACCCCTGAATAGCACCCAGAAATCTCAGTAAAAGTTAGTAGTCGCGAAGCGTGGCAAGAACTGAGTCGAGTTCATCCGGCTTTACCAAGACGGTGCGCGCCTTAGAACCTTCTGATGGACCAACTATTCCGCGCGATTCCATGAGATCCATCAATCGACCAGCCTTTGCAAATCCGACCCTGAGCTTTCGCTGCAGCATTGAGGTTGAACCAAATTGTGTTCCTACGACGAGCTCGACTGCTTGAATCAAGATATCTAAATCATCACCAATCTCTTTATCAATATTCTTGTTTGACTGCGCTACTTGAGTTACATCATCGCGATAGCGGGGCGAAAGTTGTTTCTTCACATGACTAGTCACTGCCTCAATTTCACGCTCTGAAACATAAGCACCCTGAATGCGAATGGCGCGGCTGGCCCCCATTGGAATAAACAAGCCATCGCCTTGGCCAATCAACTTCTCAGCACCAGGGCTGTCAAGGATTACTCGGCTATCTGCAAGCGATGAGGTAGCAAAAGAAAGTCGGGAAGGCACATTGGCTTTAATAAGCCCTGTTACAACATCGACAGATGGTCTCTGCGTTGCCAGCACTAGATGTATTCCTGCAGAACGGGCTAGTTGTGTAATGCGAACGACAGATTCTTCCACTTCACGTGCAGCGACCATCATCAGATCTGCTAGCTCATCGATAATGACGAGTAAATAAGGGTACGGTTCAACGATGCGATCAGATCCGGGAGGAGCAACAACTTTCCCAGCACGAACTGCTTTATTGAAATCATCAATATGTCTAAACCCAAATGTGGCTAAATCTTCATAACGTAAGTCCATCTCACGCACGACCCAGGTGAGAGCATCAGCAGCTTTCTTGGGGTTGGTAATGATTGGGGTAATCAAATGTGGGATACCTTCATAGGCAGTTAATTCAACGCGCTTCGGATCAATTAACACTAACCTGACATCATCGGGAGTTGCGCGCATCAATATTGAGGTAATCATCGCGTTGATCATGGAAGATTTTCCAGCTCCAGTAGCGCCGGCAACTAACAGGTGCGGCATCTTTGCCAAGTTGGCACAGACATAATTTCCTTCCACATCTTTGCCCAAGGCAACCAACATGGGGTGATGGTCTTGGCCCGCCACACTTGAGCGCATCACGTCACCGAGAGCGACGATTTCACGATCAGCGTTTGGAATTTCGATTCCTACCGCGGATTTGCCGGGAATTGGAGAAAGAATCCGAACCTCGCTACTTGCAACCGCATAAGAGATATTTTTTGAAAGAGCGGTGATGCGCTCTACCTTAACGGCATTTCCGAGCTCAACTTCGTAGCGAGTCACAGTTGGCCCGCGCATAAATCCGGTGACTTGCGCATCTATTTCAAACTGCTTAAAGACTTCAGTCAGGGCTGCGACAACAGAATCGTTGACCTTTGACTTTGCCTTCGCTGCAGGTCCTACCTTGAGGAGATCTTGGGAAGGTAGCTCGTACTTGATATCACTAGTCAGGAGTAATTGTTCTGGGCGCTTTTCAGATTTAGGTGCTTCTTTCAGCTGGGCATCGAGCGGGGCTCGTGGAATCTCGACCGTGAATTCTTGATCAAATTCTTCTTCATCAAGTTCTTCTGCTTCTTGATTCCACGCTACAACTGGCGAGTCAAAGGGTGGAGTATCTGAAATTTCGAATTCTTTTTCGGCACGCTGAGGTCTCTTCGACCATAACCAAATCGCAATCACCTTCAAGCGGATTCCGACTTTAGATAGAGGCGTTGCAGTGATTATTAAGATGCCGAAGAAGAAGAGAACAGTAAGTAGTGGGTAGGCCAAAAGTGATGTCATGAGAGCAACGAGCGGCTTTGCAACCCAATAACCCAGTTGCCCTCCCCCATCACGAATAGCAGTCGCTCCCGTGGGATTAGTCGCGCCAAGAGAACCATTAAATAAATGTGCCAGCCCCGTTGAACTGAGAATGAGCAACAGTGTGCCGATAGTAATGCGACCCGTTGCTTGGCTATCTTCCGGTTTGCGAAATAGCCGCACTGCGAAGTAAAGAAGAACTAGAGGAGATGTAAATCCGATAACGCCAAAAGCGCCAACGAAGAATGAGTAGAGATTTCTACTTACTAAGTTATCTGCATGAAACCAAGTTCCTGCGAATGCAGCTAAGGCAACCAAGAGAACCAAAAGCGCTGCGCCGTCACGTTGGTGCGCTGGATCCAAATCGCGGGCGCCGCGTGCAATGAAGCGGATAGCAGAACCCAACGCTCGAGCAAGAACTCGCCAAAAGCCACCAAGGCCCTGCGCAATTACTGAGAAGATAGAACTTCCCCGTGCGCCCTTTGTGCGTCTCTTCTTCTTAGCCACACCTTCAATCTTAGGTGGAGGGTAAATCCCGCAGAAGAAGGCGCGCCGACTTACACCTCGACAACTACAGGAACAATCATTGGGCGACGACGATGTTTTTGTCCGACCCAACTTCCAATAGTTCTTCGTACCACTTGCGAAAGTTGATGTGTTCCATTGACTCCCTCAGCAACTGCACTCTTTAAGGCTCGCTCTATCTCATCACGAACTTCATCAAAGAGCGCTTGGTCTTCATTGAATCCACGTGCATGGATATCCGGCCCTGCCACTATTTTTCCTGTCTGGGATTCAATAACAACAATGACCGAAATAAATCCTTCTTCGCCGAGTATGCGTCGATCTTTGAGCGATGATTCTGTGATGTCACCGATGCTCTGCCCATCAACGTAGACAAAACCGCAAGGAACAGCTCCCGCAACTTGGGCTACATGGTCAACGAGATCCACCACAATTCCATTTTCAATAATGAAGGCGTTTTCTCGTGGGACTCCAGATTGGATTGCAATCTCAGCATTTGCCTTCAAGTGGCGCCATTCGCCATGTACCGGCAGAACATATTTTGGCTTGACTATGTTGTAGCAATACAGGAGTTCGCCTGCAGCAGCATGTCCGGAAACGTGAACTAGCGCATTGGCCTTGTGAACAACTTTCGCTCCAAAACGAGTGAGCTCATTGATGACTCGATAGACGGAATTCTCATTTCCAGGAATCAAAGAGGATGCAAGAATGACTGTGTCTCCATCTCCAACTCGAATCTGGTGATCTCCATTTGCCATACGAGAAAGCGCCGCCATGGGTTCACCTTGCGAGCCGGTGCAAATAAGAACTACACGATCATCATAATTATCAAGTTCGCGAGCATCAAAGAGGATTCCAGAAGGCACCGTCAGATATCCCATATCTTCAGCAATCTTCATATTGCGAATCATGGATCGTCCAATAAAGGCAACGCGCCTTCCATGTAGCGCAGCTGTATCGATAACTTGCTGCACGCGATGTACATGAGATGAAAACGAAGCAACAATCACCCGGCGTTGCGTTGACGCAATTACGCGATTGAGCGCAGGCATAATCTCGCGCTCAGCAGGAGTAAATCCTGGAATGTCCGCATTAGTTGAATCAACCAAAAAGAGATCAATGCCCTCATCACCGAGTTTAGCGAAGGTGCGCAGATCGGTAATCCTTCCATCGAGTGGAAGTTGATCCATTTTAAAGTCACCCGTGTGAAGGACTGTTCCAGCTTGAGTGTGAACTGCTACAGCAAGTGCATCCGGAATCGAATGGTTGACCGCGATAAATTCCAGCTCGAAAGGACCAACGTCTTCACGATTTCCTTCACGAACTTCGCGCGTCAGAGGTGTGATGCGGTGTTCTTTACATTTTGCAGCAATCAAGGCGATGGTCAGTGGAGATCCGTAGACCGGAATGTCACCACGTTCGCGAAGTAGATATGGAACAGCGCCTATGTGATCCTCATGGCCATGAGTCAGAAAGATTCCAACTACATCTTTGAGGCGATCTCGAATATAACTAAAGTCAGGGAGAATCAGGTCAATTCCTGGTTGGTTATCTTCTGGAAATAAAACGCCGCAGTCGATAATCAATAACTTTCCCTGTGTTTCATACACGGTCATATTTCGACCAATTTCAGAGATTCCACCGAGGGCGACGATGCGCAGTCCGCCATCAATTAACTTTGATGGAGTGCCTAGATTTGGATGAGGATGCTGTGTCATTAGTTCTTTAAAGCGACGCCGCCAGCGATGAGATCTTTACGCAGTTGCTCGATCTGTGCTGGTGTGGCATCAACGAGTGGCAAGCGAGTTGTTCCGCCGGGTAGGCCCATTAGATTCATCGCTGCCTTAGTCAAAATTGCACCTTGCGTGCGGAAGGTTCCGGTGAAGACCGGCAAGAGTTGCTGATGAATTTCTAACGCGCGCGCTGAATTACCAGCAAACCAGGCTGTGAGCATCTCCTTGAGTTCGCGACCCACTGTGTGGCCACAGACCGAGACGAAACCAACTGCACCGACGGAGAGAAATGGCAGATTGAGTATGTCATCACCAGAATAAACAGGGATTCCGCATCGCTTAATTACCCATGATGTCGCAGCAATATTTCCCTTGGCATCCTTGAGCGCCACAATGTTGTCGACGGTTTCAAAAAGTTTGACGATTGTGTCTGACTCAATCTCAACACCAGTGCGACCCGGAATGTCGTACATCATGATGGGCAGATCAGTTGCAGCCGCAACTGCACGAAAGTGTGCTTCAATTCCAGCCTGCGGTGGTTTGTTGTAATAAGGAGTAACTATCAAGATTCCGTCGGCACCGGCATCTTGTGAGCGCTTAGCTTGTTCTACCGTATATGCAGTTTCATTATCGCCCGCACCAGAGAGAACTTTTACCTTGCTGCCAACAACGCTCTTGACAACCTTGATGATCTCAAGCTTCTCAGATGATTTTGTAGTTGGCGCTTCGCCTGTAGTGCCGTTTACTGCGATGCCATCATGACCAGTATCAACTAAATGTTGGGCCAGTTTTGCAACGCCATCCCAATCAATCGCCCCATCTTTATCAAAAGGGGTCACCATAGCGGTGATTAACTGTCCGAAAGGAGCGGGCGTACTCATTTGGGAATCTTATCGCTTAAGGCGCGATACGACCAGATTTTTCAAATGCTCCGTATGTAAGAGGCATCAACTTAGCGAACTCGGCTTCCATCTTCTCGGCCACCATCTCGATTTCACGTTGTGGATAGCTTGGAAAGTGCGAACCCTCGCGGGCGGTACGAAGAGATAAGAAATTCATAAGTGCGCGCGCATTCATCGTGACATACATAGATGAATAGGTCGCAACTGGCAGGACTGCACGGGCAACTTCACGAGCAACCCCTGCCTCGAGCATCTTCTGATAAGAGTCATACGCAACGATGTAAGCATCTTTCATTGCCTTCACTGTTACGTCGTATTGTTCAGATGTTCCATCTACAAATGTATAAGCTCCGGTCTTTCCCACTTGAACTAATTTGCGATCTGGTGCGGGAATATAGAAGACTGGCTTAAGTTCACGATAGCGACCTGATTCTTCGTTATAAGAAGCGATGCGATGGCGCATAAATTCGCGGAAGACGAAGATGGGCGCCGAAACAAAGAAGGTCATCGAGGTATGTTCAAAGGGAGAACCGTGGCGTTCGCGCGCCAAGTAATTGATCAAACCTGCAGAGCGCGCTGGATCTTCACCAATTTCATCCATCGATTGTTCGCCCGCAGTAGAAACACGCGCTGCCCAAATTACATCAGCATCACTTGCGCTTGATTTGATGAGTTCGACGGATACATCATCTCTAAAAACCACGGTCTCAGACATGTGCGCACCTTATCTTTCAACCCCCCTCCACCCGCTGGATATCTAGGGCACAATTGCCGCGTGTCATCAGTGAACCGCGCCACCGTAACTCAGAGCCTGAGCGTCTCTTTCACTGTTGGGCTCTATGGCACAGCTTTTGGGGCAGCGGGAGTAGCAGCTGGTTTCTCAATTCTACAAACCTGCCTACTCTCACTCTTAACGTTTTCCGGCGCATCGCAATTTGCAGTTGTTGGAGTTATGGGCGCCGGCGGTAGTGCGCTTTCTGGAATTGCAACTGCATCTCTTTTAGGAATTCGAAACGGACTCTATGGATTACGTATGGCGCCTGTACTTGGTGTCAAAGGATTTAAAAGAGTTGTGGCAGCGCAAATAACCATTGATGAATCAACTGGCGTAGCTATTGGACAAGAAGATCGTGGACCTGCAGCCATGAAGCTTGGTTTCTGGCTCACCGGTTTTGGCGTCTACTTTTTCTGGAATCTCTTTACTCTTGCAGGCGCATTAGGTGCGCAAGCCATGGGAGATCCCTCTGCATGGGGGCTTGATGCTGCCGTGCCCGCTGCATTTCTTGGACTGGTCTGGCCACGATTGCATGGAAAATTTGAGCGAACGTTAGCAATCTCGGCAGTTCTTCTTGCTCTTGCCTTAACACCTTACGTAGCTGCAGGAATTCCGATTATTGCCACTGCGCTATTGGCAGTTGCCTTCGGTTGGAAGGTGCGGCAATGACTGCGATTTGGTGGGGCGTTGTTGGTACCAGTGCAATTGCCTTCGCGCTGAAATATTTAGGACATAGCGTTCCTGAGAAGTATCTTCAGAATGAACGCATGCTCAGAATCAATGCCTTGATCCCTATTGTGCTCTTATCTGCCCTCGTTGCGGTACAGACTGTTGCAGATAAATCAAAGTTAGTTATCGACCAGCGCTTGGCTGGCGTCGCGGTTGCATGTATAGCACTTGCGCTCAAGGCTCCATATTTTGTTGTAGTTGTATCTGCAGCAGTGACATCGGCAGCAATCTACAACTGGGCTTAACGTTGAAGCTTTAAATAATGCCGAGAGCTGTGAGCTTTGCCTTGAGATCGTTATCAGAAGGCTCAGTCAAGTGAGTTCCGTCAGAGAAGACAATGACAGGAATCGATTTTGCTCCTCCATTGATCTCAATAACTTTTTCTGCAGCTGATAGATCTGCATCCACATCTATGTGATTAACCTGAATATCTAACTCTTCAAAGACGCGCTTTGAGCGGCGGCAATCTCCGCACCAATCGGCTCCATACATCGTGATATCTGCTTTAGCCATCTCTTTGCTCCTTAGTTCATAAAATTCTCAAGGCCGAAAGTCAGCCCTGGATGTAAAACAACTTGTCGAATGCCAAGCAGAACACCTGGCATAAACCCAACACGGTCCAACGAATCATGTCGAATAGTGAGTGTTTCCCCGATGCCACCGAAAAGAACTTCCTGGTGAGCAATAAGTCCACGTAAACGCACGGAGTGAACTGGGATGCCACCAACTGTTGCACCACGCGCACCATCGAGAGATGTTGTTGTGGCATCAGGCGCTGCTCCTAAACCCGCTTCCTTGCGAGCTTGTGACATTAAGTCTGCTGTTCTTGCTGCGGTACCGGAAGGTGCATCAACTTTATTTGGGTGATGAAGTTCAATGATTTCGGCAGATTCAAAGTATCGCGCTGCTTTTGTAGCAAACTCCATCATTAATACCGCGCCGATTGCAAAATTAGGAGCGATGAGCACGCCCGATTGTGAGCGTGAAAGTAGCTCCTTAATCTTGGCAATACGAGCGTCATCAAATCCAGTTGTGCCCACTACTGCGTGAATATTCTTCGAGATGATGAATTCCAAATTGGCCATCACTGAATCTGGAGTCGTGAAATCAACGACTACGTGAGCTCCAGCACGTACCAAAGTTTCGAGTGAATCTCCGAGATCGAGGGCAGCAACCAATTCGAGATCGCTGGCTTCGTTAACTGCCTTGACGACCTCAGAGCCCATTCGGCCACGTGCGCCCAGAACTGCGACTTTAATCATTGCGCTAACACCTTCTCGAATTTCGATTCATTTTTAAATGGTCCGACAAGAGCAAGGGTAGGCGTTTTCACCAAGAACTCGCCAGCAATTTCACGGATATCTGTGGCGCTTACGCGTGAAATTGCCTTCAAGATGTCATCAAAATCCATAACTTGACCATAAACAATCTCATTCTTACCAATACGGCTCATCCGAGAACCGGAATCCTCTTGGCTCAACACCAGTGAACCTCGTACCGCTCCCTTGGCGCGTTCGATTTCTTCGTGGGACATTCCATTATCTGCAACATCTGTTAACACATCGCGAATAATTTCAATTACCTCAATCGCCTTTGTTGGATTGCATCCAGCATAAAATCCGAGAACACCTGTGCCCGCAAATTGTTGTGCGTACGAATACACCGAGTATGCAAGTCCACGCTTTTCACGGATCTCTTGGAACAGTCGCGATGACATTCCCCCACCCAGAGCTGCCGAAAGCACGCCCATGGCAAAACGCCGATCATCAGCGCGTGAGACGCCCTCCATACCGTAGAACATATGAGCTTGCTCGCTCTTCTTGTAGAGCAACCCTACGGATTGCTGCTTTGAATTCTTAATAGGTGTATTCGGACGAATCACCGGCGCACCTAAACCATCGAGGAAATTATCGCGCGAGAGCGCTTCTTCAACCATGGCAACAACACGTTTATGCTTGATATTTCCAGCAACAGCCACCACTAAATCTTGTGGCAGATATTTCTTTTTGTAATAGTTATAGACAGTATTCCGCGACATTTCAGAGATTGATTTCACCGTTCCCAAAATAGGACGGCCGACTGGAGTATCACCGTAATAGGTATCACTGAAGAGGTCATGTACTAGATCACTTGGATCATCGTCACGCATTGCAATTTCTTCCAAGACAACCTTGCGTTCTGCATCGACATCGAGCGTGGTCACGATAGAAGAGGTAATCAAATCACTGACCACATCTATGGCCATAGGTAGGTCCGTATCAATCACGCGGGCGTAAAAGCAGGTGTACTCCTTAGAGGTAAAGGCATTCATCTCACCGCCAACAGATTCGATGGATGATGAGATTTCAAGTGCGGTTCGAGTTGTTGTTCCTTTGAAGAGTAAATGCTCTAAAAAGTGAGAAGCACCGGCAGTTGCCGGTGCTTCATCACGAGAACCTACATTGACCCAGATACCCACAGCGGCGCTACGTACCGACGGAACTTCTTCCGTGACGATACGTAAGCCACTTGCGTGAACGGATCTCTTTACTGACATTTATTCAGCTGCTGGAGTTGATCCATCTTCGAGAACAGGAACCAAGGAGAGCTTGCCCTTTGGATCGATCTCACCGATTTCAACCTGGATTTTGTCGCCAACCTTCATGACATCTTCGAGGTTTTCAATGCGCCTTCCACCATGCATTTTGCGAATCTGCGAAACATGGAGCAAGCCATCTTTACCTGGCATCAATGAGACGAACGCTCCAAAGGTTGCAAGCTTCACAACGGTGCCGAGGTAACGCTCTCCCACTTCTGGCATTTGTGGATTAGCAATGGCATTGATCTGTGCACGTGCAGCTTCGGCAGAAGGGCCATCAGTTGCCCCAATGTAGATGGTTCCATCTTCTTCAATGGAAATCTCGGCACCAGTTTCATCTTGAATCTGGTTGATGATCTTGCCCTTAGGGCCAATCACTGCGCCAATCTGATCAACCGGAATCTTCACCGAGATGATGCGAGGAGCGTAAGGGCTCATCTCATCTGGAGAATCGATTGCTTCATTCATTACATCAAGAATCGCAAGTCGCGCTTCCTTTGCTTGATGGAGCGCACCAGCAAGAACGGAGGCTGGAATTCCATCGAGTTTGGTATCTAGTTGTAGCGCTGTCACAAAGTCTTTTGTTCCAGCAACCTTAAAGTCCATATCTCCAAATGCATCTTCTGCACCGAGAATATCTGTGAGAGCAACGTATTCAACCTTGCCATCGACATCATCAGAGATCAGACCCATTGCAATACCTGCAACTGGCGCCTTGAGCGGAACGCCGGCTTGCAACATGGAGAGAGTTGATGCACAGACAGAGCCCATTGAAGTTGATCCATTTGAACCGAGCGCTTCAGAGACCTGACGAATTGCATATGGGAACTCTTCACGAGTTGGCAGCACTGGGATAAGTGCGCGCTCTGCAAGAGCGCCATGGCCAATTTCGCGACGCTTTGGTGTGCCTACTCGACCTGTTTCACCAGTTGAGTAAGGAGGGAAGTTGTAATTGTGCATGTAGCGCTTTGTGGTTTCAGGGCTCATTGTGTCGAGCTGCTGTTCCATCTTAAGCATATTGAGAGTTGTGATTCCAAGAATCTGAGTCTCACCGCGTTCGAAGATAGCTGAACCATGAACGCGTGGGATAACTTCAACTTCGGCAGAGAGCGCACGGATATCGCGAAGGCCGCGACCATCGATGCGAATCTTGTCGCGAAGAACACGCTGACGTACCAACTTCTTAGTTACCGAACGGAAGGCTGCTGAAATTTCTTTTTCGCGTCCTTCAAACTGTGCAGCAAACTTCTCTTTGAGCGCATCAGAGATTTCATCAATCTTGGTTTCGCGCTCTTGCTTTCCGGCAATAGTCAGTGCCGCAGCAAGTGAATCCTTGACCTCTGCATAGACAGCGTCGTAAGCATCAGCTTGGTAATCCAAGAAGACTGGGAATTCTGCTGTTGGCTTGGCCGCAACTGCTGCAAGCTTTGACTGCGCTTCACAGAGAATACGGATAAATGGCTTCGCCGCATCAAGTCCCTGCGCCACGATTTCTTCAGTTGGAGTTGGTGCGCCACCCTTGATGAGTTCGATTGTGCGCGATGTTGCTTCGGCTTCAACCATCATGATTGCGACATCATCTGCAGTTACGCGACCAGCAACGACCATGTCGAATACTGCGTTCTCAACCTGTGAATGGTTAGGAAATGCCACCCACTGTCCCTCAATAAGTGCAACGCGCACTCCACCGATTGGGCCTGAGAATGGGAGACCAGCAAGTTGTGTTGACATAGATGATGCGTTGATCGCAATTACGTCATACATATGGTCTGGATCAAGCGCCATAACTGTGACAACGATCTGAACTTCGTTACGAAGTCCCTTAATAAATGATGGGCGCAATGGGCG
>JACCDL010367878.1_pt1 | contig 21551 bp, 23 predicted proteins | sample 7441931 | NCBI WGS metagenome assembly JACCDL01 (sample SAMN15323437, study PRJNA562643) | freshwater metagenome | isolation source: river surface water | place: USA:Blue River Watershed | collected 2017-08-16 | reverse complement strand
CTTTACTTGACCAGATCCATGCAGATTTTCGGTATTTCTAGTTTGCTGTTGTGCGTGGTTTCCATGTTTTTAGTTTACATCAAACAAGATATTTTAGCCGTGTGGTCCTTCGGTTTGGCACTCGTTTTACTCATCGTTTCGCTTGCACTACTCATCTGGGAAATTCAAATTTCAGTCAAAGCCCTCGAGCTGCACTTGGAGGATATTGAAGGGCAGTAGAGTTAAAGTGGGGGGCTTTTGACTTTCTTTTTTTATGGGCAATAAAAAACAATGTGCATTCAACAATCCTTGAATACGATTCAAAGGAAATACAATTATAAATGATCCGAAATAATGAACAAACTTTTTGAACTTATCTCTTGGCTAAAAATCTTTCTGTCACCAGTGCTTTTGAGTCTTGTGCCTTCTTATCTCATTTACCGTTATGCATCCGATCTACTTTGGCTTTCTGTTCTGTTAATTTTCTTAGGAGTAGTTTTTGGGGTAATTTGGGCTCAACGCATTCAAAAAAAGAAAGGTGCCTCGCAATTTTTAAGCGAAATTTCTAGCAGCCCTGATATTATGGATTACGATGAAATCAACTTAAATTAGTAGCTGCTAACTTCAAAGAAATCATAATGACACCTTTTCAGTTCATTAATCGGTATATTCTTTTTCTGTGTTTTTGTGTACTAATTCACATACCAATTATAAAATTCATATATTTTACTGACGTCACTCCTTATCGAGCAAGTGTTTTATACATTTATGACAGCGAAAAATATGGGAAACAATTATGTTTAGGATATAAAACAACGAATGGTGACTTTTATAAAGCGGAAATCAAACTGAACGAATTAAAAGAACAATATCGATCATACAATGAACTAATGAAGCTCAATGGCATTGAAATCGTTTACTCCAACTACAATGAGTCATTTGATAAGGTGGTTGATCAACGTATTTTGAAAAAATCTGAAAACTAAGGGCCATGGAAAATAAAATTTGTTTTAAAGGAGCAGATGACACAATGCTTGAAACACTCGTCAGTGCTTGTGTCGTTACATTTATTTTGGCTTGTGCGGGTTTATATTTTCTCGGGACTACGATTACATATTGGTTTTTTGGTGTGCTCAATATCATAGTGATTTATCGTATGGGCAGAAAGGTTGTGCGTGAAGTCATGCTTGATGCTGATCATTTGCATGTTCGCTTTTATTTTGGAAGGCAAGAAAGTTTTTCACTTGAGCAAGTGAGCCGTGTTTTTGAAAAGATGCTTAATAACAGATCTGATCAACACAAAATGATGTTTATTGAACTGAAAGCGAGTCCAGCACCGAAGATTTATTTTTATTGTCATTATAGTCAACGAGCGCCCTTAACTGAGCTCCTTCAAGAAAAACAAATTCCTTTTGAATTTTTATAAAAGGGTTTTGATTATTCAGGAGAACCTCAAACATTTTCCCAAAGCTCTTGTTTCAATTTAAAACCAACACACATGCGCAATAGCGGTTATGTATTCACGCCTTATCAAGCGCCAGAGCAGTCTGATTTTGAGCGTTTGTTTGAGATTTTTTCGGAGCTGATTGTGCATACTTCGGGGGATGTCGATGAGGCGCTGGAGTGGTTGGAGGTGCTGGACAAAGAATATGGCCTGACCAATGAAAATTACACGATGGAGGATTTCATCGAGGATTTGAAAAAGAAGGGTTACCTGCGCGAGGAGATTTTGCCTGATGGTCAGGGGCAGTTGAGTGTGACGGCCAAAACCGAACGGATTTTGCGCAAGAATGCCATGGAGCAAATTTTTGGCAATATCAGAAAGAATGGGCGAGGGCAGCACAAGTCTAAAAAGAGCGGCCAAGGCGATGAAGCAACCGGTGAGTTCCGGGATTTTCAGTTTGGCGATGCGCTCGAGCATATTTCCATTACCGAGAGCTTGAAAAATGCCCAGATCAACCATGGTGTTGGCGATTTCAGGCTTACCGAACAAGATTTAGTGGTGCAAGACACACATCATCAGGCCCAAATGAGTACGGTGCTCATGATCGATATCAGTCATAGCATGATTTTGTATGGCGAAGACCGCATCACGCCGGCTAAAAAGGTAGCCATGGCACTTGCTGAACTCATTACCACAACATATCCGAAAGACACCCTAGACGTGATTGTTTTTGGCAATGACGCTTGGCCAATCAGCATCAAAGATTTACCTTATTTGAATGTTGGGCCGTATCATACCAACACGGTTGCCGGGCTTGAATTGGCAATGGATATCTTGCGCAGAAAACGCAACACCAACAAACAAATTTTCATGATCACCGATGGCAAGCCAAGTTGTTTGCGCTTACCCGATGGTCAATACTACAAGAATAGCAATGGCCTTGATCAATATATTGTAGATAAATGCTACAACATGGCGGCTCAAGCGCGCAAACTACACATTCCGATCACCACTTTTATGATTGCCCAAGACCCATACTTACAGCACTTCGTAGACGAATTCACGAAGTCCAACAAGGGTAAAGCTTTTTACACGGGCTTGAAGGGCCTCGGCGAAATGATTTTTCACGACTACGAAACCAATCGTAAAAAACGCATGAATTGATATGATAGACACAACGATAAATACACTTGGCGCTTTAAAAGCAGCGGGCTACACCTCTAAAAGCATCAAAACAGAACTTCGAGACAACCTCATTGCTGCCTTGAAGTCGGGTAAGAAAACTTTCCCAGATATGCACGGCTATGAACACACCGTGATTCCGCAGCTCGAGCGTGCTATTTTGTCCAAACACAACATCAATTTGCTCGGTTTGCGTGGGCAGGGCAAGACCCGCATTGCGCGTCTCATGATTCATTTATTAGACGAATACATTCCGGTAGTGGCCGGCAGCGAAATCAACGATGATCCATTGGCTCCGATTAGCCGTTATGCCAAGGACCTCATTGCCGAGCACCAAGACCAAACACCAATTACATGGTTGCACCGCTCTGAGCGCTTTTTCGAAAAACTCGCTACACCAGATGTTACCGTTGCTGACCTCATTGGCGATATCGACCCGATCAAAGCAGCCAATCTCAAACTCAACTACGCCGATGAACGCGTTTTGCATTTCGGCATGATTCCGCGCGCGCACCGTTGTTTGTTTGTCATCAATGAATTGCCCGATCTTCAGGCGCGCATTCAGGTGGCGCTCTTTAATATCTTAGAAGAAGGAGACATCCAAATCAGGGGTTTTAAGTTGCGCTTGCCACTTGATCTACAATTTATTTTCACGGCTAACCCTGAAGACTACACCAATCGTGGCAGCATCGTGACGCCACTCAAGGACCGCATTGGGTCTCAGATTTTAACGCATTATGCCGCTGACGTCAATACCGCCAAGCAAATCACGGCTCAAGAAGCCCAAAAACTAGATACGCGCATCTGTGAGGTGCACGTGCCCGAATTAGCCAAAGATATCTTGGAGCAAATTGCTTTTGAAGCGCGCAACAGCGAATACATCGATGCCAAAAGTGGCGTGAGCGCGCGCATGAGCATCACCGCCTATGAAAACCTAATTAGTACTGCTGAGCGTAGGGCTTTGCTCAATCATGAACACCGCACTACTGTGCGCTTCAGTGACCTCATGGGTATGATTCCTTCGATTACTGGAAAAGTTGAGTTGGTGTATGAAGGCGAGCAAGAAGGTTCTTCGTTTGTAGCCAATCACCTCATTTCAGAAGCTACCAAAACGCTCTTTTTGAACTACTTCCCTAAAATTGAGAAGTTGCAAAAAGCCGACCAAGAAACACCTTATGACGGGGTTGTAGCATGGTTTACCCAAGCTGAAGCCCTCGAACTCCAGGATGAAGCCGACGAGCCAACTTACTTGCGCACACTAAATGCCATTGAACCTTTAAAAGCACTAATTGCGCGTTATCAGCCGCATGTCGCCGAACAAGACATTCCGTTTTTGATGGAATTCATCTTGTGGGCGCTTGTTGAATTCAAGCGTTTATCTAAGCAAAAAACTGCAAGTGGTATGTCTTTCAATGACTTATATGATAGCTTATTGAAGGGTTTATAAGTGCCTGAATAGTTTTGTATTTTTGTCGGCGAAATTTGCCCTATGACATCCACTCTTATTGACGATTTTGATTATGCTTTGCCTGAAGAGCGCATTGCTAAGTTTCCTGTTTCGCCTCGGCATAGCAGCCGTTTGTTGATCTACAAAGAAGGTCAAATAGAGAGCACTGTTTATTTTCAATTGCCTGAGCACCTCCCGACCAATTCAATGTTGATACTCAATGACAGCAAAGTCATTGAGGCGCGGCTTATTTTTCAGAAACACACCGGGGGAAAAGTGGAAGTCTTTTGCTTAGAGCACGATTCCGTTTATGGCGATGTGAGTAGCGCTATGCAACAAAAAGCAAGCGTTAATTGGTGGTGCCAGATTGGTGGTGTCAAGAAATGGAAAGCGGGCCCAATTTCGCTTGAGTTTGAGGCTACAGGCGAAAAACATACTTTAACCGCCGAGCAAATTCAGCGCGCTGATGCCGGTTTTAAAATTCGTTTTTCCTGGACAGCACCTGAACTTACTTTTGCTGAAATCTTGCATATCGTTGGTAAAATTCCTTTGCCGCCTTATTTGAATCGCGAAACTGAAGAGAGTGATAAAACCAATTACCAGACCGTTTATGCAAAAGAGGAGGGCTCTGTAGCAGCACCAACCGCTGGCCTTCACCTCACCGAGGAACTTTTCGAGCAACTTCGCTCTAAGAACATTTTGCCAACCACGCTTACCCTTCACGTTGGCGCCGGAACATTCAAGCCGGTCAAAACTGCCACTGCAGAACAGCACGACATGCATGCTGAATACCTCGAAGTCAAGAGCAGTCTGTTATTGAAACTGCTTGAAAATAAACAACAAACCCGCATTGCAGTAGGCACAACCTCTTTGCGATCTTTGGAAAGTATTTATTGGATGGGGGTGAAGCTCATCGAAAATCCAAAACTCACACTCAAAGATATCGAACTGCTACAATGGGAGGCCTACACCTTGCCCCAAGATGTCCCTTTCCCGGACGCCATTCAAGCAGTGCTCGGGCAACTCATACAAGAACAATCCGATCAATTTTTGACCAAAACCAGCTTAATGATCAAGCCAGGTTATCGCATTCGAAGTGTAGACGCCATTCTCACTAACTTCCACCAACCGCGCTCCACCTTATTGCTTTTGATTCATGCGTTTGTTGGCTCAGCCTGGAAAGATATCTACAACTATGCGCTTTCCAACGATTATCGCTTTTTGAGCTACGGCGACGGGAGTTTGTTGTGGTTGCAAAAATAAAACCCAACACAAATGTGTTGGGTTCTTTTTGTGACCCCGGAGGGATTCTAACCCCCAACCGCTGGAGCCGAAATCCAGTGCGCTATACAGTTGCGCCACGGAGCCGTTTTGGTTTGTGGGGCAACTGAAATCCTAAAAGGACAGTTGCGCCACGGAGCCGTTTTGGTTTGTGGAGCAACTGAAATCCTAAAAGGACAGTTGCGCCACGGAGCCGATTATTCGATTTAGATTTAAATATCGAATTGTTGCAAAAATAGAAGATTTCAGGGTTGGATTCAAAAAAAACCTTGAATTTAGCAGCATGTCGGTAGAAATGAATATCTTCGTTTAATAAAATTGAAAACAATGAAAAAAATTACACTTGCATTCGCGCTTTTAGCAGGAACTTTAAGTTTTGCTCAAACAGGTAAATGGGGTATTCAACTCAACCACGGTGCACATTTCGGCGGAGAGCTCGGTACAGGACTTTCTTTAAACGGAGGTGTGTCTTACAACCTCGCTAAAAATATTCAAACTAAACTTGACGCAGGTATCGATTACCTTGGTGAAGACAACCTTTCACGCTTGACTTTACAATTAGGTGCTGATGTGATCGGGATGGCTAACGCAGAATCTAAGTTGGGTTTAACACTACATGGTGGTGTTGGTCTTTTGAACAACGGTAACATGATCTTTAACGATACTTATATGCTACGCGGTGACGACATGGTTGCCCTTACTTTTGGTGTTTCACCAACAATTAAAGTAAACGAGCACACAGGTATTTTGCTTGACTGGTCTTATGCTAAACTTTTCAAAATCGATGGTGACCTTTCTAAATACATGACAGGTACAGTAGGTTTCTACTACCGTTGGTAAGAAAAAATACAATTCTGTAAAGGCGGGTCTTTTGGCTCGCCTTTTTTATTGCTTCATAATGGAGAAATTAACCTTTATAAGCCTTGATTCCTTTCCAATACAGGAACAAGGAAATACCAAGTAGAATATGGCTGAAGTCGTTGCGGTCGAACCACGGCGCAAGGTTGAGCTTTTGCCCCTGAATATACGCATTCGGTAGTAGGGTTAACACAGCCATCCAAAAATATTTGAATTGCGGATGTATGGTTCTTTGGTAATAAATGCCAAGAATAAATAATGAAAATACAAAACCGATACCGCTGATAATGGACGGAATGGTGAGCCCTTTGCTCTGATCTAGACTGAGGTTTTGCGTATTGAAAACATAGATTTCAAGAGCGATTCCTATGAATAAAAGTAGCGCTGCTAGATTTTTAAAGAGCTGCTGTTGATTTTGCTTAGGCCAAAGACTGAACTGAGCCAAACAAATAAAATAGGTGGCGAGCATACCGATAATCCAAGAAGGGTAGCGGCCCCATAAACCCAAATAGTTGAAACAAAAATGACCGATTCCTCCTATTAAAAAACTGAGGCTAAACAAGAGGTAAAAGCGTCTCCAATTTTTAAAAAATGGATGTTGGTTATTGAGATTTTTGATCTTAAGCGAAAAGTAAAAAGCGATACTAAATAAAATCAGGTCGCCGATAAGTGCATTGGGCTCAAGAAAATGAAAACCCCAAATGTCAAAATGGATCTTTTCAAAGTCTTGTCCGATCATTGGCTTTCTTCTTTAAAACGGTGGATGTTTTTTATTAAAATGCGCTCTACTAGAAGTGGTGAGATGCGATTGAGCAATAAATTGATTTTACCTAGAAGGGTTTGTGTGTTTGTAAAACGGCGATTTTCAATTAGCTTAAGGCAGTCCTGAGCCACGCGTTCCATACTGAGTACTTTTTCATTGGTGCGGGCCTTTAAAACTTGTAATTCACCATTGGCGCCTACTGTTTGTTTTTGATGTTCTATTGCTGTTTTGGCTACGCGAAGGATGCCCACATGAATCTGGTGCTCGTGTTCTTCTATTCGAAGTGCCTCAGCGAAGGCTTGTAGGGCCATTTTGGAAGCAGAATAGGGAGCTAAGCCAGGTAAGCCATGAATGGCCGCTAAACTCGAAATGAAAATGACACTTCCTTTGCTTTTGCGAAGTTCAGCAAGCGCAAGTTGGGTAGGGAAGATACAGCCGTTTACATTGCTAGCAAAAACTTGCTGAAGTACATCGGGATGCAATTCTGAAATATAACCACGGCTAGATACACCAACGTTATTGATTAAATAATGGAGCTTGCCACAACGCTGAATGGTTTCCTTGATTAGGTTTTGTGTTTCAGAAAAACTGCTCACATCAGCAGCAATTGCATGTGCCGTTCCACCTAGTTTTTCAACTTCTGACTTTACGATTTCTAATTTATCTTGTTTGCGTCCATTTAAAATGACAACGCAGCCATTTTTTGCAAGTTCTAAGGCAATGGCTTTACCGATACCCTGACTTGAGCCAGTGATTAATGCAACTTTATTTTGGAACCCTGTCATGCTTTTGGGTCGTAATGAATTTCAGGGTGCTGTTTAAGGGCTGTTACACTGTTGGTCCAGGCCATACCGATATGCACCAAGACAGAAATCCAGATATTGCCAGACATCACAGTGAGTAAGCACAAGACAAAGCCCAAAGGAATGGCCCCAAGGGTTTCATCGAGTCCTTTCGGGATATGTGTGGCAGAGTAAAGCGCTACGTTGATCGCAATGGCTAACCACAGCCCATATGCTTCCACTAACGGAAACAACAAGAGACCTCTGAAGAGCAGTTCGTAGCCTAATAGATAAACTGCCCAACCCAATAGGTTCAACCGATAAGTTTTTTTAGTCCAACGCTTGGACCTGATTTGTGGATAATTGACCAAGTTTTTTTCTTTCTTGGCAGAAAAGATGGCTAATGGAATCACTAACGCCAACAACCCTAATGTAACGAGTAAATTAAATAATAAAGTATCTGTTCTGAAGTTGAGCCCATAATAAGCGATTGAACGCTGTGGTTCAAGAAAGAGTAAAATCAAGAGCGGAACAAGGCCCATACTGAAAAAGCCCAGCCATTTGGTCATGTAGATGAAGCGAAGCCATGCGGTGTCGTGGTCATAACGCTTAAAGTAGCGTCCTTTAATTTGCTCTGATTTCGAGCCAAACCAAAATATAATAAAACCAAAAAGCGCTAAATAGATAGGAGCAATTCCTCCAGACAATGTAGGAGTTTGATCAGGGAGCGGGAGATAATGAATCATGACTTAAGCGATGTAGCCATTTTCTTTATACCAAGTCATGCAATCTGTGATGGCTTGTTCAATAGGGGTACTTGGTAAGAGTAGTTCTTCCCTGGCTTTTTCTGGCGAGTAAAATTGTTTGACACTAGCCATTTTGGCCATGGAGTAGCTGAGTTTTGGAGCTTTTCCGGTTATTTTGGCTTTTAAAGAGTTGATGGCACCAACCATGTTAATGGCAAAACCGGGAAACTTCTTGATTTTAAAAGGCTTATTAAAAACTTTGGACGCTTTGCCAAACATCTCGCCAAAATACAAATTTTCATTGCCCACAATATAGCATTCACCTAAACGCCCCATGTGTAAGGCATTCACGGTGGCAACAGCAACATCTTTGGAATATACAAAGTTCTTTCCACCTCCGGCATAACCAGGAAGTTTGTTGTTATAGAGCTCTATGAGCATTCTACCAGAAGTTGGCCCTGAATCAAAAGGACCAATCATGTAAGTTGGGTTGACGACTATGACCGGGAAATTTTGGGTGGCGTGTAATTCACGTAAGTAACACTGTGCCCTGTATTTGCTGTCCATGTAGTCCATCTTGAACTGATGACCTTCATATTTATTGTTTTCATGACCTGGATTGTTTCTTGGGCCATGGTCAAATGAATTAGCAGTGCCAATTTGTACCATTCGGGTGTACCCATTTTGCATGGCAATTTCAGCGATGTTTTTTACACCGTCAAAATTAACCTGATGAATGATATCTAAGCGGCGAGGCCAAATGGTGGTGAGTGCTGCAATATTGATGACATATTGACAAGAAGCCATTTCACGCTCGAGGAACGCACGGTCTAAAATATTGCCTTCGACAATTTCAATTGGCAAGCCTGCTAGAACTTGGGTGGAAGATCCGGGTAAAATTTGTGCTTTGACTGAGAAACCTTGATTCAGTGCTTCTCTGGTGACGCTAGCGCCTAACATACCGTTGGCACCGGTGATAAATACTTGCTTACTCATGAAAGGAAAAGTCGTAGTAGTCAGTCAATTGTTAAGAAACAAAGATACTAAAATTTCCAAGAAATTCCTGTTCGGAGTTGCATTTGATTCAGCTTCACACCCTGTCCAGATTCAGATTTAAAGCGTTGTATTTGCACAAGATAGCTTGGTTCTAGGTAAACACCAAGGTGTTTATTTGCTAAATATTCAAAACGCAAACTTTGTTGTTGATAGCAACTCCATTTTTGTAGTTGATCAGTTATATCGATAGTGCTCGGTGCAAAACCAGGTATACCAAGGGTTTGTGTTGCATTTTTGATGTAATTGAGTGAAAGGCCTGTTGACAGTTGTAGTGCAAAATTCCCGAATCTGCGTTCATAAGCAAAACTCAAAGGAATTTGCAGGATGTTGAAACGGACATCACTTTGGTAATTGATATGGACATGACTGGTGTCTGATCCGAACGGATTCGGTGGAAAGAATGGCCACGGCCCATTATCTAGTTCTTCGTCAGAGATGCTGCGTTGTCCAAAAGCATAATTAAACCAATAATGCTCTTTGTCATCGTAGGAATAGACATTGGTTTTGTAAAAGTGCTCAGCAATTTGTATTTGTTGTTGACTAATGCCTAGCCCTAATACCCATGATTTTGGGAAGTGATACTGTATTTGCAAGCTTGGTTTTTGCTGCATGCTTGCGGCTTGTGTATAGCTTGCTGAATTGTTCAAACTATAAGGTGCGCTCTGGAATGAATTAAATGATTTTGCATTAAAGAGCTGTAAACTCAAACCTGTAAACAAAAGAGGAGCTTTTGGATATTTGACTAAAGTCTTTTTTTCAAGTTGAATAGAGGTAGGCGTTAAATATTGAAGTGAGTTTTCTGATGTAGTTACTTGTGGGGCATCAGATTCTACTTTTTGCTGCAAATGATGCTGAATTTCATTTGTTTGAATCAGTTTATCCGCTTTACCTAAAGTTAGATCTTGATTTTTGGCAATAACTTCAGAATATTGCGTTTCTTCATTTTTAAGCGTGCTTTTTTCAAGATGCCGACCCTGTGCTCCTTGTGAAACTGGGTATTGATCAGGTGCTAAATTTTGCTGTTCGGTTGGGACTAAGCCTGAGACAAAAGTTTTTGCTTGTTCAGGACTTAATTTCGTTTTCTGACTAGTAGTACTTTTTACTTCAGGTATTTCAGAACGAGTAGCTTTATTGTTGAGTAAAACATAGGTTGAACCAGCGCCGATAGAGGCTGCAGTAAGCGCAGTTAATGCATATTTAACAATGCTTTTTGCATACCAAGCTTTGGGTTTGCCAATGACGTCATGCAAACGTTTCCACATGAGGTCTTGAGGAGCTGCTTGCCCCTTGAGCTGTTCTTGTAGATATTTTTCAAATGCGTCTAGTTCTTGCATAATTAGCCGATCATTTGGATGCGTTCATTTTTTTCAATGGCTTTTTGTAAGGCACGTTTGGCTTCAAAAAGCTGTGATTTTGAGGTGCCTTCGTTGATTTGAAGGAGTTCTCCGATTTCTTTGTGAGTATAACCTTCCATCACATAAAGGTTAAAAACCATTCTTGATCTGGGTGGTAGTTTTTGAACCAATGACATGATTTCTTCAGCACCTAAATGTTGGAATACAGTTTGGTCTGTGGATGCCAATTGGTAGGCTTGATCTAAGTTTTGATGTTGGGCATACTTGGCTGAACTTCTTAGGAAGTCTATGGCAGTATAAACCACAATCTTTTTGATCCAACCAGGCAGGTGCGCACTGCTGTCAATGCGGTTTAAATTCTGAAAAACTTTGACAAAGGCATCTTGAAAGATGTCTTGGGCTGCGGCTTCATCTTGAGCATAGCGCAAGCAAACTTTAAACATCGCAGGGGCAAACAAATCATATAACTCTTTTTGAGCGCGTGCTTCCTTGCGGATACAGGCCCTAATGAGGTCGTCATAGATTTGCTTGTCTTTGGTCATTGTTAGTAAGTCGAAATTGACCAAAAAAGGTTGTGTCTAAATTGAATTAGATCAAGAAAACTGCACCTAAAGTAAGGAAGACGCAAATGACTAAAACAATACTTTGCTCTAATGGAAGACTTACGCGAATGGTTGTGGCTGGTTTTTTCAAGGCCAACAACAATAAGCGTAAATAAACAAAAGCGCCGACAACTGAAGCGATCAAGGCGAGCGCAGCCGTGTAAGGTAAGTGCGGTGCAGCAGACCATAAAAGTGTGAATTTACCAAAGAAACCAGCCATTGGCGGAATACCAGCTAATGAAAACAAGGCCAAAACAATTGAAATGCCGAGAAGTGGGTGTTTCCAAGCAAGGCCTTCCCAAGCGCTGAGCTCGTCTGCGTTTTCACCGTTAGACTGATTGCTAACAACTAATGCAATTGTAGAAATTGCATAAGCCAGAACAAATATGAAGACATTTGAATTATTGGTATCAGCAAGTGTAAAGAGCATTAGGCCTGCATTGGCTATTGATGAGTAGGCCATGAGGCGGCGGAAGCTTGTTTGTCTCCAGGCGGTGATGTAACCATAAAATAACGAAGCGACAATAATGAGGCTCACGAGGTCAATCCAAAAGAAGTAAGAATCTCTGAAAACGGCTGCAAATACATAAATAATGGCATAAATCCCGGCAATTTTCACAACGGTTGACATGTACATCAAGACGGCGTTAGAAGCTCCTTGATACACATCTGGGCCCCAGAAATGAAAAGGAACAGCTCCTATTTTAAATACAAAACCAGCCAACATGAATAAGCTGCCAATCATGGCCATTGGGCTTTGCCAAATACCGATGGCAAGGTTGGATTGAATTTCTACAAGTTGAAAGCTTCCGGTTGCGCCATACAAAAGGGCAATTCCAAAAAGCATAATAGCAGATGCAAAAGAACCCGTGAAGAAGTATTTAACGGCTGCTTCAGCAGAAACACTGCTTCCTTTTTCAATACCTACCAAAACGTAGATAGGAATAGAAAGGATTTCAAGACCGATGAAAAACAACATTAAATCTGAAGGTACCGCCATTAAGATAGCACCACACAAAGAGAATAATATGAGTGCAAAGTAATCAGAGGTGTGTTCGAGGTCTTGCTTGTAGCGCTGAAAACCACCTAGAACAGCAAGAAGCGTGACACCACAGAGTAAAATGATCACCATTGGTGGGGTAGGAACTTGTGCTGCGTATGTTTGAAACGGCGTTGTGTAACTTCCGCGGAAGTAGGCAGCCAAACCAGCTCCAATTAGCCCAAGAACAGCTACCAATAGCGAAAGCACAGGCTGCTTGCGCATTCCGGCAAATAGACCAATTAAACCAGCGATAAAAATGATAACAATACTATCCATGATGTTTCCTTAAGGTTTGAGTTGTACGAGGCTGTGGCCTACGAAATCGGTAAGACATTGTGGCGCTAGGCCAAGATAAATTGCAGCGATGCTCAAGATGGCAAAAACGGTCCATTCAGACCAATGTAGATCGGCAAAAACCGCAACTTTTGTTGGTCCAAACATGGTGTCTTGATAAGCGCGCAACATATAGACCGCACCAAGAATCAAGGTTGAACTGGCCAAGATTCCGGTAAGCGCATGTGCACTGAATAATGATTTTAACAAGAAGAACTCGCCAATAAAGCCAGCAGTAAATGGCACTGATAACGAAACAAAGGTGAGTACAGCAAACCAAAAAGCAAAGCGAGGTGCCACTTTTGCAATTCCGCCCAAAGCTGAAATTTCTCTGGTGCGCAGTCTTTGTTCGATGATGCCCGCTGCTAAAAATAAGCCGAGCGCAACAATACTGTGGTTAACAATCTGTAGCATTGCCGTCTTGGTGGTGTCATGATCACCAAGCATGATGCCTGCAGCGATTAAGCCAAGGTGACTCAAAGAAGCGTAGGCAAAAAGTGTTTTGAGGTCTTGTTGTTTGATCGCGACCACTGCACCGTAAATGATGCCGATGAGCCCCAATACAATAATTGGCCAACGCCAGAAATCTACAGCTGGCCCTTCAAAAATAGGAAGTACCCATTTGATGAGACCAAACAAGGCCATTTTGAGCATGAGGGCTGAAAGCAACATGGTACCCGCAGTTGGCGAATTGGTGTAAGTCTCAGCTTGCCAAGTATGGAAGGGAAATAAAGGAATTTTAACTGCAAAAGCCAATAAAAAGCCACCCATGAGCAAGATACCGGTATTTCCTAACTGACTGAGGTCCGCAGCTAAAAGCGCTTCATAAGTTTGTTGGTTGGTCACATGCATGAGTCCAATTACAGAAAGCAACATGGCTAAAGATCCAAGCAAGGTATACAAGAAGAACTGCAATAGCGCTTTTTGTTTTTCGAATGTGCCGAACCAATACAAAATCAGAAATACAGGTAATAAGGTCAATTCCCAGAAAATATAAAAACCAAGAATAGTACTACTTGTAAAGATTCCGATGAGGCCAAATTGCATCAAGAAAGTGAGTGCCGTAAAACGTGTTTCATTGACGATGCTTCTTCGAAAATTAGCCAAGTAAATCAAAAAGATAACGGCATTGGTCAGCAATACCATGGTAAAGCCAAGGCTGTCCAAGGAAAAACGCACAAAGCGCAGACCGAGGTCGAGGTGTTGCGTTGCTTCAGGATCAAAAGAAGTTAGCTGTACAACACTCCAAACGAGTGAGAGGCCACTACCGATGAGCCCAACAATTCTAGACAAAGAGCTTGGCATAAACCAAGCGAGCAAACTAAATGCGAGTGGGAGTAAAATAATTAGTGCCAAACCGTGAGTTTTAAAATGTAATAACTAACAAATAAAATAAGACCAAGTACCATCCAGAATAAGTATGAACTCAGGAAGCCATTTTGCCATTTGCGTGTTTGTGTAGCCGTATTCAGGATACCGTCTGCTAAAGCATAGACACCATTTCTTAAAATTTGGATATCGAATACCGTAGCAAAAAACTGCGAAATCATAAGCAGTGGCTGTACAAAGACAGCATTGTATATTTCGTCGATGTACAATTTTTTAGCTGAAAGCGTTTCCCAGGCATTCATTTGTTCATCTGATTTAGCGAGTGCGCCTTTCTGAGCGTAGTTGCGGAAAGCCCAGAAGCAAACAATGATCGCAATGAAACTTGCAAAAATCATGAGGCCCATTGCTGTATTGAAGTCAAGGTGTGCGTTGTGCACCTCTGAAAGTCCGAAGGTACCATGACTTAAATAATGGTCAAACCAATGTGCTGCGCCATGGAAAAACAAACCAGGAAGATTCAGTAAGCCACCAAATACAGACAGCACCGCTAAAACCATTAACGGAAGTGTCATGGACAAACCACTTTCGTGCACTTTTGCTTTGAGGGCGTCTGTACCACGAAATGTTCCGTGGAAAGTCAAGAAGTATAGTCTGAACATGTAAATGGCAGTAAGCGTAACGGCTAAAACCAACACAACATAAACAACTGGGTTGTGATGTAGGGCTTGAGCAAGAATTTCATCTTTTGAGTAAAAACCAGATAAGAACGGAATTCCGGCGATAGCCATGGTGCCAATCAAGAAGGTGAAGTGCGTAATTGGCATGAGTTTAGCCAAACCACCCATTTTGCGGATGTCTTGTTCTTCGTGCATCCCGTGAATCACAGAACCAGAACCCAAGAATAATAAGGCCTTAAAGAAGGCGTGAGTAGTCACGTGAAAAAGCGCAACAGTGTAAGCACCAAAACCAAGTGCTACAAACATGAGGCCCAATTGTGAAACGGTTGAATAAGCCAATACTTTTTTGATGTCGTTTTGACGTAGCGCCATAAAAGCAGCAACAAGCGTAGTGGCAAGGCCAACGTAAAGGATGATGTTTTGGGTGAGTGGCGCCAACTCAAAAAGGAAGTTAGAACGCACTGTTAAATAAATACCTGCTGTAACCATGGTAGCGGCATGGATAAGTGCCGAAACCGGTGTTGGACCCGCCATGGCGTCAGGCAACCATGTAAAGAGCGGGATTTGCGCACTTTTACCAGTAGCTGCGATGAACAAGCACAAGGTAATGAAGAACATGGCACCACCTTGCAGGGCTGGATTGCTTTGTAGCGCTTTTCCTATTTCTAAGAATTCTAGGCTACCAAACTGGCCAATGAGCATGAATAGACCAAGTAAAAGACCAGCGTCACCAATGCGGTTCATGATAAATGCCTTACGCGCAGCCAAACTGTTGGCAATACCTTTTTCAGCATCGTTATAATGAAAGCCAATGAGGAGGTAAGAACACATTCCAACACCCTCCCAACCGAAGAAAAGCACGAAATAGTTTGAACCTAAAACCAACAACAACATTGAAAAGATGAAGAGGTTCAGATAAGTAAAAAACTTGTGGTAGCCTTCGTCATGGCTCATGTAGCCCATAGAAAACAAATGGATCAAGGAACCAATTCCGGTAATGATCAGCGTCATCCATACAGATAGTGCGTCAATTTGGAAAGAGGCGTTGATTTGGAAGTTTTCGTAGTGTAAGATCTCAAAAAGACGTACAATTTGAACACCTTCGAGACCGTTGAACAGTGTCAGCGCCAAAAGAAAAGCAAGGAAGACGGCAGCAGTCGCTAAACCACCAACCAATACCTTTGGTAATTTCTTACCAAATGCGCCATTGATTGCAAAACCAATTAGGGGCAGGGCTAGAATGAAAATAAGCGTCAAGTCTTTGGCCATGATTAATTTTTTAATTGGTTAAACATATCGATGTCAATGGTTTTGAGGTTGCGGTAAGCCATGATGATGATCGAAAGACCAACGGTGGCTTCAGCTGCAGCAACAACCATGGTAAAGAACACAAAGATTTGTGCATCACCGCTGTTATAGTAGGTAGAAAAAGTCACTAACATGAGGTTGACGGCATTTAACATCAGTTCAATACACATCAGTAAGACAATCATGTTTTTGCGCGTCATGGCACCGATGGCACCAATAGTAAAGAGCGCAAAAGCGACAAATAAGAAAAAATCGAGGGAAGTCCCGATGCTATTAGCTGCTTGCATAATTATTCGATGATTTGTTTTTCGCGCTTGGCTAGCAAAATAGCACCAACCATGGCTGCGATAAATAGAATGGAAGTGATTTCAAAGGCCACTAAATATTTTGAAAAGAGCAGGTGACCTAATTCTTTGACTAACCCAATGGTGCTATCTTGTGAACGGTAGTTTTGACCTAAAATCAGCGATTCTTTCAACGCTGTAATGAGTACCAAAAATAAACTACCACCTGCAATGAGTGCCGCAAGTTGCGAACCGCGTTTGGTCACTGGTTCTACTTCTTTGTTGAGATTGAGTAGCATCAAAACGAAGAGGAAGAGGACCATGATGGCTCCGGCATAGACAATCATGTTCACAATGGCCAAAAATTGGGCATTCATCATGATGTACATCGCAGTGATGAAAAAGAAGGTAATGACTAGGTAGATCACACTGCGCACAGGGTGCTTACTGAGAATGACCATCAGGGCTGAAGCCAAAGTGAGGCTTCCAAGGATGATTGAAATGACTTGTAAACTCATATTTGAGAGCGTTTTCCGGTGTGTTGTCTTTTGGTGATGTCAATGCGCTCATCGAGTGATTCTACAAGGACATCTTTGCCATAAATAAAGTTATCGCGTTCGAAATAGGTCGGAACCAAGCGATCAGTGAGGAAAATGGCTTCCTTCGGGCAAGCTTCTTCACAGAGTCCGCAGAAAATACAGCGCAACATATTGATTTCATAGGTAGCGGCATACTTTTCTTCGCGGTAAAGTTTTTCTTCTCCTTTTTCGCGTTCGGCAGCAGTCATGGTAATAGCTTCAGCAGGGCAAGCTACGGCACAAAGGCCACAAGCGGTGCAATTCTCACGACCTTGCTCATCTCTTTTGAGTACGTGCTGACCGCGATAAACGGGTGCAAACTCACGGATTTCTTCCGGATATTTGATGGTTTTTCGCTTGCGCAACATGTGTTTGAAGGTGGTGATCATCCCGCTAATGATAGCTGGCAAATAAAGTTTCTCCCATAGGGTCATGGGCTTGTCCGAAACTACTTTTTTTCTATTGGTAAGACTTTCCATAATTTCAATTCGATTTAAAACCACCCGTTTTGGTAAGCGATCACAATACCTGTAATTAATAGGTTAATGAGTGAAAGGGGTAGTAAAGATTTCCATCCGAGGTGCATGAGTTGGTCAAAACGAAAACGCGGGATGGTCCAGCGGATCCACATGATCACGAAAATAAAGATGAAAATTTTGATGGCAAATGCTGCGATACCTAGAATGGCCAATGTGTTACCACTAAAATGGCTCATGCCCGGGAAGTTATAACCACCAAAAAACAAGATGGACATAATCGCTGAAGACACAAACATAGAGGTATACTCAGAGAACAAGTATAAACCGAGTTTCATGGAGCTATATTCAGTGTGGTACCCACCAACCAACTCAGATTCACACTCGGGTAAGTCAAAAGGAGCACGGTTGAGCTCGGCAAGGGCGCAAATGAAGAAAATCAAAAACGCAACGGGCTGGTAAAAAACATTCCAGACGTCTTGCTGACCGTTGACGATGTCGTTGAGGCTAAGTGAACCAGAGAGGAGTACGATTGTAATGGCAGACACACCCATCGCTAATTCATAAGAGATCATTTGTGAACTCGCACGAATGGCACCGTACAGCGAATATTTGTTATTGGATGCCCAACCACCAATCATGATGCCATAAACGCCAATCGAAATGACGCCGAAAACATAAAGAATACCGATGTTGATGTCGGCTACTTGAAGCGTGATGTCGCGACCAAATAAATGTAATTTAGGACCCCAAGGAATAACTGCACTAGTAATGAGTGCGGTAAACATGGCTAGACCTGGTCCGATGATAAATAACCATTTGTCGGCTTTGGACGGAATGAAATCTTCTTTGAGAAACATCTTGACACCGTCGGCAATAGGTTGTAAAATACCAAAGGGCCCAGCGCGGTCTGGTCCGACGCGGTCTTGGATCCAGGCGGCAAGTTTGCGCTCAAAGTAAGTCATGTAGGCAGCTGCACCTAAAGACACGAGAAAAAGCAAAACGACTAGAATCGATTTTTCAATGAGTAGGGCAGTATCCATTAGCTGAGCAATTTAGGATTTTGATCGTTTTTAGTCGCGTATTTCCCTTGAGAAATAACTGAATGACGATCTATTTTTCTTGGACCGAGAATGTTCCATTTGCTCGGGTCTTTCTTTTCAAAGCGACAGTCATTGCAAATCCAGGCGGTTTTGTCATCGATGGTTTCCACTTCGCCATATTTGTCTTTACGAGCGGTTACGCGGTAAATTTCGTTACCGAACATCCAAAGAACAGCTTTGCCCGAACATTTGTCACAAGCACACTCTGCCTCCATTGGTTTGAGGAACCATACGCGCGATTTAAAGCGGAAGGTTTTGTCTGTGAGTGCACCGACCGGACAAACGTCAATCATGTTGCCAGAAAAGTCGTTGTCAATGGCGTTTTCAATGTAGGTTGAAATTTCAGCATGCTCGCCGCGGTGTAACACACCATGCACACGGTGGTCAGTGAGTTGGTTGGCCACATGGACACAGCGGTAACACAAAATACAACGATTCATGTGTAATTTGATCTTGTTACCGATATCGATTGGTGAATAGGTGCGGCGCTCTTCACGGAAACGCGTTTTTGCCGAACCGTGCTCGTAACCGAGGTCTTGGAGGTGACACTCGCCAGCTTGGTCACAAACAGGGCAATCAAGTGGGTGATTGATCAATAAAAACTCGACAACACCGCCACGGTTATCGTGAACGCGCTGAGATGTTTTGTTTTTGACAATCATGCCATCCATCACCTGTGTTGAACAAGAAGCAACGAGTTTAGGCATGGGTCTTGGGTCTGCGGCAGAACCAGCTGCAACCTCAACCAAACAGGTACGGCATTTACCGCCAGTTCCTGGTAATTTACTGTAATAACACATCGCTGGGGGCACAAGATCGCCTCCGGCTTGTCGGGCAGCATTCAGGATAGTGGTTCCTGGAGCTACTTCAATTTCGACGTCGTCAATAGTTACTTTTATCATAAGACTATGCTTCAAGCGGTGTTTGGATTAAACCATAATTTCTTGTTTGCGCCTCTTGTGGAGACTTCACGTGCCATTCGAATTCGTCGCGGAAGTGTCGAATAGCAGCGGCAACAGGCCAGGCAGCAGCATCGCCAAGTGGGCAGATGGTATTGCCTTCTATTTTTTTGTTGATTTCTTCAAGTAAGCTGATGTCTTCAAGGGTGCCAGTTCCGTGCTCAAGACGGTACAATACTTTTTCCATCCAACCAGTTCCCTCACGACACGGTGAACATTGTCCACAAGACTCATGGGCATAGAAACGGGCAAAATTCCAAGTATTTCTGACAATACATTGGTCTTCGTCAAATACAACAAAACCACCGGAACCGAGCATAGAGCCAGTAGCAAAACCGCCATCGGCCAAACTTTCATAGGTCATGAGGCGAGATTCGTTATTGGCCGTTTTGGTAACGAGGTAGTGTGGTAAAATCGGAACAGAAGATCCTCCCGGGATACAAGCTTTGAGTTTTTTACCGTTGGCAATACCGCGACAGTAGTCATCGCCATAAATAAATTCTTCTACTGAAAGGCCCAACTCAATTTCGTAAACACCTGGGCGTACCAAGTTTCCACTTGCTGAAATGAGTTTAGTACCTGTAGAGCGCTCAATTCCAATAGAAGCATAAGCTTCTCCGCCATGATTCACGATAGGAACAACCGCTGCGATAGATTCTACGTTATTGACAACTGTTGGATTTCCCCAAAGACCTTTAACTGCAGGAAAAGGCGGTTTCATTCTTGGATTTCCGCGTTTACCTTCTAAAGATTCGAGTAGGGCTGTTTCTTCGCCACAAATATAGGCGCCTCCACCTGGTGCAACCACGAGGTCGAGGTCATAGCCAGAACCAAGGATGTTTTTTCCGAGCATACCATTGGCATAAGCTTCGGCAATGGCTTTTTCAAGGATGCGCAGCACATACATGAATTCTCCACGGATATAAATGTATGAACGACGTGCGCCAAGTGCATAACTTGAGGTGATCATCCCTTCAATTAATAAGTGAGGGATTTTTTCCATGAGGTAGCGGTCCTTGAAGGTTCCCGGTTCAGATTCATCGGCATTACAAACCAAGTGTCTTTCAACACCTTCAGGTTTAGCCAAAAATGACCATTTCATTCCGGTTGGAAAGCCAGCTCCTCCGCGTCCGCGCAGACCTGATTTCTTTACCTCTTCAACGACTTCGTCCGGACTCATGGTTTTGAGTGCTTTTTCAACGGAGGCGTAGCCACCATGCTTGCGGTAAACTTCATAAGAAGCTATTCCGGGTACATCAGCGTGTTCTAAAAGTAATTTCTTAGCCATTTTGATTTAAGATTGGGAAGCGTCGCGCATGGCGTCGAGTAATTCGTTGACTTTTTCTTTGGTGAGGTGCTCGTAAAACTTGTATTTACACATGAGCATTGGACCATAACCACAAGCGCCTAAGCACTCTACAGTTTTTAAGGTAAACATGCCGTCTTTGGTCGTTTCACCAACTTTGATGTCTAGTTTTTGCTCAATGTAAGTGATCAGGTCATCGGAACCAACTAATTGGCAAGGCCCTGTTCTGCACACTTCTAATACGTTTTTACCTACTGGATCAAGGTGGAACATGGTGTAGAAAGTAGCTACTTCATAAACCTCGATCGGTTGAATATCTAAAATTTGAGCAACGCGATTCATGGCCCCAACACTGACCCAACCCAATTCTTCTTGAACGAGGTGTAGGACGCGTAAAATGGCACTTTTCTGTTTGCCAGCCGGAAACAGATCAATAACGCGTTGAATTTCTGTCATGGTGTGTGCACTCAAGTCAATTGGTGCTTCATTCACAGCTTGTGGATGTTCTGCTTTCATATTAGGCGTCTAGTTCTCCGGCAATGACATTGATGCTACTGAGCGTAAGAACGGCGTCAGAAATTGGCATCCCTTTGATCATTTCTGGATATGCTTGGTAATAAATAAAACAAGGTCTTCTGAATTGTAGTCGGTATGGGGTGCG